>RCNI01000001.1_pt1 | contig 301633 bp, 293 predicted proteins | sample 2041151 | NCBI WGS metagenome assembly RCNI01 (sample SAMN09708214, study PRJNA481090) | feces metagenome | isolation source: feces | place: Antarctica: Albino Rookery
AATTTTAGAAAAATTAGGTGAAAAGCGGTCAATTATATGTTATAATAATTTTTCGATAATAGGTGTCAAAATAGGCACTTGAAAATGGAAATAACGGAGGCACTTTATGGCATCCAAACAAAAACAAACTCAAAAGATAAAAAAACATACAGGCTCTAAGAAAAAAATCAGAGGTCCGTTAGCCGCTCTCTTGGCAATTTTAATTACCGGACTTGTAACGGTCACGATTGTCGGTCTGTACTTTTTGATTTTTGCTATTTCTTTTGTCAACGGTGAACCCAAAATCAATTTAGAAGAATATAAGCAAAATCAAGACCAGACTACCTTTATTTACGCTAAAAATGCCGATGGTGAGGATATTGAAATCAACCGTTTACACGGCGAGCAAAACCGTATTTGGGTAGATTATAACGAAGCAAATCCCGAAGAAAGCGTTATTCCGCAAAACCTTGCCAATGCTTATATTGCACTGGAGGACAAGCGCTTCAGAAAACACAACGGCGTAGACTGGTCTCGTATTGCTACTGCTTCTATTAAGAATATCGTTGCCAAAGATAAAGCCGGTGGTTCTACGCTCACCCAGCAGCTTATTAAAAACTTGACCGGTGAAAATAAGCGTATTTTAAATCGTAAATTCTACGAAATTCTGACAGCGCTTAACTTAGAGAAAAACGTTTCTAAAGAAAGCATCTTAGAAGCTTATATGAACACCATTTATATGAGCCACGGCTGCTACGGTGTGCAGACGGCTTCTGAAAAGTATTTCGGTAAAAACGTGCAGGATTTGAATTTAGCAGAATGTGCCTCTCTTGCGGCCATTACAAAAGCGCCCTCTGCAAATGATCCGTTAAAGAATCCGGAAAAGAACAGAAGCAGACAGCTTTACTGCCTGGAAATGATGCTGAATGAAAAGATGATTACCAAGGAAGAATACGATGAAGCTGTCGCTTACGAAATGGTATTTACCAACAGTGAAAACTTCGTTGCTTCTGAGGAGTTGGAATCTTCTAAAAATCAGTCTCAAAATAAAATTCAAAGCTATTATGTAGACTATGTTATTCAATCCGTTATTAAGGATCTGATGAACCAGTACGGCATGACCAAATCTCAGGCTTCTTCCATGATTTATTCCGGCGGTCTTCGTATCTACGCTGCAGTAGATTTAGACGTTCAAGCTGCAATGGAAGATGTTTATGTCAATGAAAAAGATTTCCCGAAGCCCAAAGAAGGCTTTGAAGACAGACAGTCTGCTATGACCATTATGGACTATAAAGGCAGAATTGTCGGCATGGTCGGCGGTGCAGGCGAGAAAACACAAAATAGAGGTCTTAACCGTGCGGCAAACTCGGTAAGACAGCCCGGTTCTTCCATTAAGCCTTTAACCATTTATGCTCCGGCTATTGAAAATAAATATGTAACTTGGAGTACTTTGGTTAAGAACTACGGTATTGATAATTACTACAAAGACGGTAAACCCGGTCCGCACAACTACGGCGGCGATCCCGGTTCTCCGGATTCTTATGTAAATGTGCAGAAGGCGATTTGTAAATCTTACAACACAGTTCCTGCACAGCTCGCAAAGCAGATGGGCTTCAGAAAGTGTTTCGATTTTGCAACACAGAAATTCCACCTTGCAAATCTTGTAGATCCTACCGATATCAACGCATCCTCCATGGCTGTCGGCGGTACACACAAAGGTGTAACTACCTTGGAAATGGCAGCGGCTTATGCAACATTTGGTAACGGTGGTATGTACTACGAACCTTACGCTTATTATAAGGTTACCAACAGCAATGGTGATGTCTTATTGCAAAAGGCAACCGAACCCGAAGGCGAACGCGCAATCACACCCGAAACTGCAGATATTATGAATGAATTACTCCAAACCGTTGTAACTGATGCTGCAGGTGCGGCAACGGCAAGAAATTACGGCCTTAAAAATTCTCTTCTCTTTGCAAAAACTGGTACAACCAGTGAAGACAAAGACCGTTGGTTTGTCGGCGGTACACCGTATTATGTTGGTGCAGTTTGGTTCGGTTGTGACCAGCAGAAATCCATTTCAGATTACGTCAGTGGCAACCCTGCCGGTAAGATTTTTGATAATGTTATGAATAAGGTTCACAAAAATCTTAAAAAAGTTGAGTTCACCAAAACTTCTCCGATTGTAGAACAGCATTACTATTGCACACAAACCGGTCTTTTAGCAGGCGACAACTGCCAAAGTAAAGCAATAGGCTGGTATAGCAAAAAGAATTTACCGGGCACTTGTGTAAGCTGTGCAGCAGCTCCTGCGCCGCAACCGACGCCAGAGGGTGAAAACAGCACACAGGCATCGAATGCTGAAACTGAAACAGAGGCACAAAAGCCTAATCCCGAGCCGGGTACAGATGCAGGGGAGCCTAAGCCCGAACAAAAACCATCACACTAAGAAGGAGTAAATCATGAGCGTGATTTTATTTAAAAATGCCCGTCTTGTGGATCCGACGCAGAATTTAGATTCCGTCGGCGACTTGCTTTGCGAAGATGGTAAAATTACAAAACTCGGTCAAAATATTGAAGCACCCAACGAGGCTAAAGTGGTAGATGCAACGCATCTTGTTCTTGCACCGGGTTTCATTGACTTGCATGTCCATTTGCGCGATCCCGGTTTTACACAGAAAGAAGACGTGGAAAGCGGTTGTAATGCGGCGGCGGCAGGCGGTGTAACCACACTGTGTGCTATGCCCAACACCGCGCCCACCTGTGATTCTCCGGAAGCTGTACAAGACTTGTTAGAAAAAGCCAAGTCTGCCAAAGCTCACGTAATTCCCGTTGCGGCGATTACCAAAGGTTTGCGCGGTGAAGAACTTACGGATATGAAAGCTTTAGTTGCAGCCGGCGCAGGTGCTTTTTCAGATGACGGTGTTCCAGTTGCAACAGCTCGCCTTATGGCAGATGCTATGGAACAGGCTGCGGCTTTAAATACACCCATTTTTGCACACACAGAGGACAGAACCCTTTCCAAAGGCGGCATCATTCATGACGGTACCTGTGCCAAAGAGCTTGGCGTTATCGGTATTCCAAGCAGTGCCGAAGATGTGGGAACAGCAAGAGAAATTGCACTTTTAATGACTGCACCGAAAGGCTGTCATTTACATATTTGCCACACCAGCACAAAGATTTCTGCATCGCTGATTCGGGATGCCAAAGCGAAGGGCTATGCTGTAACGGCAGAAACCTGTCCGCATTATTTTATCTTCGATGAAACCAAGGTGCTCACGGAAGATGCAGATTACAGAATGAATCCGCCTCTTCGCACCAAGGAAGACAAAGAAGCGATTTTTGACGCGATTGTAAGCGGTGATTTGGATGTTATTGCAACGGATCATGCACCACATACAGTCGAAGAAAAAAGCGATTTTTACCATGCACCAAACGGCGTTATCGGTATGGAAACTTCCTTTTCCGCTTCTTATACAGCACTCGTTGCGAGCGGTAAATTAACGCTTTCCGAACTCATTTATCGTATGTCCGCAAAACCAGCGGAGATTTTAGGCATTGATGCCGGCACTCTGAAAGTCGGTAGCCCTGCAGATCTCGTTTTGCTGGATGAAAACGAAACATGGGTTGTAGATCCCGAAAAATTACACGGTAAATCTAAAAATGCTGTGTTTAAGAATTGCACTTTACAAAGTAAAGTAAAAATGACCGTCTTAGACGGAAAAATTGTTTTTAAAGATGAAAGGAAGGATTTCTAATGGGCTTTGACAGACTTATAAAAGCAATCGAAGAAAAACAAAATCCGACTGTTGCAGGCTTAGACCCGAAGCTTCAGTTTATCCCCGAATACATTAAACAGGCTTCTTTTGAAAAATACGGCAACACCTTAGAAGGTGCGGCAGATGCACTTCTTACCTTTAACAAAGGTTTGATTGATGCACTTTATGATATTGTTCCGGCTGTAAAGCCGCAGTGTGCTTATTACGAAATGTACGGCTGGCAGGGTATGAGAGCTCTTGCCGAAACGATCGCTTATGCGAAGAGCAAAGGCCTTTTTGTAATGACAGACGGTAAGAGAAATGATATCGGTACCACCATGACAGCTTATGCAACCGCTCATCTCGGCAAAACCGATATTAACGGTGAAATGGTTCCGGCATTCGACGGTGACGCACTTACCGTAAACGGCTATCTCGGCAGTGACGGTGTAAATCCGCTTTTAGATATTTGTAAAGCAGATGACAAGGGCATTTTCGTTCTTGTAAAGACTTCCAACCCGTCTTCCGGAGAATTACAGGACAGACTTTTGGACGGCGCTCCCGTTTATGAAGCTATGGGCAAAATGTGTGAAGGCTGGGGCGAAGATAACCGTGGCGAATTCGGCTATTCCGCTGTAGGCGCAGTTGTCGGTGCAACTTATCCTGAACAGCTCGCACACTTACGTAAAGCTTTACCGCACACCTTCTTCTTAGTACCCGGTTACGGTGCACAGGGCGGCGGTGCAAAAGACGTTGCAGGCGCGTTTGATGAAAACGGTCGTGGCGCAATCATCAACTCTTCTCGTGGCATCATGTGTGCTTATCAGAAGGGCGATTATGATGAAACAGAATATGCTCTTGCAGCTAGAAATGAAGCTATTCGTATGCGTGAAGATATTATGGGCGCATTAAAGAAATAAACTCTTTTTCGGAGGCAAATTTTATGAAAGATTCTTTCAAAAAAATACTCGTTATCGGTGCGGGTCCCGTTGTTATCGGCCAGTCCAGTGAGTTGGATTATGCCGGTACACAGATTTGCAGAACCTTAAAAGAAGCAGGAAAAACGGTAGTTGTCGTTAACCCGAATCCTGCAACTGTAATGACGGATAAGCACTTTGCAGATGTCGTATACTTAGAACCGCTCGGCGCAGAAATCCTTAAAAAGATTATCGAAGTCGAAAAGCCGGATGCTGTTTTAGCAGCTGCCGCTGGTAAAAAAGGCATTGAGCTTTGTTTAGAAATGCATCAAAACGGTGATTTTAAAGATTTGGGCGTTGAACTTTTGGATATTCAGCCTGACGTTTATAAAACACTGAATTCCCGCCGTGCCTTAAATGACATCTTAAAAGAAGAAAATCTTCCGTTTTTACAAGAAGAAGTCGTAAACAGCGAAGAAGAGGCTATGGCTTTCGCACAGTCCGTTGGCTTCCCTGTATCGGTTCGTGCCGCTTTCTCTGCAGATGCAGGCAGCTTTATTCCCTGCGAAAGTGCTGAGGATTTAAAGGCTTCCTTTGCACAGGCTTGCGAAAAATCCATGCTCGGTCAGGTAGCCGTTCAAAAATGTATTACCGGTTATAAAGAAATCAACGTACAGTGCGTGCGTGATGCAAGCGGCCAGTGTGCAGTACTTTGCGCTACCGAATATATGGAAGTTATCGGCATTCATTCCGGCGATAGTATTGCGGTTATTCCGACCAAAACCTTGCCGAAAGCGCTTTTAGATGCACTTTATAATGCAACAAAGGCTATCGCAAATCGTGTGGAATTAAACGGTACTTGCTTTGTTCGCTTTGCAGTAAATCGTGAGAATACCGAATACGTTGTGTTTGGCGCTGATTCCGTATTTTCCCGTGCTACAGCCCTTTGTGAAAAAGCTTCCAGATTCCCGCTTTCTGCTGTTTGCACAAAACTTGCGCTTGGTGAAACCTTAAAAGAAATTGCCGAAAAAGATTTCGCAGTTCCGGATGCATCTTATTATGACAAGCACGTTTGCGTTCGTGTTCCGAAATGGTCCTTCGAAAAGTTCGGTGAGGCAGCTTATCGCAAACTTGGCGATACCATGAAATCTACAGGTGAAATTTTTGCACACGGCGAAACATTTGCTTCCGCATTTTATAAAGCACTTCTTTCCTTGCAGCCTTTAAAGGCCGTAAAAGAGGAGATTGCCAACTTAAGCGACGAGGATTTACTGAAGAAACTTTCCGTTGCTGATGACAGACGTGTATTCATGCTTTATGAAGCACTCAAACGCGACGTTTCTTTAGAGGAGCTTGAAAAGCTTACCAATGTAGATCAGGCATTTCTTTCTGACATTCAAGTACTTGCCAATTCCTCCGAGGAGGAAAAAGCAGCTTTGAGCCGAATTTCCGCTGCCAAGAGCACAGGAAAATCCAACAAGAAAAAAGTTCTTGTTATTGGTGCAGGCCCGACTTCTATCGGCCTTGGTACAGACAGAGATTTTGCTGTAACACTCGCATCTAAAGCGCTTTCTGATTTTGGTAAACAAACGGTTATTTTAAATGATAACCCAGCCGCAAATTCCGCTTCTCTTTTTGCAGCAGACAGCGTATATACTGAGCCGATTGATGATGAAAGTGTTGCAGAAATTGCAAAGAAGGAAGAAATCGACGGTGCACTTTTGGCTTTCGGCGGCGGCAATGCAGTTCGCAAGTCCGAAATTCTCAAATCTCTCGGTGTAGAAATTTACGGCCCGGATGCAGAAATGCACCGAATCCTTAAAAATAAGCTTGCCTTCACGGATCTTTTGGATGAACAGAAAATTCGTCGTGTAGACAATCGTCGCGTTTTAGTAGGCAAGGGTGCACATGTAGATGTTCTTTCTGATGGCGAAAACATTTTAATTCCCGGCATTTGCGAGCACGTTGAAAAAGCAAAGGTACATTCCGGCGACTCCTTAGCCGTTTATCCGAGCCTTTCCTTTAATGAAAATGTAAAAGCAGAGATTGTTTCTTTCGCAGAACGTCTTTGCCGTGCTTTAAAGCTTAAGGGTATTTTAAATATGCAATTTGTAGTTTATGACAATGAAGTTTATGTCATTTCTGCAAGTGTGGTTGCCACCAGAAACATTCCCTTTATGACAAAGGCAACCGGTCTTCCGATTGTAGAGCTTGCCACACGTTTAATGCTTGGCGAGACTCTTTCGGATTTAGGCTTAGGCACAGGGCTTTATAAAGAACCGCAAAAGATTTATGTTCGTGTACCTGTATTTAGCTTTGAACATCTTGAAAAAATCGACGTTCGTTTGGGCGATGAAATGCGCTCGACCGGTGAAGTTATCGGTGTAGGCGATACCTATGACGAGGCTGTTTATAAAGGCTTCTTGGCATCCGGCATGCGTCTTAAGAGAACCGGCGGCGTTATGATTTCTGTTGCAGATTCTGATAAACCGGCCAGTGTGGCACTTGGTGAGGCTTTCTTAAAACAGGGCTTTAAGATTTATGCAACTGCAAATACCGCAAAGCTTCTCAATGCTAACCACGTTGCGGCAAATGCTGTACGTAAGATTCATGAGGGCGAACCGAATACCTTACATCTAATTTTACAGAATAAGCTTTCCTATTTAGTATCCACCGCGCAGGAAGCTTCCAATCCGAATGACGATGATGTAAAAATCAGAAGAACAGCACTTCTTCGCCGTATTCCTGTATTACCGTCTGTAGAAATGGCACTGGCTTTAACAGACTGTTTGGAAAAGAATGACGGCTTAGAAGAAATCAAAGTTAACAAGCTGTAAGCTTTGGAGGAACTATGGTTCAGAAACCTTATAAAATAAAAACTGTAGAGCAGCTCAATGAAACAACTTTTCGTTTTGTAATTGACTGTAAGGATCTTGCCGAAGAAAGCTGGTGCGGCAGATTCGTAAATATTTACTGCGAAGGCAAAACGCTTCGCCGTCCGATTTCTATTTGTGAAATTGATAAGGAAAACGGTACCATTACCTTGGTATTCGAAGTACGCGGTGAAGGTACAAAATGGCTTTCCGAACGCAAGGCCGGCGACGAATTGGATATTTTAGGTCCTTTAGGAAACGGTTTCTTCCCCGAAAAGGATAAACGCGCGATTTTTGTAGGCGGCGGCATCGGCTGCCCGCCTATGCTTGGTGCGGCCGAGGATTACGGTGAAAATGCCGAAGTTATCTTGGGCTTCCGTTCTCAAAAACAGATGATTCTTTTAGAGGATTTCAAACGTGTTGCCAAAGATGTTTCCGTAGCAACTAACGACGGTTCTTACGGCGTTAAAGGCTTTGTTACAGATATTTTAAAAGAAAAATTAGCAGAGAATAAAGACGCAATCGTTTATGCCTGCGGTCCGATGCCCATGCTCAAAGGCATTGCGGCGCTCTGTGAAGAACAGCAAGTAAAATGCTATATTTCTTTAGAAGAGAGAATGGGCTGCGGTATCGGTGCGTGTCTTGCATGTGCATGCGAGATTCATGATAAAACCGGTACACACGTCTTACACGTTTGCAAAAATGGCCCTGTATTTGATGCTTCGGAGGTGGTATTCTAATGGCAGATTTACACGTAAATATTGCGGGTGTAGATTTTAAAAACCCTGTAATTACCGCCAGCGGTACCTTCGGTTTCGGTCAAGAATACGCCAGACTCTATGATATTTCCAAGCTCGGCGGTATTTCCTGCAAAGGAACCACACTCCACGAAAGAACCGGTAATCCGTCTCCGAGAATTGCAGAAACCCCCAGTGGTATTCTCAATTCCGTCGGTCTCCAAAATCCCGGTGTAGATGTTTTCATTGAGGAAGATTTACCTTTTTTAAGAAAGCAGAATACAACTATCATTGCCAATATCGCCGGCAGTCAGCCGGAGGACTATGTGGAAACTGTTCGTCGCTTACAGGATGCTGATATTGACATGATTGAGCTTAATATCTCTTGCCCAAACGTTAAAGAAGGCGGTATTTCCTTCGGCACTTCCACGAAGAGTGTAGAATCCATTACAAAAGCTGTAAAGGCCGTTGCCAAACAGCCCCTTATGGTAAAGCTTACACCCAACGTTACTGATATTGCAGAAATTGCGGCCGCAGCAGAAGCCGGCGGCGCAGATGCCGTATCTTTAATCAATACCTTAACCGGCATGAAAATTGACATTCGTACCCGAAGACCGCTTCTTAAAAATAATACAGGTGGCATGTCCGGTGCGGCAGTATTCCCTGTAGCCCTCCGCATGGTTTGGCAGGTTGCAAACCGCGTCAATATTCCTGTTGTTGGCATGGGCGGCATTACCAAGTGGGAAGATGCCGTTGAAATGCTTCTGGCAGGTGCTACAGCGATTCAAATCGGTACAGCAAACTTTACAGATGCTTTTACGCCCTTAAAAGTTATTGACGGCTTGAATGCTTATTTGGATTCCTGCGGTGAAAAGAGCGTTATGGATATTGTCGGCAAGGTGCAGCCATGGTAATGCTTTCTGTTGACTATGGAGATGTACGAACCGGCATAGCTGTATGCGATCGTTTTGAAATGCTTGCTTCTCCTGTAACGGTAATCGAAGAAACCGATAAAAATGCCTTGGCTCAAAAAATAGCCGAACTTGTAAAAGAAAAAAAGGCAGAAAAAATCGTTTTGGGACTTCCAAAAAACATGGATGGTTCTGAAGGCTTTCGTGCAGAAGCCTGCCGGGAGCTCGGCGCGCTTTTAACTGAGGAAACAGGCCTTCCTGTAGATTTCGAAGATGAACGATTGACCACGGTTTCTGCGCACAACGCACTAAACGTGACAAATACACGCGGAAAAAAGCGTAAAGCGGTGATTGATGCCGTTTCTGCAGTCATTATTTTAGAAGATTATCTTCGCAAAATGAAAAATTAACTTTTCCACAGATTGTGACAAAAATTGAAATCCGATACCGATATAATGACGGTATCGGATTTTTTATTTGGGGAGGGGAGAAGTTCTTGGTTGTTTATGCGGATGTATTGGTCGTTCTCAATTTATTTGTCACTTATTTTTTACTGCTTTGTACAAAAGCTATGCTTCGAAAACATGTGAAAAGAAAGCGTCTCCTTTTAGGGGCCTTGTTCGGCGGCTTTTATGCGCTTGTTATTTTTTTACCGCCGCTGCCAAAAGCCGTTTCGTGCCTTATGAATGTTATCGCTTCTTTGATTTTGATTTTTCTTTCGTTCCCGATACATAGTAAAAAAGAGTTACTTAAAACCGCTGCTGCTTTTTTCTCTGTAAATTTTGCTTTTGCCGGAATCATGTTTGCCATATGGCTGCATTTTTCTCCTAAAGGTATGGTTTATGAAAACGGCAGTGTCTATTTTGACATAGATATAAAAACATTAATTCTCTCTACTACAATCTGTTATTTGATTTTAACTTTAGCCGAAAAACTTTTAAAACGCCGTGCACCGGATAATTGCTTATATGAAATTGAACTGGAACACCGCGGCAAAACTGTTCAAACGACAGCACTTCTAGATACAGGAAACAGTCTCCGGGACAGCTTTTCCGATATGACAGTGATTGTCGCGGAAAGCACACTTTGTAAAGAACTGTTAGGGGAGACACCGCAAAATTTATTTCTGAATACCTCAACTGCTCAAGGAAGCGTAAAAGAAAAAATGCGTTTAATTCCGTTTTCCGATGTGTCAAAAGAAGGAATGCTGTATGCTGTAATCATCGACCGACTTTCCGTCCCGCAAAAACGAATCGAAATACAGCCGGTTTTATTAGCAGAGAGCCATCAAGATTTTAAAAACGGAGAATATCGTGTTATTCTCGGCAATGATTTTCTGGAAAGGAGCAAGCAATATGCAAATCATCAAAAAAATAAAGCTGTGGTTTGAACGGCTTTGGAACAAAAAAGAGGACCTTCATTTTGTAAGCGGTTCAAAATCTTTGCCCGAACCTTTCTCCAAAGAAAAAGAGCAGGAGCTTTTAGAAAGACTAGAGGCAGGGGAGGAAGATGTTCGAGACCTTTTAATAACCCATAATCTTCGCCTGGTTGTCTATATTGCGAAAAAGTTTGAAAATTCCGGTGTATCTATAGAAGATTTAATTTCTATCGGGACAATCGGTTTAATCAAGGCCGTGCATACCTTTCAGCCGGAAAAGAAAATTAAACTTGCGACCTATGCTTCTCGCTGTATCGAAAATGAAATTCTCATGCATCTTCGAAAAACCGGAGCGCATAAAGGAGATATTTCCATCGATGAGCCCTTAAATGTAGACTGGGACGGCAACGAACTGCTGCTTTCGGATATTCTAGGCAGTAATCCAGATGCGATTCACGAGAATATTGAATATGACGACGAAAAAAATCTGCTTTTAAAGAATGTACATGCACTTCCCAAACGAGAAAAAACAATCATGTGTATGCGTTTCGGCTTATGCGGACAAAAGGAACATACGCAAAAAGAAGTTGCCGACATATTGGGCATTTCCCAAAGCTATATTTCCAGACTTGAGAAACGAATTTTGAATCATTTAAAGAAAGAAATGGAAAAAGCAGTTTCGTGAAAAAAGCCAAAAAATTTTATAAAAAAATCAAGAAAAGACTATCATTTTTAGAAAAAATGTGGTAGAATGAAAGAGAAATATGAGAAAATCATAGAGTAAGGCTAGAAAGTAAACAATTTTAAATTAACATGTTTAGGACTTCATACGTTGTAACAAATGTGTGAAGTCTCTCCTTGTTTTTTTAGGACATTTTCTTTTTTTTACCGTGATTTTCTTAATTAGAATTCTTGTACACTTTTTAAAAAAGTGTGCACAGAAAGGACGGGTCAATGATGAAATATGATGTTGTAGTAATTGGCGCGGGCGTTGTCGGTGCTCTCATCTCACGTGAGCTCTCGAAGAAAAACATCCACACCGCGCTTTTAGAGCGCTGCAACGATGTGGCTATGGGAACAACCAAAGCCAACAGTGCTATTGTTCACGGTGGTTTTGATGCACAAACCGGTACGCTTAAGGCAAAGCTTAATGTGCGCGGCACAGAGCTTATGCCGAAACTTTGCGAGGATCTTTCCGTTCCTTACAGAAACAATGGCTCTTTAGTTCTTGCATTCTCCGACGAGGAAATGGAGCATGTAAAAACACTGTATGACAGAGGCGTTGCAAACGGTGTTCCGAGATTATCTATTTTAAATGCTGAAGAAGTTAAGGCATTAGAATCCCACGTCAGTGATGAAGTGAAAGGCGCTTTACTTTCTGCTTCTGCAGGTATTGTTTGCCCCTATGAACTGACTATCGCTGCAACCGAAAACGCCGTTACAAACGGTGTGGAGTTTATTCGCAACTGCGAAGTAACTGCTATTGCACAGAAAACAGATGCTTTTGTTTTAGAGACGTCTCAAGGTGAAATCGAAGCAACTTACGTGATCAATGCCGCCGGTATTCATTCCGACGATATTGCCAGAATGATCGGTGACGAAAGCATTAAGCTTGTAGCTCGTAAAGGTGAATATTATCTTTTAGATAAATCCTTCGGCTACATGGCTGACCATACACTTTTCCAGTGCCCGAACGCAATGGGTAAAGGTGTTTTGGTTACACCGACTGTCGACGGTAACCTTTTAATCGGCCCGTCCGCTTTAGATGTAGAGAATAAAGAAGATGTAGACACCACACCCGAGGGCTTAGATTTCATTCTTGCCAAGGCAAAGAAGACCGTGCCGACCTTGAATATTCGCGGCGCTATTACTTCTTTCGCAGGTATGCGTGCACATCCTGTAACGGATGACTTCATTATTGGCTTCTCCGAGAAGAACGACCATTTCTTAAACGTAGCCGGTATCGAGTCTCCCGGTCTTTCTGCTGCTCCTGCAATCGCTGAAATGGTGGCTAACCTCTTAACCCAAAAAGCAGAGCTCTCCGAAAAAGAAAGCTATACTGAAAAACGTGAAGCACCCGTTCGTTTCCGTCATATGACTAAAGGACAGAGAGAAGCTTTAATCGAAAAGAATAAAGCTTACGGCAGAATTATTTGCCGCTGTGAGACCATCACAGAAGGTGAAATCTTAGATGCTATTCATGCTCCGGCAGGTGCAAGAGATGTAGACGGCGTAAAGCGTCGTACCCGTGCAGGTATGGGCAGATGCCAAGGCGGTTTCTGCGGCTCTAAGGTTGTTGAAATCTTAGCGCGTGAGCTCCAGGTTCCGATGAATGAAATTACAAAATTCGGCGGGGATTCTAAAATCCTCTTTGATAAAACGAAATGAGGTGCGAAAGATGCTGAATTATGATTTAGTTGTTGTCGGCGGCGGTCCTGCCGGTATGGCAGCAGCACTCCAAGCACACGAAGACGGTGTTGAAAAGGTCTTGATTTTAGAAAGAGCTGACTCCTTAGGCGGTATCTTAGAGCAGTGCATCCATACTGGCTTTGGTCTTCACTATTTCGGTGAAGAACTGGCAGGTCCGGAATATGCCGGTCGCTTTATCGAGCAAGTTTATAATACAGATATTGACGTTAAAGTAGATACCATGGTATTGGATATTTCTGCGGATAATGTTGTTACTGCAGTAAATAACTTCGACGGTCTTTTAACCATTCAGGCAAAGGCCATCGTTTTGGCAATGGGTTGCCGCGAAAGACCTAGAGGTGCTCTTTCCATCGCTGGTTGCCGTGCTTCCGGTATTATGACCGCAGGTACAGCACAGAAATATGTAAATATCGACGGTTATATGCCAGGTAAAACCGTTGTAATCTTAGGTTCCGGCGACATCGGTCTTATTATGGCACGCCGCATGACCTTGGAAGGCGCAAAGGTTAAGGCTGTATGCGAGCTTATGCCGTATTCCGGTGGTTTGACTCGTAACATCGTACAGTGCCTCGAGGACTTCGACATTCCGCTCAGACTTTCCTGCACCGTTGTAGCTACACACGGTAAGGACAGACTGGAAGGCGTTACTGTCGCAAATGTTGACGAGAATTTGAAACCCATTCCCGGTACAGAAGAATACATTCCCTGCGATACCTTAATGCTTTCTGTCGGCTTGATTCCCGAAAATGAGCTTTCTAAGAACGCAGGTATTACACTTGATCCCATTACCAACGGTCCTGTTGTTGACGAATACCGTGAAACTTCCCATAAGGGTGTGTTTGCTTGCGGTAACGTTTTACAGGTACACGACCTTGTTGACTTCGTAACAGAGGAAAGCAAGCTTGCCGGTGCAGGCGCAGCTAAATTCATTAAAGGCGAAAAGGCTGATGCTGGTGTTGTACATACTAAAGGACAAGATGGTGTTCGCTATATTGTTCCGCAAAATGTCAATACCGCAACTGATAAAGATGTAAAGCTTTATTTCCGTGTCGGCAGAGTAATTAAAAACGCTGTATTAACTGTAACTTGCGGGGATGAAGTCATCATGACCAAGAAAAAGAAAAAAATGACTCCCGGTGAAATGGAATATATCACTTTAAAGGTAGATACTATTCATAATTTACCGAAGGATAGCACCTTAGTTGTCAGCGCAAAGGAGGCGTAAGAAATGGAAAAAAGAGAATTAGTTTGTGTTTCTTGCCCGATGGGTTGTGCCATTACAGTAGAACTTGATGATAACGGTCAAGTGGTTTCTGTTACTGGCAACACTTGCCCGCGCGGTGACAAATATGCAAGACAGGAATGCACCCATCCCGAGCGTATGGTAACTTCTTCTGTTCGTGTAGAAGGCGGCAGATTACCGGTTGTTCCGGTTAAAACCTCTCAGCCTATTGCTAAAGAATTGATTTTTGACTGCATGAAAGAAATCAATCAAGTTGTATTGAAAGCTCCGGTTAAAATCGGTGATGTTGTTATTCACGATGTTTTAGGCACTGGTGTGGACATTTTGGCAACTAATGAAGCATAATTATATCAATCATATTAAATGATAAAAAGGAAATTCTGTTGTTTAGATAAAACAATAGAATTTCCTTTTATTTATTATTTCGATATTTATAATTATACATTTAGCGCCTATGTGTCGTGCATTTACCGTGCATTTGCACAAAACATCAAAATATTTTTGTTGAATATATATATTGCAATTTGAAATTATTTTTTTGCTTTAAAATACAAAAAAATAGTGCCCAAATTACGAAGAATAAATCTAGCTAAATTGCTATTTCGTATTGTGAAAATAGCTAAATTTTGAAATGCGCTGTACGGATGAATAACCAAAGAAAATTTTTTTGCACATTTCCTGTTGACTTGTTAATATTTGAGTGTAAAATAATATCTACAAAAGTATTTTGTTATTTTTTTGACAAATGATAAAATTCCTTTGAACTTGTTTTCGAAAACACAAAACACATCACACAAAACACGGAGGAGAATCAAATCATGAAACACAAAGTTTGGACTAAAGTAGTAAGCGTTATAATGACAGTATCTCTTATGCTTGGTCTGTGCGTAACTGCTTTTGCATCTGATGTAACCTACAAGGCGACCTACACCAAGGTAGCAACCAAAGAGGTTTATAAAACTGTTCTTTCTGATGCAAATACAGAAATCGGTAAACAGGGCTTAAACGGCAATACCGTTCAAGAGATGTATAAACTCTTACCGCAGGTAGCAGGTATACTTACAGATGCCAAACAATATAAAACCATCGAGTTTTACACCAATACTGAACCTGAAATTTTTGCAAACTTTGCAAGCTTTATGCAGAGCAAAAATGCGACAACAGTTACAGTAGAACTTCTTACAGAGTATTTTACTGAAAATCCCGCACAAATCAAAGATGTAGAAGATTTCACGAACAAGCTTAACACCTTTATCGATGTGTTTTTTTCCGCTCCCGTAAATCAGCTCATTGTACTTGCTTTAATGATGGGTGTTCCGCAGGCAAACATGCAAACTTTCTTTGGCTCTTTAGATGATGTTTGCAAAAGCATGGGTATCCAGCAAGAGAAAACTTTCTTTCAAGTTGTTACAGCACAAAACGGTGAAGCAACCGCTAAGTATGTAAAAAATATTGTAAATGCGATTTTACCAGACTTAACAAACAATGCAATGCAGATTATCAAAACATTGTCTGTTCCGGAAAATAGCTCTATGTTTTATCGTGGTATCACCGTGCTCGTGCCCGGTCTCTACGATTTGGTTGTAAAGCTTGAAGGCATCATCGTCATGTTTGCACCCGGTTTGGATCTCGCACCCTTGAAAGCTCCGCTTAAGCAAGCTTCCGATATTGTTCTTGCTCTTCCTACCACTGGGGAAGGGGAAAACAAAATGTTTGATCTCGAAGGCAGTATCGAATATATAGTAAACGACGTAATCGCCGCTTCTATGTCTACACCCAATACAGTAACGATGTATACGCTGCAGGCCAAAACCGGCACAAGAGGCAAAAAGATTCTTTCCTTCAACGGCGACGGAATGATTAACTTTGACCATATCAATCTTGCCAATGTCCGTGCAGCAGCTGATACAACAGATGTGTTTAATGTAATTTTCCATTATTTACACAAGAACTTAAACAAAACAGGCAATAAGGCCTTATTAAATACTGCAATCGGTCTTTTACCTTCTCTCGGCGTAAATTTACCGAAAGAGATTGTAAATTATTTAACTTTTGTTCTTAAAAACAACGAAAGCGAATCTGTTTACGAGCTTTATAAAATGCTTCGCACAGCAACAGGTCATGATCTTATATTTAATCTTGTCGTAACGAACGGTAAAGGCAGCGGCAAATACAAAATGTCCTCTTCTGTAGCAATTGAAGCTAATAAAGCTCCCGAAGGCAAAGTTTTTGATAAGTGGGTAGTTGTAGGGGACACTAATGTAACCTTCAGCGACAAGACAGCTGAAAAAACAACCATTACCATGGCTGACCGCAATATCGAAGTAAAAGCCGTTTATAAAGACAAAGCTGTAGAGCATCATATTATCGACGGCACCGACACAACTTGGATTCCGGAAAGCAACAAAGGTTTAACAATCGTTGTTGCCGGCAGTGCAAAAGATCTTGCAAGTGTTCGCATAGACGGCAAAGTATTAGATCCTTCTAAATACACTGTAAAAGAAGTAAACGGCAATACTGAAATCGTTATCAGTGAAGCCTACATGCAAAAGCTCGGCGTGGGCAATCATACTGTAATCGTGGACTACAAAGACGGTAAGTGTGAAGCTGCATTTACAGTACAGGCAAAGCAAGAAGCAGTAAAACCGGATACAGTAAATATTCCGAAAACCGGTTCTTCACTTGGTGAAAAATTCACGAAAGCCGCTGTATCTGTTGTGTCCCTGAGTGCTTTGACAGCAGCCGCAGTTTACATCAAAAAAAGAAAATTCTGATTTGACTAATAATTAAATTACACTTAGCCAAGGCGGCATTTTATGTCGCCTTGGTTTTTTGTTTGACAAAATATAAAAGTAGAATCCTTTATATTCATTTTTTAACTAAATCTGCAAGATATGCTTCAAAAAATATACAGTCAAAAATCAACTCAAAAACATAAGAAAAGGTCCGGAAAAGCTCAATTACTTTACAGCTCTCTCGGACCTTTTTTGTTTAAAACTCTAAGTTTTTAACATTATGAACAAAGTTTTGAACAATATTAACGTTGAAAACCCTTTTCCAAAAACTGGATGACTTGCATATTTCTAAAAATTTTTATGCATAAAAAAAGACGTTTTTTTGTAGGAAAACTTTCAAAAGCAGTAAAATTTACCATGCACTGACGTGTCCGCGCTCCATGGCACCCAGAATTTTCTTTCGTGCACCCGGATAGGTCTTTTCCAATTCTGCAAGAAACTGCTTCATTTCCTCACGATTTGTGTTTTTATCTGCCGGACATTTGCTTTTTACAACGGGTAAATTCTCTCGTTTTACAGCTCGCTCTACATCTGCCTCAAAAGCAAAGACCAAAGGCCGAATCTGATATAGATCTTTATTAGAAAGATAAGAAACAGGGGAGAAGCAACCAATATTGCCGCCGTTTAATAAGTTCATCATAAAGGTTTCTGCTGCATCATCTGCATGATGTCCGAGTGCCACTTTATTACAGCCTTGTTCCTTGGCAACATCATGAAGAATACCGCGTCTCATCTTTGCACACAAAGAGCAAGGATTTTTTTCTTTACGAATTTCAAAAATAACTTCCCACAAATTCGTCTTTCGAATAACCAACGGTACATTTAAGTTGTCACAAAGCGTTTGCAGCACCTCAAAATCCTGTGATTCTCCGTTGAATTGATAATCTAAAATAACAGCAACTAAATCAAAGTGCTTGGAATAAAAAGAGCGAATTCGAGCAAGCACATATAAAAGTGCTACGGAATCTTTGCCGCCAGAGACGCCGACCGCGATTTTGTCTCCTTCTTCAATCATATTGTATTTATCGATTGCCGCACGTGTTAAACTAAGAAGCTTTTTCAAATAGATTCCTCCAAACCCTTATGCGGGTCTTAATTTTCTATATTGTAGCGTAAAGCAGAGATTATGTAAATAAATTTATAAAAATAATGTTCTAGCAAACCACATGAAAACAAGAGAAAACGAGAGAAAACGTAAGGAAAGTATTATTCTAATTAAAATTTTGAAAAAAATGGTTGACGAAGATCCTTTCACGTGGTATTATATTCGAGCAGTAAAAAATGAACTAACGAAAAATTGGAGGTTATGTTTTATGTCAACTTATATGCCTAAAGCCGGCGACATCAGCCGCGACTGGTATGTTCTTGATGCTGACGGTAGAACACTCGGCGATGTAGCAACTGAAGCAGCTACCCTTCTTCGTGGTAAGCACAAGCCCACTTTTGCTCCTCATGCTGACTGCGGCGACAACGTTATCGTTATCAATGCTGAAAAAATCGTTTTCACCGGCAACAAACTTGAGCAGAAGAAGTATTATCGTCACACTGGTTATATCGGTCACCTCAAAGAGGTCTCCTATAAGACCTTAATGGCTGAAAAGCCTGAATTTGCTGTAGAAAAAGCAGTTAAGGGTATGCTTTCCAATAACTCTCTCAGCAAAAAAGCTATGACTCGTCTTCACATTTACAAAGGCGCTGAGCATCCGCATGCTGCTCAGAAGCCGCAAGCTAGAGAATTTTAAGAAAGGGAGGCAAAATAGATTATGTACGAAACCAATCCTTATTTCTACGGCACCGGCAGAAGAAAGAAATCCGTAGCTCGCGTTCGCGTGTATGCCGGTACAGGCAAAATCACCATCAACGACAGAGACATTGATGATTATTTTGGCTTAGAAACCTTAAAGCTTATCGTTCGTCAGCCTCTCGCTTTGACAGATACAGCTGATAAGTTCGACATCGTTTGCAAAGTTGCAGGCGGCGGTGTTACAGGTCAGGCAGGCGCAATCCGTCACGGCCTCTCCCGTGCACTCTTACAGTATGATGAAAACCTTCGTGGCACCCTCAAGAAGGCAGGCTTCTTGACTCGTGACCCCAGAATGAAGGAAAGAAAGAAATACGGTCTCAAAGGCGCTCGTCGTGCACCGCAGTTCTCCAAGAGATAACAGAGTTATTTATTTGGTATTCCAAAGACTCGAAAGTCGAAAGGCTCTCGGGTCTTTTTCTTTTGCCACAATCCGTCATATGGCTTCTGCAGCCTTTATATGTGCTTTGACTCAAAACAATAAAATAACAGCCCAAAAAGCTAAAAAGCTCTAAATGGGCTGTTATTTTTGACATTTTAGCAATGCATATAGATTTACAAGTTATCGTTATAGAAATCATCCACAAACCAAACATCTGAAGTTTCAAATGAACGGTGATTCAAGGCGCTCAAAACGCCAGGATCAGATGTAAAATCAAATTCAATTTTGTAGGAATATAAAAATTGCTTTCTATAGGGGTATTTCGCGATTTGTTTCGGTTTACCGTACTTTGTATCGCCTAAGAGGGGATGACCGATGGAAGCCATATGCGCTCGAATTTGGTGTGTTCTTCCAGTCAATAACTCTACGTCTACCAAAGAAAGACCGTTTTTAGAAGCCAAGACGTGGTACTTTGTTAAAATGCGTTTGGCACCTGGTTGTTCTTCCTTTAAAACTTTTACTTGGTTTTTCGCTTCGTTTTTTATAAGATAATCGTCTAAAAGCGCTTCTTTCCATTTTGGTTCACCATGTACAACGCATAAATAATGTTTTTTTAATTCTCTTTCTTTAATTTTCTCGTTAAGTGCGCGTAAAGCATCTGCACTTTTCGCAGCAATTACTATACCACCGGTATTTCTGTCAATTCTGTTTGCTAAAGCCGGTGTAAAGGAATTTTCTTCCTGCGGCAAGTATTCTCCTTTTTCAAACAAATATCGCTTTACTCGGCCAATTAGTGTGTCTACATACTCTTTGTTGTCTGGATGGCAAAGTATACCCACCTTTTTATTCAGCACTAAAATATGTTCATCCTCATAAAGGATGTCCAATTCTTTAGATGCCTTCATAAAATCATAGGTAATATCTTCAGATTTTTCAAAAAATTCATCATTAATATAGAGAGAAAGCACGTCACCAACCTCTAAACGAGTTGAAATTTCCACTCGTTTACCGTTTCTTTTGATTCGTTTGGTTCTGATGTATTTATAAAGTAAAGATTGGGGGAGCTTCGGAGCCACTTTTTTTATAAATTTGTCTGTCCTCTGATTCGCATCATTTTTGCCGATTTTAAACTCTTTCATATCACATTTTCCTATACTATTATAATACTATATATTTACGCCGTTTTTTCGGCGCATAAAAAAGCGTTTTTGAACTGCTTTAGTATAGCATATCTCATAGAAAATTTCTACTCCATTTTAAAAGCTCTTCAATACCTTTTTCAAAAAAGGTATTATTTCCCCAAAGAACGCGTAAAAACCTCGTCAGAAACGAATGAAAGTGGGGGAGAATCGCTCATTTTTTATGTTTTTTCAAAATATTCTTTTCATAAAATCGGAGTTTTCTTGAATTTGTATACATTTTTTAAGAATGTACATACTATAAATGTAAAGAAGACCATAAATAACCATAAAAGCAGGCTTTTTTCTCCATTTGTTACCCCTTTGTAACGAATTGTAAGATTTTTAACTTTTCTACAAAAATTCACCGTTCTTAGAAAGAAGGTGTCTAGTAAATCCTCTTTATATCTTTAAAAATGGTAAAAACTGACATTTTCATTTGTGAAAATTGCACAAAAACTTTCTTTTTCTGAATTTGACAATTCACAAATACGGAAATATAATGTCCAAAGTCAAAAGCGAGCATAACAGTGATGCGACAAAATGACGTGCAAAATCAATCCTTGAAACGTCATGCATCCAACAGCCTCTCTCGCAAAATCCCATAGAGAGGTATGAGTTAAAGGAGCAGAATGATGAAAACAAATACAAAAACGATTGCAAAAAGTTCTCGAAAGTCTGCAGAGAAAATCATTGCTTTGATTTTAGCCGTGATCTTACTTTGCGCAGGAACAGCTTTTGCAACGTCTCCGTCCGCCTATGCAGTTGATATTTATGACGGTACGGAAATCACAAGGGTCGAAACCAACAAAAACGATCCTTATCAAATCGTAGAACAAGCAAACATTGTGCTGAATGAAAAGGACCGCTTGAATGTAGACAACTTTACTTTCGGTAAAGACAGCACAATTACCATTTACCGTGCGACCGCCGTTTCTTTCACCTCCTTAGAAGGGGAGAGCATCTATACGGTTTGTGCCGGTAAAGTTTCAGATTTACTCGCAGATTTAAACGTGACACTTGAAGAAGGTCAGATTTTAAACGTACCCGAAGATACACTTTTGACTGAAGGCTTAGCTGTAAGCGTAATGGAAGCACGTACAGTTACCGTTACAGCAGACGGCGAAACCAAGACCTTAACTTTCGGTGAAGGTACTGTCCAAGACATATTAAATGCGGCAAATATTACTTTGGGCGAAAATGATGATGTTGTTCCGGCTCTGGATACACAGATTTCAGATCAATTGGAAATCATCGTCTACAGAGTAACCTTTGCAGAAAGAACCGCAAAAGAAACAATTCACTTCAAAAAGGAAACGAAGAACGATCCCAAAATGCTCGTTGGCAAAAGTGAAATTGTTCAGGAAGGTAAAGACGGTAGTAAAAACGTAACGTATCGTGATAAATACCGTGACGGCGTTTTATATTCTTCCGAAGCCATTTCCGAAGAAATCCTTACACCAGCTACCACACAAATTACAGCGAAGGGCACTATGAAGAAAACCCTCGCACATTCTAAACTTAAAAACGGCGGTACACCGATTTCCGAATTAACTCCGCCAAAAGGCTTAGAAATTGTAGACGGCGCACCCACATCTTATTCAAAGATCATTCGCGGCAAAGCAGCTGCATATTCCGCAAGACCCGGTGCTAAGACCGCAAGCGGCCGCAGAGTAATGCCCGGACACATTGCAGTAAATCCCAAACAGATTCCTTACGGAACCGAAATGTGGATTGTTTCTACAGATGGCTATGTATACGGCTACGCAATTGCAGCAGATACCGGTGGATTCATTCATCAGGGTAAATTTACGGTAGACTTATTCATGAATACCACTGCAGAATGCAGACAATGGGGCGCTCGTGATGTTATCATTTATGTTTTATAATTACAGATAACGTATGAAACAGCATTCGAATTCAAATCGAATGCTGTTTTTGTTTTTTATAAGCTTTTTAGAGTAGGAAAGCAAGATTTGACATTTCATAATTTTTGATATATAATTATACAAAATTAATAGTATTCACTATGTGTTCAATCATAAAAGCGCATAAAATTAGCTCCTACGGCTTGTAGGGGCTTTTTTTATTATCCATGTATATTTTCTATGCTAAATCTAAAACAGCTATATAACAGCAATACAAGCCATATATAAGTTATCGCTCAGTTTGTAAATAATCTAAATTCATGTAGTGCACATATACCATACCCAAAACAGATTGCGCCTACCTCTATCTATCTTCTTTAGCTTCGTATTATTCCGCTTTATTTCTTATATTGTTCTGTCATAATCAAATCAAAATTACAAATTAAGCTTTTGAATGTTCTAAACTATGTACCTTTTGAATAATTTCGATGTTCTAAACCCACTTTTGAATAATTTCGATGTTTTAAACGGATTCCTTTGCAAGGTATCGTTTTGAATGTTGTAATTGTTTTTAAGTGGGTTTTGAATGTCGGAATTGTTTTAAAGTATAGTTTTGAATGTTCTAAAGCGGAAGTCAGTAGAAATTAGCGGCGAAGCGTCCCCCTCGCAATCTGTTTTGCGGTGTGGTGTATGTGTGCGGAATGGATTTATATTATAACTTTATCTCTTTTTTATTGGTGTTTGTTTATCTGTTAGTCCGCTTATATAGTCTATGGATACATTAAATATTTTTGCTAATTCTATTGCATATGATAATTTCATATCGTATTTGTCATTTTCATATCGATTTACTGTTGCACGGCTGACTTTTAATAAATCGGCTAATTGTTCTTGTGTCATGTCTCTATCTTCTCTAAGGCTTCTTGCTCTTTGGTTAAATATCATAGTTTTATGCTCCTTTTTTGTTTGTTTTGCTGATTGTAACATAAATGATACTTTTATGTTGACTTTGTAACACAAGTGTTATATAATTATAAATGTAACAGAACTGTTACATAACATTTAGGGGTGGTAAAAATGGCAAATGAAGTAAAAAAAGTAGAAGAGACTTATACGGCGGTTTTACGCAACATTCAAGCACAGTTGCAGAGTGTTTTAGCTTTTTCAGACGAAAAGTCGGAAGATTATATCAAAGGCATTGAGTGCGCTTTAGATATTGTTCAAGAGAAAGCTTTAGAATACAGTGTTGATATTAAATAAAAGGGTGGTGAAACAAATGAAAACAGCAGTAATTGTTGCAGTATGTGTTGCATTGGTGGTTGGTATCATCTGTGGCACAGTCCAAGAAATGCGCAAACAGAAGATTAAAAAATAAGTAATAAGGAGATGAAAAGAATGTTAGCAGTCATTAAAGGCGAATTTTATAAGCAGGAAGTTCGTGTAAACAAGAAAGGGGAACAAGTCCCTGTAGCACATATCATTAGCGGTGAGGAAATCGTCGCTATTAACAAAGCCGATTTATCGGGATGTAAGAAGCTCGATGAAGTTTCTATTCCCGTTAACATTTCGGACGGTCAGTATGGTCTTTACATCTGCGCCGTTGTTCCTGATGAGCAGGAAGAAGAACCGAAAGACGAAAAGAAAGGAAGTGAAAAGTAATGTCCGAAGTTACAACCCTTGCCGCCGCTTCTGCCGGTGCAACTGAGGCGGTAACCGCTATTAAAAGCATCCAGGATGCTCTTACTGCGGAATTGAATATCGGTAATATTGCCGCTATTCTCGCCGCTTGTATGGCTCCTGCGGCTGTCCTTTTCTTAGCATGGTGGGGCGCGAGAAAGGTCGTCCGTGTTACTGTCAATGCCTTTGCAAAGGGCAAGCTTAAAATTTAACCTTTACCCACCCTGAGGGGCAGGAGTTCGCTCCTGTCCCTTTTTTTATGGAGATTTAATCATGTCTGTATATAAACCAGCTATAGAAAGCACGTTTAATGTTGCTGATTTTTTCCGCACGGTGAAGTGGAAAAAGGAATTTTCAAAAGAACATCCATATTTTTTTGACCCATGCGGCACGCTTGTGTTTACAGGTGACCAGGGCGAGGGAAAAACACTTTCAGCAGCCTTTTATCTTGTACAAACCCTGCACGCTTATCCTTACGCAGTTTTCGTAACGAATACAAAGATTAAGGAAAGACCCTTTAACGCATGTTATAAGGTCGATAAGAGTGGAATCGGGCATATTTACGATTTAGAAACCGATGAGGAAATAACGTCCCAAGATATACTTGACGGCAAATTCGAGAATGTCACAATCGAATATGACGGTTTAGACTGTTTAAAATATGTGAACAACGGTGAATATGGGGTCGTGTATTTCATTGACGAAATACACTTGGAGTTAAATTCCCTAGAATCTAAGAACATTAACCCCGATATTATGACCGAACTTTCACAGCAACGAAAGCAACGAAAGCATATTGTCGGTTGTTCTCAAAAATTTAATCGTATGGCAAAGCCCTTACGTGAGCAGTTTGACTCTGTTATTATTTGCTCTAATTATTTTAGTGTTTTCCAATTTAATCAGCTTATCGACCACAAGAACGCCCACGAGGACAATAACGGTAAGCTTGTTGCCCAGGTTAAAAAGAAATGGTTTTTCTTTCATTCTCCTGAAATGTACGAGCGGTACGACACATACGAAAAGATGAAACGCTACAACAAGGAATGGAAGGGGAGTAGTAAACCTCAGCTGGAATTGCCTGTTTATGTCTATCAAGAAAGGAGTGCTAAAAAATGAGTGCTATTTTTATTCCGATTTTAAAAGATGTATTTGTTGATGCGGCTTTAGTTGCGGCTTTTATGGCTATTGTGGCTAAAGTTATTAATATTATGATTAAAGCTTTTTCAAGGGGTGAGATTGTTGTTTAACACAGCACAGCAAGATTTGTTAAAGGCTTTAGTTCCTACAATGCGTGAAAAAGGATATAAGAGTTATGTAGCGTATACAAATTCTCTTTATAAAGAGGGTTTTTATGATTCTTACGACCCTGATTTATTCATTGTTTTTTCTAAAGAAGAAATAACGGCTAATAGTGCATATTCTTATCAAGTGCCGCCCGATTCTGTTCTTTATTCTTGCCGCACGGTTAATTATAGCTCGAGTTCTCATGCGGTTAATTCGGAAAGAATTGTTTCTAAGCCTTTCACAGGGCAATTAGATATTAACGTATATGAACATATTTTTTCAAATGTTGAATACTCCGGTACAACAATTCAGCCTGATATTTTAAGAGGGGAGAGGGCGAACAATGAAAACTACATGCAAGCAACGGTCTTTTTGCTTTCCGTTTTCCTTATTTTCACGGTTCTTTGGACAATCTTCGGCAAGATTAAATAAAGGCTGCATAGCACTTTTATTGGTTTTGCTTCTCCTCGTCGGAACGGCGGTACCGTCTTTTGCAGCAGAACCGGAAGCAGATAATCCTGTCACCGAAATTAAAACACAAAATCTTTATACCACAATGGTGCGTGATATGGGTGGTGGGAACACTTCAGCTTTTTCTGATTTTAGAAAAATTTTAAAAAACGCTTATGGTGTTCCCGTAGTTGCTTATCATAATAACAATCCTAAGTTTTATGAGGCAGGTGCTGTTAAAACAATTCAAATTAGCGATTATTTACTTCTTAAGGCTGATACGCATTATAATTTAGATTTCGGTCATTCCGTAAGTTTTGCAACGGCTTACAACGTAAAGGTTACAGCACGTGTTTTCTCTAACGGTAAAATTCGCGATATTGTTATTTATGACGAGAATTTCAATAATTCGGATTATAAAATTCACTATTCAAATTTTAATTTTATATTAAAGAGTTCTGAACTTGGGTCCAATTATAAAATCAAACTTTATTTTGAAAATTCTATTCCCAGTAATCAAAGTTATGGTTCTAACGGTCAAAATGTTGAACAGTACTTAACACAGGTGATTACACTTGAGGATTTAGATTCTAATGCTAAATGGTATCAGCGTATTATTAACACTATCAAAGCTGTACCCGATAAACTCAAACTTTTCTTTTCGGATTTAGGAAATACCATAAAGCAAAAATTTACAGAACTTGGTGACCGAATACATATATTTTTCGTTGACCTTAAAAACGATATACTAGAGGGCTTAAAAAAACTTTTTATTCCTCCCGACGGCTATTTTGATAATTACAAACAGCAGTGGGACACATGGGCTAAAGAGCATTTAGGGTTTATTTATGATATTGGCGATGTTACTAAATCTTTTATAGAGCGTTTTTTTGATTATTTCAAAATTGATACCTATACTTTTACCTTCCCGGAAGCGTCATTTACAATACGTGGTGAAAAATTTGTGATTTGGCAAGAAAAGGTAGTTGATATGGCTTACATTTTAAATATTCCTGGAATCAAGTTTTTATATGAGGCCTATAAAATAATTGCTTTTGCTATCTTTTGTTTTTGTTTACAAAGATACGCTTTTGATACTGCATCAGAAATTATTGAGGGTGTAAAGGGGATGAGCTCATGATTACAGCTAAACTTTTGGATATTTTAACTACATTTCTTTTTACTGTTTTAGGTATATTAAAATTTCCGCATCTTCCCGAATCTCTTATAAACGGTATGTATGCTATTTTTCAATATGTTGATTATTCACGAAGTATTATTGCATTTTTTCTGCCAAAAGGTGTAACTGCTTTGCTTCCATTGTTTTTTACAATATTCATAGGAAAACATATGTACCATTTCATTATGTGGATTATTAAAAAAATTCCTGTGTCTATAGACTAAATAGCTTTTGTGCGCCGAGGGTCCCCCAGGGACACGGCGCACTCCTATCTTGTTTATAGCCTCAATAAAGTGCCACACGGCGAAAGGGGGGGTGTGAAATTGTGGACAGCTAAAGAAGGTTTAGTGCTTCCCGAAAAGCCTAATTACTATAACTGCCGTATCAAAATTTATCCCGACGGGCGGAAAAATATCGCTTGTTTTACTAAAGATATTTTCAATCCCGAAAAATGGGAAGAATACACAGACCTAAACGGAGAAAACGAGAAAAAATGTGATAGAGAATATACACGAACATATACCGCTGACGGAGTGAGGACAGACAATTTAAAAAGAGCAAGAGAAAAGGTATTTGATTTAGCTTTTATTAATGTTGAACTTTGGCAATATATGGTCACTTTAACTCTTGATAAAAAGAAAATTAACCGTTATGACGCAGACGAAATCATGCCTAAATTTCAAAATTGGTTAAAACATGCTTGCTATCGTAAGGATTTAAGCTATCTTTTAGTAGCAGAGCCTCACAAGGACGGCGCAGTGCACTTTCACGGTTTAATGTCGGACGGCTTGGCTTACAAGGATAGCGGCTTGACAGACGAAAGCGGTCGCAAGGTCTATGACATAGCCGATTATCCTTTCGGCTTCGCTCGTGCTGTCCCGATAGACGAGGGGACACAAGGGAACTGTTGCAAGTACATAACTAAATACATGACGAAAGATTTCACAAAGATTTTCGGGCGTATGTATTGGGCGGGCGGTAAGGATTTAAACCGAAAAGTGCAGGTTGAATATTGTCACATGGATTTTGACAAAGTACCGGCACAGGAAAAAGAAATACCAAATTGCGGTTATTCCGTAAAATATTTAGAATTGGGGAAAACATTATGAAAGATGATATTTATTATTGCGTTAAAAAGGATTGTTCTTATTTATGCGATTTTAAAATTTTTATTGAAAGGTGATTTTATGTATCCATTAATTTTTGATTTTTTTAATAATCTTTCTATTATTGATCATTTTTGCTTATTTTGTCTTTTAGGCGTTGTCTTATTTGCGTCTCTTGCTCTTTTATGCGATTTACGATTTAGACATTCTGAATGTGAGAAGGACTCTGATGAGAGGGATAGTAATGAGATCAAAAGAAAAAATGAGTGATTCTGAAAAGCTTATGGAAATACGGCGTTTTTTATATTATGCTGCATATCATGAAGAAAATGAACTTAGAACAGCTGAAAACAATTTTATTAAGTCGGTTCCTCGGGATGATATCAATGGACTGTTAGAGCTGTATAAAGCAAAGTGTCATAAAGAAGCGTTTGACAAGTTCTTTGCGGATGTTTCTAAAATTTTATATGAATGGTAAGGTGTAATTTTATGAACGATTATGAATTTATGTTAAAAATCAGTTGTTCTTGTGATGAATTTGATGAGTTATATGGTTTGCTTATTGGTTCATTTTATCGATTTTATCGAAGTAAACCGCCTAAATACGTTGATTCTATCTTAAGACAAATGGTCGATGAATGGATGGACTTTATTGAACGGACTATTTTTCCAAAATTATAGGGTATTGACTATTGTGCAATTTCAACATATAATTATACAAAATTAATATTTTGTATAATTAAGGGGAGTAAAAAAGAAGAAAAGAGAAATTCTTTTTTAAAATATTGATTTTAGAGCGTTTTCCTTCAAAATAATAAAACAATGCGTCTTTTCTATAAAAAGGCTTTGTAGAGCCTTACAGAGCGTGTTAACGCACACGTTAAAATCCTATAGCAATTAAAAAGTGCAAAATTTTATGATTTTAATAATTTTTTCATTTAATACAGCTAATAGCTTAGATCGAGTTTTATCTCAGTACGTTTTAAAAATTTCTATTGAACGAACTTTATATCTATTGAACGAACTTTATAACGATTAGATAAATTTTATGGAATCACATGTAAAGGCTTCGATTTTTAAAGCTAAAACGGCAATTTGGATTTCGCTTATAAAAAATCTAAACCGTATAATAAAAGCTTTCTTTATTCTATTTACTTTACTATTTCGGAATTATTACTTATAATACCGCTATGAATAGATCTACTCTCCGTTTTATATTTTAATTCTGAAAATCCAAATTATTTTTAATCTCTCTTTTTTGTGAAACAGTTTCACATTTATAACCTTTTGGAAAGGAAATCGAATTATGAAATACGCAAATCAAAAAGAACTGCCCAAAATTCTGCAGGATTTCTTAAATCATGAATTTGCCATACGTAATAAATCCGAATTAACGGTAGACGAATATGCTTTGGATTTAATCTTGTTTTTACGCTTTCTAAAAGCCTATAGAGCGGGAGATGCCTCCCCTGCTTCTTTAGATGGAATCGATATTTCAAACATAACCATTCGAGATTTAGAGAGCGTTTCTTTAGCCGATGCGTACGCCTTTTTGTCTTATTGTAAAATGGTTCGTAACAACGATGCAGCGGCCAGAGCTCGAAAAACAAGCAGTATTCGGGCGTTTTTTAAATATTTAACCGTTCAGAAGAAACTGCTCGGGGAGAATCCTATGCAGGAGTTAGAAGTGCCGAAGCTTAGGAAGTCACAACCGAAGTATTTAACACTGGACGAAAGCCTCAGACTTTTGGAAGCCGTAGAGGGTAAAAATAAGGAACGGGATTATTGCATTTTAACGCTGTTTTTGAACTGTGGTTTACGTCTCTCTGAACTTGTTTCTATCAACTACACCGATATCAAGGATAACAATACATTAACTGTCACCGGTAAAGGCAACAAACAACGCACGGTTTATTTAAATGATGCGTGTATATCGGCTATAAAAGCCTATAAAAAAGTACGCCCTGTAGACGGTGTAAGAGAAAAAGATAAGCCCGCTTTGTTTTTAAGCGGGCGAAAAGAACGCATCAGTCCTAAGACGGTGCAGCATATGGTATATTCATACTTAGATAAAGCTGGACTCGGCGGCCGTGGGCTTTCTGTACATAAATTAAGGCATACAGCGGCAACACTGATGTATCAATATGGCGATGTTGATGTGCTTGTTTTAAAAGAAATCTTAGGGCACGAAAACCTCGGTACTACAGAAATTTATACCCACATTGTAGACGAGCAGCTTAAGAAAGCCACAGATGCCAATCCGTTATCAAAAGTTAAGAGAGAAACGAAAGATTAAATTTGTTCCGGAACAGGAAGCAAAGTAAAGCAAATAAAAAGGAAGAAAAAACATTGCCCAGATAGAAAAAGGCATACCGTAGGCTGTAAAGCTTTAGTATTGTTTTTCCGTCTCTTTCCTGTTCTTTTAAAAAGACGGAGCGATTAAGATCGCGTTCTGTAAGGATACTCTCTTTACACGCCAACAAGAAACTGGAAACAGCAAAAATAGCTGGAAGCAGTAAAACTGTTCCAAAAAAGGTCATGCCTGCGACAGAGGCTCTACTGTAAAGAAAGGAACTTACTATGCCAAGTAAAGCGCCTTGCAGCAGAGGAAAAAGCCATAAAAGCCCTTCTCCTAACACAGAAAGTCCAAAAAAGAACAACGCAACCATACACAAGCTTTGGAATTTAAGAGAAAGCACATTATTTCCCCAAAAGCCATTTGCTTTTATTTGCTCTAAATTTTCGGTTAGATTGGATTGAACAAAGCCTATGCATTCGGGCTTTCCACTCTTTATAAGCATTGCTCCAAAAAGCAAGCCAGCAGCAAAAAGCACTGTCAAGGTAATAAGCTTTTTGTCTCTTTTTTGTAGCTTTACAGTTTTATTTTTCATATGTAACTTAGTAGATATTATTGTGGCACGTTTTTTCGCTCTTTTCATATTTGACGCTCCTTTTACTTTACAAAACTTTACACGTAAAGTTTTCTTCTTTTATTTTAGTTTTTGAACTATAATACTTCCAATCAGCGGTAAGAGAGTGCCCATGGCAACAAGAAGTAGAGAAAATGTCCCCAAAGTGCCTTTTGAAACCAAAAGTAATAGAATAAACAAGGCAATTAACAATAAAAATCCCGAAAATAAAGCATCCTTGCCTTCAGAAAGCACTGGATGTAACCCAGAAAGCATACCAGTTAAAAGAAAGCTTACAGCGCAAATCGCATATCCGGCAAACTTCACAGTTTGTAAAGAAACATCCTGCTTAATGCAAACCAAAGAAAGTATAGCAAGCCCGAGAATCAAGATTATATAGGCGAATACCGCATGTTTTATTCCCTCTATAAAAAAAGGCTTGTTTGTCTTTGTGTTTTTTGTTTTTGCTGTATGCTTCTTTAATTTCTTTTTAGACATAGAAAAACCCCCTCATACAGTAATTTGTATGAGGGGGTTCGTTCGTTTATGAGAAGCTTAGTCTTCTTTTTTGCTTTTCTTTTTCTTTTCTTCTTTTGCTTTAGCCTGTGCAGCCTTTGCAGCTTCACGCTCAGCCTGCAACTTTTCGTTTGCAGTGTTGTTTAACTGAATAGCCCAACGAGCAATTTTCATCTTGTTGCGATCTGCACCGGTTTCAATGATTAAGGAATCATCGCGAACGGTAACAACACGGCCCATAATACCGCCGATTGTGGTGATTTCATCGCCAACCTGAATGCTTTCGCGCATTTCCTGTTCTTTTTTCTGCTGCTTTTTCTGCGGACGTAAGATCATAAAATACATTAAAGCAAAAAGACCGACCATCATAAGAATGGACATCATCATGCTGCCGGAACCGGATTGTGCGCCGGCGGCTGCTTCTAAAGTTAATACATGAAACATAAGTTTACCTCCAAATAATTCAGTTTTTTAATTATACATAATTTCCCTTTGTTTTGCAAGAACAAAAGAAAAAGTTTACAAATTAAACATAATTAAATACGTGTGTCTAATACATCTACATATTTTTCTTTGTATTCGTTAAAAGTACCGTTGTCGAGCGCTTCACGAATTTCTTCCATCAGCGTATTATAGAAATAGAGGTTATGGATAACACAAAGACGCATAGCAAGCATCTCCCCTGCCTTGAACAAATGGCGAATATAGGCTCTGGAATGTCTTTGACAGGTTGGACAATGGCAGGTCGGATCAATCGGTAACGTATCTTTTTTATACTTCTCATTATTGATATTGATAATACCAGCTTTTGTGAAAAGATGACCGTGGCGAGCATTACGGCTCGGCATAACGCAGTCGAATAAGTCCACGCCACGGCTAACGCCCTCTAAAATGTTGCCAGGTGTACCAACGCCCATAAGATAACGGATTTTATCCTTCGGCATATAAGGCTCTACTGCGGAAATAATGCGATACATATCCTCTTTCGGCTCGCCAACAGCAAGACCGCCGATAGCATAACCATCTAAGTCTAATTCCGCAATTTCTTTCATATGCTGGATTCTTAAATCCTCAAAAGTGCAACCTTGGTTAATACCAAAAAGCATTTGATGCGGATTCACAGTATCCGGAAGTGCATTTAAACGATCCATTTCGGCTTTACAGCGCTTGAGCCAGCGTGTTGTGCGTTCGCAAGATGCCTTAGAATACTCATATTTTGCCGGATTTTCTACGCATTCATCAAACGCCATTGCAATCGTTGAGCCGAGATGCGACTGAATCTGCATACTTTCCTCAGGGCCCATAAAAATCTTTCTGCCATCCGTGTGTGCATTAAAATACACACCTTCTTCTTTGATTTTGCGAAGCTTAGACAGAGAGAAAACCTGAAATCCGCCACTATCCGTCAAAATTGGGCCGTCCCAACCGGTGAACTTATGCAAGCCGCCCAGCTCGTTGACCAAATCATCACCAGGTCTGAGGTGTAAATGATAGGTATTGCAAAGCTGCACTTGGCATTTAATATCTTTTAAATCATAAGAAGAAAGACCGCCTTTAATTGCACCTGCCGTTGCAACATTCATAAACGCAGGAGTCTGCACAGTACCGTGAACGGTTTTAAACTCACCGCGGCGTGCGGTTCCTTCTTGCTTTAATAATGTATACATGTTCGTTCTCCTTAAATCAGTAACATACAATCGCCGAACGAGAAAAATCTATATTTTTCCTTTACAGCGGTTTCATAAGCTTTCAAAACCTTTTCACGGTCATAAAAAGCGGAAACAAGCATAATAAGCGTACTTTCCGGTAAGTGGAAGTTTGTAAGTAAGCCGTCGATGCATTTGAACTTATAACCCGGATAAATAAAAATGTTGGTCCAGCCGTCTGCTTCCACAATGTCACCTTTAAAGGTAGCCACACTCTCTAAGGTACGGCAGCTCGTTGTACCGACTGCAATAACTCTACCGCCGTTTGCTTTGGTTTCTTTAATCAAATCTGCCGTTTCCTGTGAAATATGATAATGCTCAGAGTGCATTTCATGGTCTTCGATATTATCAGCTTTAACAGGTCTAAAGGTACCGATACCAACATGTAAGGTTACAAAACCGATTTTCACACCTTTTTCCTTCAGCTTTTCAATAATTTCGGGGGTGAAATGCAAGCCGGCGGTCGGTGCTGCAGCTGAGCCCTCTTCCTTTGCATAAACGGTTTGATAACGATCGCCGTCTTCCAGCTTTTTCGTAATATAATGCGGCAAGGGCATTTCACCGATTTTTTCTAAAATGGGGAAAATGCTGTCCCCTTCATGTGTAAAGCGTGCCAAACGATTACCGTTTTCTAAAACTTCCAGAATCTCGGCGTGTAAAATGCCGTCACCAAAAGAGAACTTCGCACCGGCTTTTGCACGTCTGCCGGGACCAGTAATAACTTCCCAGACGTCCTTTTCTTTCTGATTGAGCATTAAAAACTCTACCTTTGCGCCGGTCGGCTCTTTTACACCGTAAAGACGCGCCGGAAGAACCTTTGTATTGTTGAGAATCAGGCAATCTTTATCCGTTAAATAAGAAAGAATATCATAAAAATGCTTGTGTTCTAATTCGTCTGTATCACGATGAATGACCATCATTTTGGAATGATCTCTTTCGAGAAGCGGTGTTTGTGCAATTTGCTCTTGTGGCAAATCATAATAAAAATCCTGTTTTTTCATGCGATATCTCCTAATTTTCTCTATAAAATTCCCCTAAAATGATTGACTAATCCTTTGAGAAATGCTATTATATTTGCAACTGCAATAGAGGTGCAAAATACAATAGTAGCGTTTTTCAGACGGTCGATCAGTCGCTTTAACAAAATCGTGAAAGGGTATTTTGCCGAAGACGAAAAAGATTCGACCTGATTTTCGCTCTGGGTATGTGTGTGAATAACCACATAACTGTCATCAATCGTTTTTGATGGAGTGCTATTGTAATCGCAGAAAATATCATTTCATTTTCCGTGATTACAAACGCCTTTTAAAAGCTATTGATGACCGGTTTTAAATAAACCGGTCTTTTTTATGCAGACAATAGAATAACACGTTTTGGAGGTAAACACAAGTGAAAAAGTATAATGTTGGTGTAATTGGTGCCACCGGTATGGTTGGTCAGAGATTTTTAACCCTTTTAGCAGACCATCCGTGGTTTGATGTTAAGGTTGTTGCAGCAAGCCCGCGTTCCGCAGGTAAGCCCTATAGCGAAGCTGTCGGTGCAAAATGGTGCATGGATGTAGACATTCCGGAGCAGGTTCGTGACCTCGTTGTAATGAACGCTACCGAAGACGTTGAAAAGATTGCTTCTTTGGTTGACTTCGTGTTCTGCGCAGTAGACATGAAGAAAGACGAAATCAAGGCTCTTGAAGAAAGATATGCAAAGGCTGAATGCCCCGTTGTTTCCAACAACAGCGCAAACAGACACACCCCGGACGTTCCGATGGTTATCCCGGAACTCAACGCAGATCATATCAATATCATTCCCGAGCAGAGAAAAAGACTCGGCACAAAGCGCGGCTTTATTGCTGTTAAGTCTAACTGCTCCTTACAGAGCTATGTACCTGCTCTTTATCCGCTCGATGAAAAATTCGGCGTTGAAGATGTTTTAGTTACCACCTACCAGGCAATTTCCGGTGCAGGTAAAACTTTCGAAACCTGGCCCGAGATGCTCGATAACGTCATCCCCTTCATCGGTGGTGAAGAAGAAAAGAGCGAAAAAGAGCCGCTTAAGATTTGGGGTAAAATCGAAGGCAACGAAATTGTTCCTGCAACTTCTCCCAGATTCACAGCACAGTGCCTTCGCGTTCCGGTTTCCAACGGTCATATGGGTGCTGTATTCGTTCGTTTTAAAAACAAACCCTCTAAGGAAGAAATCCTGAACGTTTGGGAAAACTTCAAGGGCACAGCGCAGGAATTAGAGCTTCCGAGCGCTCCCAAACAGTTCCTTCATTACTTTACTGAGGACAATATGCCGCAGACAAAGCTCAACCGTATGCTTGAAGGCGGTATGGCAATTTCTATCGGCAGACTCAGAGAAGATACACAGTATGATTACAAATTCGTCTGCCTTTCCCACAACACATTAAGAGGTGCAGCAGGCGGTGCAGTTCTTCTTGCTGAGCTTCTTTGTGCAAAGGGCTATATGGACTAATTTAGGAGGTATTTCAAATGAAAAAACCTATCTTTACAGGTGCCGGTGTTGCAATCGTAACACCCTTTCATGAAGACGGAAGTGTTAATTACGAAGGTTTAAAAACACTTTTGGAATATCAAATTGCACATGGTACAGATGCTATCATTATTTGCGGTACAACTGGTGAGAGCGCAACATTAACACATGAAGAGCACACAAAAGTGATTCGCTTCACTGTAGACACTGTTGCACACCGTATTCCCGTTATCGCAGGTACCGGCAGCAACGATACCGCTTATGCTTTAAACCTTTCTAACGAAGCAGAAAAAGACGGCGTTGACGGCTTACTCATGGTAACACCTTACTACAACAAGGCTTCTCAGGAAGGTTTAATCAAGCATTACAACTATGTAGCAGACCGTGTTTCCACACCGATTATTCTTTATAATGTACCGAGCCGTACTGGCTGTGAAATCAAGTCTGAAACCGCAGCAGAGCTTGCAAAGCACGAAAGAATCTACGGTATTAAAGAAGCTACCGGTAACCTTTCCACCATCGCAAAGACCATTTCTCTTTGCCCGGAAGATTTTGCGGTATACTCTGGTAACGATGACCAGATTACACCTATTATGTCTCTCGGCGGTAAAGGTGTTATTTCCGTACTTTCCAACGTTGCACCGCAGGTGGCTCATGACATTGCAGCATCTGCACTTAAAGGTGATTTTGAAACCAGCCGCAAATTACAGCTTGATTACTTACAGCTTTGCAATGACCTGTTTATGGATGTAAATCCGATTCCGGTTAAGGCTGCTCTTCGTATGATGGGCTTTGAGGTTGGTCCTCTTCGTATGCCGCTTTGCGACATGCCGGCAGAAAAGGAAGCAAAGCTTCTTGCAACAATGAAGAAATACGGTTTAGTAGACTAAGCCTAATCGGATTTTAAATTTTTAGGATGTGAAACCATGACAGAGGTCATTTTAAGCGGCTGTTTCGGCAAAATGGGTCGCGTCATCACAAATTGTATTGCGCAAAGAGACAACTGTGAAATTGTTGCCGGCGTAGATATTTTTGACGGTGAAGCCGATTTCCCGGTATTTAAGAGCTTTGCAGAGGTTAATGTAGATGCGGATGTGATTATTGATTTTTCACACCCCTCTACCCTTTCCTCTCTTTTGGATTTTGCACTTTCCAAAAAGTGCCCTGCGGTTATTGCAACTACAGGTCTTTCCGAAGAGCAGATTGCACAGATTCATGAGGCTTCTAAAGAAATCCCGGTATTCTTTGCCGCAAACATGTCCATTGGTGTTGCTCTTGTTGCCGAACTTGCAGCAAAAGCCGCTAAAGTATTGGAAGGCTCTTTTGACATTGAGATTTTGGAAATGCACCACAACCAGAAAATCGATGCACCGAGCGGTACAGCGCTTATGCTTGCCAACACCATTTCCGATGCTTTAACAGAAAAACCGCATTATGAGTTTGACAGACATTCTAAGCGCATGAAGCGTGATAAGAATGAAATCGGCATCCACGCTCTCAGAGGCGGCACGGTTGTCGGTGAGCATGAAGTTATCTTCGCAGGTTTAGATGAAGTCATTAAAATTTCTCATTCTGCGCGTTCCAAAGAACTTTTTGCAGTCGGTGCTGTAAATGCTGCTCTTTTCTTAAAGGGCAAAGCAGCAGGTCTTTACGGCATGAAAGAGCTTATTGCAGATAAATAAACACTTATACTTTCAAAACGTTAAAAAGCAGGAGATGTGAATGCATCCCCTGCTTTTTTGCATGGATATAACAAAACGGCAATGCGTTTTCAGCACTGCCGTTTTGTTTTTATTTTTTCATTTTATCTAAATCTACAGGCGGCTTAAACTTCGCAATCACTTCTGTGTTGTCTTTTAAGCAATCTGTCTGATCAAATTTATCCTGCATCGCCTTTGTAACACGCTGTTTCATGTCTTTAATTTGCTCACGTTCGGTTTTGAGTGTCTCATCTCTATAAACCGGCGGTAAAATATGAATCTGCGCTGTTGGAGACTTGCGGATTTTAGAATGACGATCATGATATGTGATAACCATAGGCAAAATCGGCACATTATTTTTCACAGCATAAGCAAAAGCACCACGTCTAAAGCCTCGCAGGCCGTTATAATACGGAAACAGAATGCCTTCTGGATAGAAGTGAATCACCTTGCCTTGAGCTAAAAGTGTATCTACAGCTTCAGAAAATTTTTCTATGCCCTTTACGCTTCTTGGAATCGGAATCGCTCCCAAAGCTTTTACGAAGAGGCGAACAACCGGGATTTCAAAATTCTCTTTGATGGTTGTTAAAACAATGTCTTTACGGTTGAGCGCTACACCCACCATGGTGCAGTCTAAGATATTGACATGGTTGCAAACTGTGATGAAGCCTTTACCCTCTAAAGGTTTTGCATTTTCCTTGCCGTTGATTTTAAGAGAAAAGGCAAGCTTATCAATGCCCATCAAAATCGGTGCGGCAAAGCCCTTTAAGCCAATGGAAAAGCGTTCAAAAGCTTTGCTCGGAATAAAGGCATAATTTTCATCCACCTTAATGTTATAAGGTGTCCACATTTTTACAACGTGTTCTTCACCCGGCTTTTGTTCGATTGCCGTTGTCTTCTGATCTTTGGTTGTATTTTCCATATTCATTCTCCTCTATCGCTTCTTGGAACATCTTTTCCATGAGTGATGCGCAATGGTCAATCTGATAACGTCTGCCATGCTCGCTGTACTGCATTTCCATCTTTTTGCGTTCTTCCGGATGTTCAATCCAGTAGTCTATTTTTTCTGCCAAATTTTCGGCATCCCCATTTAAGAATAAACTACGCTTATCCAGCGCAAAGGCACCAGTTGCGGATTTTTTGCTGTTGGAAATCAGCGGTACTAAGCCGGTGGAAAAAGCTTCGATGCAAGAAATGGCTTCGATTTCCACTTCAGCCGGATGCACATATAAATCGCAAATGCTCATAAGCTGTTTTAACTCGTCTTTTTTATAGAAACCGAAAATCGGCTCATTCGGAAGTTTCTTACCCATGCGTACATATTTGGCTTTTTTAGGTCCGTTACCGGCAAAGAACAGCTGAATTTCATCTCTGTGCTTGGAAAGAGAAACGGCTTCAATGAGTAAGTCCTGCTTTTTCTCTTTAGAGAGTCTGCCGATCATTAAGATATTGAATTTATTTTGGAGTTCTTTCGGCTTTTCGTTTCTGCAATAGGTAAAGCAAGGATCCACACCGTTGGAAATTACATGCAAATTGGCCTTATAGCCGTGTGCGCGAAGCTGATTTGCAATAAATTCTGTCGGGCAATGGAGGTTGCCGAAATAGTCGTAATAATGGTTTTTGAAAAACTTATATAAGAACTCGGGTGCTACTGTGGAATGGGATAATCCGCAGTTGTAGGTAATATTTTCGGGTTGTACATGGAATGCACCTGTTGTTGCAATGCCCATTTCTTCTGCGAGCTTTCTGCCTTCTACGGCAAGCGGCAGGAACGGCATATAAAAATGCACAACATCTGCGCCCTCAAAAGCCCTACGCATTGTCTCTTCAACCGGTTTTGCAAAAGCCATACCCTGCTTATGTGCAATCGGTGTTGCAAGCGGCACATTCAGCTCAGGGAGAAGATATTTATTTTCGCCCTCTTTGCCCATACCGACAATCGCTACTTCGTGGCCGCGTCTTTTCAGGGCTTCTACAAGGTTTCGTGCCGACATCGTTGTACCGTTATTGCCAATGTCATATTGATCTATTACCAATACAATTTTCATGATTTAACCTCTCTTCATACATTTCCCTGTATTCTACACCCTTAGTTTACCTAAATAACTCTGTCAATTCAAAGGTCTAAGTGTGGCAGAATTGTGGCAAAAGCATTTCTTTACAATTTCTTTAGAATACATTATAATAAATCTATCGAATGGATAGTTTTATGTACAGAGAGGATGTTTATTTTGGAAAAACAAATATACATCGCAGAAGATGACGCAAATATCCGTGCATTGGAAAAAGCGTTTTTAGAAAAATCGGGTTATAAGGTATCTACTTTTGAAAACGGTGATGCACTTTATGAAGCCTTTAAAGAAAAACCGGCAGATCTGATTATCTTAGATATTATGATGCCCGGCACAGACGGTCTTTCGCTTTGTGCCACATTACGCTTAGAAAGCAGTGTTCCGATTATTATTGTATCCGCAAAAGGCTCAGATATGGAACGTGTTACCGGAATTACCATGGGTTGTGACGATTATTTAGCCAAACCTTTTTCTCCGATTGAGCTTGTAGCGCGAGTACAGGCCATTTTCAGACGTATGGAAATGATGAGCACAAAAAAAGAAGATACCGACCAAAACATACTGCTTTGTGACGATTTAAAAATAGATATTGCCAGACGTGAAGTATTAAAAGACGAACAAAGCATCGACTTAACTGTCAGCGAATTTAACCTTTTGGTTTACCTAATTCAAAATAAGGAACGCGCGGTTTCACGGGATGAGCTTCTCTCCAAGCTTTGGGATTTCGGACACAACGAGATTGATACACGTGCAACGGATGATACTATGAAGCGACTTCGTAAAAAATTAAGCGATGCCAATTCCTCTGTAAAAATCGAAACCGTAAGAGGCTTTGGCTTTAGAATCGGGTGATAAAATGATAGACGAACTCAAGAAGCCTGCACAGCTACGCCGACTACACAAAAGAAGCCACAACAAAAAGGTCAAATCTCTACGGCAAAATGTCTTGCATCCCCTACTCATTACCATTTCGGTAATCAGTGTTATTATGCTTGTCTTTTTTAACGTGGTTATTATTTTAATGCTGTATTCAGGTGTGTACAGCGATATGCGCTCCATCAGCGGCGTGATTGACCAGATTGCGCAGGTAGAGGGTGACACAGCCGATGAGCCGGAGCCTATTTTGGCCTTATTTAAGAAAGAGCTTGAGCGCCGAAACAGCAACTATCGTGCCAATCTGTTGTTTTTGAATGCAGAAGGCAAAACGGTTGAAAAAGCCTTTGATTTTTATGAAAATGAGCAAACCTATCTGGAGAAGAAAATTTCCGAACTTTCTTTCGATAATCTGAGAGATGAAGAAGTTTTAAAGGTCAAAACAGAAAATGATATTCTATTCTTTACCTTTATTCCCATATCGAGCAATACAGGCACAAAGCTTTGCCTCTATTCCTCCTTTCGCAGCCTTTTAAATACCGTTGTTTCCGGCAACAAGGCGCTTTTGATTATTATTGCCTTTTCTGTACTTGGCTTCATTATTGCATCCAACATCATCGCTAAAAATATTTCAAAACCGATTAAAGCACTCAGTGACCATATGGACGTAATCGGTGATGGTGATTTTACACTGGTCAATATTGAGGGCAGTTCAGCGGAATTAAATAAATTAACAGCCAGTATCAACGAAATGCTCGCGCGACTGGAAGCCTATAACACCGCACACAATACCTCTATTCAAAATCTTTCACATGACCTTCGCACGCCCCTTATGTCTATAGGCGGCTATGCGGAAGCTATTCAATACGGCGTTATGGATTCCGCCGAAGCGGCCGAGGTCATTTTAAAAGAAAGCCAGCGATTGACCGCAGTTGTAGAAAAGCTTTTGATTTTATCCCAGCTGGATACCTTAAACCAACCTGTAAATATGTCGTCTATCTATTTAACGGACTTTATCGAAGAAGAAGCCAAAAGCTTAGACGGCTACGCCATGCAAAATCACATCAAAGTCAGCTTTGCTTTTGAACGCAAAAACGTAAAGGTTTTGGCTGACACGAATCTTCTTTCTACCATCATTCGAAATCTACTTTCCAACGCTATTCGCTATGCAAAATCCGAAGTTAAAATCACCGTGCACGATACGGACAAGGAAACCTTACTTCGCATATACGATGACGGTATAGGACTTAGCAAAGAGGATTTAAAATACTTATTCACACGCTATTATGTCGGCGAAACCGGGCATTCTGGTTTAGGACTTTCCACCTCAAAAAGTGCCGCCGAATATATGGGCTGTAAGATTTCAGGGCAAAACAGAAATACATTAAAAGAAGAAGACGACACCGAAAGCAATGCAAACGGCGCCGTCTTCACAGTAAGCTTCCCGAAGTATGAATGAGCTTCGGGAAGCTCTTTTTTTATTTAATTTTGATTATTTTAGGCAAGCTTAACCTTATGGAAAACCTTCTTGCCCTTCTTGATAATTACCTGGCCGTCTTTGAAATCCTCAGCTTTCAGTGTTGCAACGGGATCTGTAACCTTCACATCGTCTACAGAAACGCCGCCCTGCTGAATGAGGCGTCTTGCTTCGCCCTTGGATTTTACCAAACCAGCTTTGAGCATAACTTCGTTGAGTGCAATTGCACCATCTTCAAAATCAGCTTCTGTAAGCTCTAAGGTCGGCATATTTTCGGTATCAGCATTACCGCTGAAGAGAGCACGAGCAGCTTCCTGTGCCTTAGTGGCCTTTTCTTCGCCGTGTACAAGTGCGGTTAACTCATAAGCCAAAATTTCCTTAGCCTTATTGAGCTGGCTGCCTTCCCAGCTATCCATCTTTTCGATTTCTTCAAGTGGCAAGAAAGTAAGCATGCGGATGCATTTCAAAACGTCTGCATCGTCCACGTTTCTCCAGTACTGGTAGAACTCGAAGGGAGAAGTCTTGTTTTCATCAAGCCAAACAGCGCCAGACTGAGTCTTACCCATCTTTTTGCCTTCGGAATTAAGGAGCAAGGTAATAGTCATGGCATAAGCATCTTTACCGAGCTTACGACGAATGAGTTCTGTACCGCCGAGCATGTTGCTCCACTGGTCATCACCGCCGAACTGCATATTGCAGCCGTATTTCTGGAAAAGCTCATAGAAATCGTAGCTCTGCATAATCATGTAGTTAAACTCTAAGAAGCTAAGACCTTTTTCCATACGCTGTTTGTAGCATTCTGCAGTAAGCATTCTATTTACGCTGAAACATGCGCCGACATCGCGTAAAAGTTCGATGTAGTTCAAATTCATAAGCCAGTCTGCATTGTTTACCATAAGCGCTTTACCGTCGGAAAAGTCGATGAAACGGCTCATCTGCTTTTTAAAGCAATCACAGTTATGCTGAATGGTTTCAGGGGTCATCATCTGACGCATATCGCTTCTACCGGACGGGTCACCGACCATACCGGTACCACCACCGATTAAAGCAATCGGCTTGTTGCCTGCCATCTGTAAACGCTTCATGAGACAAAGTGCCATAAAGTGACCGACGTGTAAGCTATCTGCAGTGGGGTCAAAACCGATATAGAATACGGCTTTACCGTTGTTAACCAATTCGCGAATTTCAGGTTCATCTGTTACCTGCGCGATTAAACCTCTTGCTTGTAATTCTTCATAAACGCCCATTTGTTTATCCTCCATAAAATTAAATTTAAAATAAAAAAACGCCCTCTGCACAACACAGAGGGCGTTAAAACGCGTTACCACCTCATTCATCGCTCCCTCGCGGAAAGCGACCTTAGCGAGTGACCAACATCACTCTGCGATTAACGCTCGCACACGGTAAAGACTACTGCAAAATGGTTTGCCTTTACAGCTCCGAGATGTATTTCTAATATATATCGTACTTTCTTGCACCAACCGAAAGCTCTCTGTAACGCATCTATATTATACTTCTTCTCTTCATTGCCGATATGGTGATTATACAGTTTCTTTTACGGTTTGTCAACCGTATTTTCGGATTTTGCATTTAATAAAAGTTCTTCGGCATTTTGTAGCTGCAAATCTGTAATGGTTAAGCCGCCAAGAATTCTGGCAAGCTCTTGCTTTCTACCTTCAAAATCCAATGCTTTAAGCTCGGTAAAAGTTTTGCCGTCGCGCTCAAATTTTTGGATTTGCAAATGTGCATCGCCGTAAGCAGCGATTTGCGCCAAATGTGTAATGCAAATGACCTGATGACACTTTGAAAGTGCTTTGAGCTGAATGGCAATTTTCTGCGCCGCTCTGCCACTGACACCAGTATCAATTTCATCGAAAATCAAGGTGTCAATCTTATCTTTCTCTGCAAGCACACTCTTAATTGCCAGCATAATTCTGGAAAGCTCACCCCCAGAAGCAATTTTAGAAAGCGGCTTCGGTTCTTCGCCAGCATTAGCAGAAAGGAAAAACTCCACGCCGTCTAAGCCGGTAGAAGAAAGCCCTTCCAGTTCTGTAAATTCAATCGTAAAGGAAACCGACGGCATATCGAGGAATGAAAGCACTTTAGAAACATCCGCTCGAAATTTTGCTGCCGCTGCCATACGAGATTTGCGAAGCTTTAAAGCAAGCTCTGTTGCAGCCGCTCGTTTTTGCTTTTTTTCATTCAAAAGCCGTTCTTTGGTTTCGTCGGAAAGCTCGATTTCTTGCTGTTCTTGTTTGGCTCTTTCCAAATAAGCCAGCATTTCTTCTTCCGTATCGCCGTATTTTCTGCGAAGCTGAGAAAGTAAATCCAGGCGTTCCTCCAAAGCATCCGCTTGACTTTCATCAAATGCATCGGAATCCATTACTTCACGAAGTTCCTCGGAAAAAGCCTCTAAATTATAAGCCGCTTCCCGAATACCAGAAAGTAGCTGTGTATATTCGTTTGTGTAGCCCTCTATACTCTCTAAACAGTTAGTTGCCTGCATGGCAAGAGAAGATGCACCCTCCCCGTCCTCGGAACCGTTTAAAAGCGCATAAGCTTCTCTCAGCGCCGCTGTAATACGCTCGGCATTTCGAAGCATACTGAGCTTTTCTGTGATTTCCTCAGTTTCGCCGACAGCAATTTGCGCAGATTCCAATTCATCAATCTGGTAAGACAAAATATCTAAACGGCGAAGCTTTTCGGTTTCATCGGTATTTAACGCATCATAGGCTTTTTTCGCTTCTTTATAAGCTTTAAATGCGGTTTTGTACTCTGCAAGTAAGGCTTCGTTTTGTGCTAAGCTATCTAAATAGCCCCTGTGATTGTCTGCATTTAAAAGGCTTTGATTATCTGCCTGCCCATGGATATTCACAAGCTCTTTGGTAACGGCTTTTATCGTAGAAACCGTAACCGTTACGCCGTTGATTTTGCAAAGGTTTCTGCCTTCCTGCGTCATACGTCGCTGCACTAAAATGGAGCCGTCTTCTTCCACCGGTAAATCAAAAGATTCCAAAATTTCCGTAATATGCGCACGACTGTCATAAAACAGCGCTGAAACAAACGCATAATCACAGCCTGTACGGATTAGCTCTCGGGAGGTTCTCTCGCCTAAAACTGCATTAATTGAATCAATAACAATGGATTTACCCGTACCGGTTTCACCGGTCATAATATTAAAGCCGTTTTCAAAGGGAATGGTTGCTTTTTTGATGACCGCTATATTTTCAATTTGCAATTCACAAAGCATGCGTTATCCCTCACTTAACATATCTTGAAGCTTTGCTTTTAATTCCTTAGCACCGTTTTCAGTACGGCAAAGAATAAACAAGGTATCATCGCCGGCAAGAGAGCCAACAATAGTCGGAAAATGCATGCTGTCAATCGCAACACCTGCCGCATTGGCTGTGCCCTCGTAGCATTTGATTACACAAATATTGCCTGCGTAATCTACATTTTTCACAGACTGTGCAAAGAAATTATAGAATTTATCCTGATGTGCTTTGCTGGACTGCATACGATTGGTCATATACTTTGTCATGCCATTGTGTGCCGGGGATTTAATGAGCTGCAGTTCTTTAATATCGCGGGATACCGTTGCCTGCGTAACGGGAAAGCCGCTTTGTTGAAGTAAAAGCATAAGCTCGTCTTGCGTTGTAATTTCATGTTCTTCAATTAAACGTAAAATGGTTTCCTGTCTCTTCTTTTTCATTTAAGCTCTCCTCTGCGATAATTTGCTGTTTAAAACATCAATAAAGGAATCATTTTTTATACGAATAAAGTCGGCGTAATCCTCCGCTTTACGAATATAAATCGTACTTCCTGGTTTTATCTCGATTGCATCGTCCCCATCACAGGAAAGATTAACTTCCTGTGCTTTATTCGGTACGGAAATTTGAATAAGCGCATTCTTTTCAAAAATCAAAGAACGGGCAAACAAAGAATGGGTGCAAATCGGTGTTAAAATAATACTTTCAATATTGGGGTCCACCACTGGTCCACCTGCAGAAAGCGAATAAGCGGTTGAACCTGTCGGCGTGGAAAGAATAATACCGTCGGTATAGTAATGATTAACCAGCTTTTCATCCGCAAACACATCTAAAGTAATCAACTTAATTTGTGCACCGCGTGCGATAACAACATCGTTTAAGCATCTACCAAGGCACTGCAAAGGTGCATTTTCGCCCTCTTTATAAAAAACCTCGAACATCATTCTAGGGTCTATAGAGTAATTGCCGACAATAAGATCCTCTAAAAGATGCAACTCATTTTTTTCAATACCTGCCATAAAGGCAAGGTTGCCTGCATTGATACCGAGCACGGGTTTTTTATAAAGCACAGCTTTTTTAGCAGCGTGAATTAAGGAACCGTCCCCACCGATTGCAATAACAATATCACAATCGGACAGAAGCTTTTCTGTTTCTAAAAAACAATCTGTTTTCGGAAGCTCCCCTTCTAAATCCTTTTCAAAAAAATACTGTACTTCTAAGCGATCCAAAATATCGCAAACCTCAAGGGTTACTTGCAGAGCACAGGCTCTTGTTAAGTTTGGAATTAAAGCTATTTTCATGATAACGTCCTACTTTAACGTTTCGTGGGAAAGAGATACAAGCTCCTCCACGTTGTATTCTACCGACACATTCGGTGTTTTTTCTATATACATAAGGTATTCAATATTGCCTTCCGGTCCTTTAATCGGAGAGAAATCTAAACCCTTTACAGAGAAACCGGTTTCTTTGGCAAATGCAGTTATGGTTTCCACAACAGACTCATGCACCTTCGGATCACGAACTACGCCTTTTTTACCAACGCTATCTTTTCCGGCTTCAAACTGGGGCTTGATAAGGCACACAGCGCTTCCGTTCTCTTTTAAAAGGGTATATAAAACGGGCAAAATGATTTTAAGTGAGATGAAAGATACATCTACACTTGCAAAATCCAAAAGCTCGTCAATATCTGCCGGTGTCAAATAGCGGAAGTTTGTGCGTTCCATATTGACAACACGTTCGTCTGTACGCAGTGACCAGGCAAGCTGACCGTAGCCGACGTCAACAGAATATACTTTTTTAGCGCCACTTTGCAACATACAATCTGTAAAGCCGCCGGTAGACGCACCAATGTCCATGCAGACATCATCCTGTAAGGTAATCGGAAAGACTTGCATAGCTTTTTGTAATTTATATCCGCCGCGGCTGACGAAAGGCATCTTCTCGCCGCGAACTTCTAATTTATCAGAGGCTTTCACCATAACGCCGGATTTCAAAGCCTTTTGCCCGTTGACATAGACCTTGCCTTCCATAATGAGCGCCGCAGCTTTACTGCGTGTTTCACAGTAGCCACGTTCGCAAACCTCAACATCCAATCTATTTTTTGTTTCTGCCATTCTAATTCTCCGTAATCGCAGCTAACATACCGTCATAATCCAAACCGTAGCGCTTTAATTGTGCATCTACAGAAGCGTGAATTACAAATTCATCCGGTACAGCTGTTAAATGATAATCGCCCTTAAAGGCGGTTTGTGTAAGTGCAAAGCCAAAGGTTTCACCGATGCCGCCGCGGCGAATGCCCTCTTCAAAGAAGAAAACTTTTTTCGCAGTAGACGCAAGCTTTACAGCTTCCTCAGGCAGAGGAATAATTCGGTTAAGCTTAATCACAGCAACTGCCTGTCCGCTTTGGCGCAGAGTATCGCAAACCCGAATTGCCGTTGCAGAAATTTTACCGTAGGTAACCAGTGCAATTTCTGCCTCTGTGTCACCATATACCTCATAGTTTGCAAAGGTGTCTTCGATTTCTTCCGGTAAATCCGGCTCACATCCGCGAGGATAGCGAATAGCTAAGACGCCTTCTTGATGATAGATGGCTTCGATAAAGTCATGTTTTAATCCTTTATAGCTCGCCGGTGCATACACTGTCATATGCGGGATTCCGTTTAAAAACGCCGTATCTAAAATACCTTGATGCGAAATACCGTCTGCGCCTACAAATCCAGCACGGTCAATCGCTAAAATCATATGGAGACCCTGCATCGTACCGTCATGCACCAGTTGGTCGAAGGTACGCTGTAAGAAGGTGGAATATACAGCAAAAATCGGAATCATACCACCGCGTGCAAGACCGGAAGAAAAAGTTACGGCGTGCTCTTCTGCAATACCGACATCAAAGAAGCGATCCTTGAACTCTTTTTTGAAGGGTTCAAGACCTGTGCCAAGAGACATGGCCGCTGTAATAGCACAAATTCGTTTATCTTTCTGCGCAATTTCGCAAAGGAACTTTCCGAATTCATCCGAGAAATTCGCACCAGTATACACAGGCTCGCCTGTATCGATATTGAATTTAGAAATGCCGTGAAATTCGCTCGGTGATTTTTCAGCATAATCATAGCCCTTGCCTTTTATCGTGTTTATGTGCAAAAGAACTGGGCCCTTAAACATTTTTGCACTTTCCAAAGCATCAATGAGTTGCTGGGTATTGTGACCGTCAATCGGTCCCATATATCGGAATCCTAATTCTTCAAAAAAGGTACTCTGATACAATCTGTTTTTTACCCTTGTTTTTAAATTATAAATCGCTTTGGCCAGTGATTTGCCAACGAGTGGCAGTTTTTGAATCACATGCTCTGTATTGGCTTTTAAGCGAAAATAAGCCGGCTTAGAGCGAAGCACAGCTAAATAACGTGCTACAGAGCCTACATTCGGGGAAATAGACATCTCGTTATCGTTTAAAATAACAATCAATTTCTTGCCGGAACGCCCTGCATTATTGAGCGCCTCATAGGCAAGACCGCCCGTAAATGCACCGTCACCGATTATGGCTATCGTGGTATGCTTATCGTTTAATGCGGCATTAGCGGTAGCTACGCCGAGCGCTGAAGAGATAGACGTGCTCGAATGACCACTGTAGAAAATATCGTGTTCGCTTTCTCTGGGACAGGAAAAGCCCGAAAGCCCATCTTCTTGACGAATCGTTGAAAAATCTTTGAGTCGTCCTGTTAAAAGCTTGTGTGTATAAGCTTGGTGACCGACGTCCCAAACAATTTTATCTTTCGGAGAATCAAACACATAATGTAAAGCGATTGAAAGCTCTACAACGCCGAGATTAGAAGCTAAATGACCGCCGGTTTTAGAAACCGTATCCACTAAAACATCGCGCACTTCTTGTGCAAGTTCTTTGAGTTCCTGTTCATTTAAGCCTTTAATATCAGACGGAGATGTAATTTTATCCAAATATTTCATCTTTACACCCTTACGCTAAAACAAATTAGTTTTTCCTTTCTGCAAGTGCATAGGCAAGGTCTTTTAAGAATGTACTGTCGCCGGGCAGAACATCTAAAGTCTCCACGGCTCGATTAGTTAAATCGTTGACCCATGCTTTGCATTTTTCAATTCCTAAAAGTTTTACAAAGGTCATTTTATCGTTTTTATCATCACTGCCCACAGGTTTTCCGAGTTCTTCGGTGCTACTGGTGACATCCAAAATATCATCCACGATTTGGAAAGCCAGACCGATACTTTCAGCGTAAACACTGGCCGCATTTAAAACAGCCTCGTCTGTTACTTCCGCCGCAATACAGCCCAATAAAACCGCAGATTTAATCAGCGCACCAGTTTTATAAGCATCAATACGATTGAGTGTATCTAAATCCGGTGTATTTTCTTCTGAAATCAGGTCAATCACCTGTCCACCGATCATACCCTCTGTGCCTGCTAAATTCGAGAGCGTACGCACAGCACGAACAATCGCTTCTTTAGAAACATTCTCTGCCTTTGTTAAAGTTTCAAAGGCATAAGTTAAAAGAGCATCACCGGCTAAAAGTGCGTATGCTTCGCCAAACGCTTTGTGGCAAGATGGTTTGCCGCGGCGTAAATCATCATCATCCATGCACGGTAAATCGTCATGAATTAAAGAATAGGTATGAATCATTTCTACTGCGCAAGCAAAAGGCAATGCATTTTCTATATTTCCACCGCAAACACGGCAAAATTCAAGCGTTAAAATCGGGCGGATTCTTTTGCCGCCGTTGTGAACACTGTATTGCATAGCATCTGTAACGATTTTTCGTTCATCACTTGCAGAGGGCAAAAAGCTATCCATAGCTTTTTCGATTTTCTGAATGTAAAGTTCTTGCGTTTTATGCATCACAATCGCCTTCCTTCTTCGCTTCTGCTTCAGTAACGGAAAGAATTTTCTGCTCGGCTGTTTCAAGCGCTTTAGAGCAGAAAGAGGTCAGACGTGCGCCTTCCTCAAAAAGCTCCAAAGCTTTATCTAAAGGTACGTTGCCGTCTTCCAATTCTTTTACAATGTTTTCTAAATTTTCTATAGCTTCCTCATAGGTTAATTTCTTTTTCATGGCTTTTGTATCTCCTCTACCACACAATCCAGAGTTCCGTCGACAAGCTGAACTTGCACTTTATCTCCTGCTTTAAGCTGTTTTACAGATTTTAAAACAGCATTCGCATCGGTTTTTGCAATAGCATAACCTCTGCCCAAAACAGAAAGCGGACTTAAGGCATCGAGCTTTGCCGCCGCCTTGGAAAGTCTCATTTTTTCTTGAACAAAAACCTGTTCCTGTAATGCCGAAAGCTTTTCGGAAAGCATAGCTACATGCATTTTTTTAGAATCAAAGAACAGAGCTTTATTTTCTAAAACAGAGTGCTTTTTCAGCTGTGTAAACCGATTTTGTTCTGCACGCAGACGTTCAGCGATTGCTCTTTGCGCACGGTAAAACTGTCCGCTTAAAGCGGTTTTTAATTCGAATTGATCCGGCACCACCAATTCTGCCGCTGCTGAGGGTGTCGGTGCACGTAAATCTGCGGCAAAATCACAAATTGTAAAGTCTGTTTCGTGCCCTACTGCGGAAACAATCGGGATTTCGGAATTATAAACCGCCATAGCCAAAGCTTCGTGGTTAAATTCCCACAAATCCTCCATAGAGCCGCCGCCCCTGCCCAAGATAATCACATCGACAAGATTAGAACGATTTAAGCGTTCAATAGCGGCAATCAGCTCTAAATGTGCACCGTCGCCTTGTACACGGGAAGGTGCTAAAACAATCTCTGCAAGCGGATAGCGACGGCCGAGAATATTTAAAATATCCTGCAGAGCCGCACCGACTTCGGAAGTTATAACGCCGATGCGCTTAGGAAACTGCGGTAAAGGCTTTTTGTGGCTCGTATCAAAAATGCCCTGCTTTTGCAGTTTCTCTTTGGTTTGCTCAAAGGCTAAATGTAAAGCTCCGAGACCTTCGGGCTGCATATCATCTACATAAACCTGATATTGACCCGTTGCTTCATAAAGAGATACTCTGCCGCGAACCAATACATGCAAGCCGTTCTGCGGTTCAAATTTTAATTTATAGGCATTCGAGGCAAACATAACAGCTTTCACTGCGCCACCTTCATCTTTCAAGGTAAAATACAGATGGCCTGTTTTAAAATGCCTTGTAAAGTTTGAGATTTCACCGGTTAAGAAAATATTATAAAGATTTTCGTCTTCATCCAATTTCGCTTTTACATAGCGATTCAGCTGAGAAACCGATAAAATCAAAGGTTCTGCATAATTCATAAGGTTCTTTCTTTCATTAGAGCAGTTAAAACAGCTATTCCAGCCGCATTATCTGCAGAAAACATAGGCTCAGCAAAATACACATCATCGTATTTTGCTTTAAAGTACGCCTGCATCTGTGCGTTACTTGCAACCCCGCCCGAAAATAGAATCGGTAAACCGGGATGCCCCTCGTATAAAGAAGCCACCATAGCATCTACTGCCGAAATCACACTGGAAAGGCAAAAAGATGCAACATCTTCTCTGGCTGTGCCGTCTTTCAAAAGCTTGGCACATTGATTTTCCACGCCGGAAAGACAACAATCGCCATCTTTGATTGTGGGCTTTATTTTATAAGTTTTCTCACTCTTAAATGCCAATTCCTGCAGTGCGGGACCACACGGGAACTGCAAATCCAGCATCAAACCGACACGGTCAATTAACTGGCCAGCTTTTAAATCCAATGATTTGGCAAGAAGCGTTACGTTAAAGATATGTGTTTCATCTGGTGTAACTAAAAGCGCATCTGTTGTACCGCCGGAAAGGTGGAATGCTAAAAACGGCTCTTTTAAAAGATCCAACCGCTTTGCAGAATAGAGCGCCGCCGCAACATGTCCTTCTTGATGTGAAAATTCAAAATACGGAATTTTAAAAATATCAGAAACCGATTTTGCAAAGCCTGCGCCGACCAAAAAGCAAGGCATATAGGAGCCTTCCATTCTTCTTGGGTATGCAGAAGCACCGATGCAATCCGGTATCACATCGGTTTTCTGAAATAAGGCTTTTACACGTTCCGGGAGCTGCACGGTATGGTGGAACACTGCGTCACTTTGACGCAGACCCTTCTCCCCTTTTTTGACGGGAAGCAGCTTCTTTTCCTGAACGATTTCTTTTGTCTCTGTATTGTAAAGGGCAACCGATGTCGTGTAGTTGCTGGTATCAATCCCCAGAACGTTCATCGGACATACTCCTTATGTATGCACCTAAAATGCCGTTGATATAGGCGGCATCGTCACCGGTAGCATATTTTTTGGCAAGCTCTACAGCTTCATTTACAGAAACGCCGTTCGGTACGGAAGGTACAAAACGAATTTCGCAAATTGCAAGACGCAATACAGACAAAGCTACTTTGGAGATTCTGTTTTTGCTCCAGCCGATTGCAAATTTCTCAATGATGCTGTCGATTTCATCCAAATTCTTATAAGTTTCCTTAAAGAGCATGACAGCAAATAAAGAAGGCTCTAAAACTCTTGCTTCTTCTGCAAATGCAATAATGTCATCCTCAGGAATTTCCATATTAAAGGCCTTTTCAAACACGAAAAGGAAGGCCTGTTCTCTTTCTTCTGATCTGGTCATTCATATCCTCCATAAAAGCCAAATTAGCCCTCCGCCGCAAGCGACAGGAGAGCTGTTTTTTAAGCTTGTTCTTTAGTTTCGTTAGGTGCGTAAAAATCAATACCCTGAATGCAAACATTCACTTTTGAAACAACCTTACCGGTCATACTCTGCACAGCGTTTTTAACGCTTCTTTGAATTGCAAGGCTAACATCTTGAATATTTGCATCGTTACATACTCTTATATTCATCTGCACACGAATGTCATTATCGAGTGTAGTAACTTTAACAGATTTCTTAGAGCCTGAAGTTCTGGAGTCGAATGAACCGAAGCCTTCAACGTCCTTTGCAGCTTCCATTGCAATAGAAGCAATTACTTCATTGGAAATAATAACTCCGCCATTTTCGGAAGTTCTCTCGTTTTTATTCATGGGGAAAACCTACCTTTCTTTCCCCTATTATACCACAAACTTCAAAATACACAACTATTTTACTTCAACTAAAGTAATTTTTTCTGAAGAAATTTTTGTTTTGTTAACCACAATCTCTTTAATCTGTAAGGCGGAATCCGCATTAAGCTTTCCCTTTTCCACCACAACTTCTACGGTATCATCAATAAGAACTAAGGATTTCGCACCGATTTTAGCGTCGATCAGGCTTTCGATATCCGATTCTTTTTGCATGTTTTCGGTCAGCTTGTTTAAATTTTCGCGTGCCTCTTTTTTACTTTCCTCATCTGCATCCTTATTGGAAATCACCTTTTCCGAAAGTTCCTGCGCCGCGGCGTGTGCTTTAGAACGTTTCAGAGCGGCTTCGTCAAAGAAGGACTTTTTACCTTCGGCGCTTACATACTGCGCCTCGCCGAGGTTTTCCTGTTCGGTAACTTCTTCTTTCACCAAAGCGTTATTTCGCTCGCTTGCCGGTTTTGTATAGTACCAGTTGACATACATTGCCGCACCGAGTGCAACCACCAAGCCCAAGAAAAGAATTTGTTTTTTTGTTACAGATTTTTTTGACATAAAAAGACCTCCTAAGCCTTCATTTTTAATACGCTGACTGCATTTGAACCTATGCCTAGTGCGGAGGAAACTGCCGCGGTAACACCATTGGCAACCACAGAATCGTTTCCGCCGTCGCAAACAATCACAACCCCTTTGATTTTTGGAGCATTCGTCTTTAAAACAATGCCTTCGTCGCCGTTTTTCGAATCTGTTCGCACATATTTTGAGTCAAAAGTTCGTTCGGCAGAGGAATTTGAATTTTTAGAATTGGTTTTCTCATCCATGGCATAGATTTTTTCATCCGAACTCTCCAAAGTCAGTAGAACCTTTACACGTCCAACACCTTCCATTTCTTTTAAAACTGTTTCCAATTTATGCTCCAATGCTTCACAGTATTCCATAGAGGAAGCCGATGTTTCATAGCCGCTTTTTTCTTCTTTCTCGGGTGTTTTTTCGGTTTGGCTCGGTAGAATTTCCGAAAGTCCCAAAAGGAGAATACCGAGAAGCCCCAAGATAAAAAGAAAAACAAGACGTTTATTGCCACCCAGCTTTTCTTTTATATTCTGTATTTGCATTGTTTTGTCGCCTCCTCGCTCTTATAAAGCATCCACCGTGATAATTTCTTTCGGAATCTCCAAATCTCTATGCAGTACCTCAGTAATTTTCTCCTCTGATGCCAAATCTGAAACGTAAATATATACGCTTTCCAAAAGTAAATAATTGTCCTTTGTAAAGCTGGTTTTCAGCACTATATTTTCCACTTCGATTTTTTCTCTCGCTAAAGAGGATAAAATGGACTCTTTAACCGCCCTGTCATACGCCTCTTTTTGTGTCCGCTCCCCTGCGTCCTCTTCTTCTATTTGCAAATCGTCTTCTATATTCGGTAATACCGTTGGCGGAATCTCTGCATGTAAAAACGGTTTTAGCAGCACAAAAAGCATCAAGAGCGCCAATAAAAATTCGCCTGCTTTTTTCACCTGTCCCTCCGGTAAAAGCATATGAAACAATGCACTGCAAACCGAAAAAACGGTAATTGATGCGGCAAACGAAAGTAAATTATCCATCATTTTGCATCCTCAATTTTTAAAACGAAATAAAATCCCGGTAGAAATAATCAGTAAAAATGCTGTAAACACCACTAAGGTATTCACAAGTGCAACCGTAGAAGCAAAACCCGTCAGTAAATTTTTCATGCGCGACTGACCTAAAGCATCCGCAACAGCGGCGCAAAGGCTCAAAGCCAAATTCCACAAAAGCAAATCCAGGATGACGGGCAGATGCACCAGAGAAATCACCAAAATACCGAAAGCGCCGACAGAACTTTTCATAAGGGCTAAACTGCCGAGAAGTGAATTGCAAGCATCACTGAGACTCCCACCGACAACAGGGACCGCGGAGCCTATCACCATCTTTACCCCTCGAATAGCTAAGGTATCACCGGCAAGTGCTAAATTCCCCTTAATTGCTAAAAGCCCAGAAAAGATGGTGGAAGAAAAAGCTAAAACCATGGTGATGCATTTTTTTAAAAAGGCAGAAAAACCGGTCAGTACATATTTTTCCTGTATACCGGAGGCAACATTTAAAAGCAAAATGCTTTCTGTAAGCGGTAAAAAAAGTTTTGTATTGCCAACCGCCAAAACATTTGAAAGACCGAGCATCATACTGCTGTAGGTTGCAGAAGTTAACATTTTACCATTGGCCAAAAGAAGTCCTGTAAATATCGGGATATAAGAAAAAAGAAAAGCCGACGAAAGCTGCATAGAAGAAAACGCCGCCGTCACCGACGATAAAATCGGTTTCAAAAGACACAACAGAGAAAACAGCGTTGTAAAAAGAGAAAACATGCCTTGCATAGAAGTGGACGGTGTAACGAATGCATCGGTAACGGCTGTTAAAATCAGACAGCCACAAAGCAAGCCCAAAGCCTTTAAAGGTTCACCCATTTTCATGCTTACTAAAGAAATAAGTTCCTCGAAAACACGTTTTGGAGATAAAGTCAGCAAGCTTTCCGTGTCAATATGCTGTAAACCGATTTTATCAAGCTCTTCTTTAATTTGCGGTGCCAAGCCGTCGTAAAGTTCGGAGAATACCGAATCTGCATAGCTTTGCGGTTCTTCCCCCTCTTCGGCGCAAGCTGTCACCGGGAAAAGGAAAAGACATAAAGTAACCAATACCAAAAGAAAAGTTGTATTTTTAAATTTCCTCATGCTTTTATCCATCCCAAACACATTCGAATTAACTCCGAAGCTACCGGCAGTGCCATAATCAACACCGCCATTCTGCCTGCCATTTCCACGCCGGTTGATAGCGCCGTCTCCCCGCAGTCCTTACAGATATTGGCTGTGATTTGTGAAAGTATGCAAATGCCGAGTGCTTTTAAAAGCGTTTCCAGAAGCACGGCATCCACGCCCATAGTATCACTTAGTGCGAACAACGCCGTAATAGCATTTTCGGCACCTTCCAGAAGAAAATAGGCTAAAAGTAATACAGTTGCCAACTTAACCAGCAAAGAAATTTCCGGCTTTAGGCCTTTAAAAAAGATAATAAAAAAAAGTCCAATCAGACTGATTAAACAAAGCTTTAACATAATTTACATCTCAAAAAAGCTACGCATAACATCATAAAGAGAACTGAGCTGTGGCAAAAGCATTAAAATAATAACCAGAACACCAGCCAGAACAGTCAGCATTGCGTATTCATCCCGTCCGGACTTGGAAAGCACCTGATTCAGCACTGCTACAATGATGCCGATGCCCGCAATTTTAAAAATCAATTCAATTCCCATAAATTCCTCACAACTACATAAAGATAATGCAGCAGAACAAGCCTAAAAAAGCGCCCAGTGCATAAGAAAGTTTTTGTTTTGTCTTTAATTCCTCTAAAAGACGCATTCGTTTTTCTTTGGTTTTTTCCAGAAAGAAACGACAATTTTGCTTTTGACCCTCTTTATCCGTATTCCCGAACAGCGCAGAAAATTCGCTTAAAAAAAGAATATCCTGCTTTGCAAGAGCCGAAGCGGTCTGATATTTTTTTAAAGCTTTTTGCCAAGAATCGTACAGACTTTCTCCTGCTTCAAGATAGTCACATAAAAACTTTAAAAAAGAAAAGGCAGAAAAATTATCGCTGTGATTTAACGCGCATAAAATTTCACCTGTCGGCGTTAAGGCGAAGGAGATTCTTGCCTCAATCTCTCGAAACAAGTTTTCAAACAGCTCTAATTCTTTAGCTCGCTGAAGATTCTGCCTGGCAAAATAGCGCCCTGTTAAGATGCCGGTCAGTAAAATCAGCAGAAGGCCGAACGTTTTCAAAAGATTCCCCTGCCTTTATAACCTCTTTGATTTGCCCTATCCGTGTACCGTTTTCTAAAATCACAACGTAGTCTAAAACACGTTCTTCTAAAAGGCTTTTAAGTCCGCTCCTTCTTCGAGCTTCTTCTAGAGAATTTGCATGTGCAGTAACGATAAAGGACACACCGCTGAGCATGCCTTCTAAAATGGCATCTGTATCTTCTTTTTTGCCGATTTCATCGCAAAATATCATACGTGGAGAAAGCGTGCGCACCGCAAGTGCAATCCCCTCTGTTTTTTTATAGCCAAAAAGAACATCGGTGTTACTTCCCAGCTGCATTTTATCTGTATTTTCTCTTTTGCCGGAAAGCTCACCGCGTTCATCGATTACGGCGCATGAAAAAAATCTACCGAGGCAGCCGTTTGAAATTTGACGGCACAAATCTTTGAGTACAGTCGTCTTACCCGACATCGGTGCACCCAGAATCATAACATTTTGCGGTTTATTTTCGGCAAAGCACGATTTTATAAGTTCATTTGCCGCGCCGGTAATTTCTTTTGCAATACGTAAATTTAAAGCGTAAATATTACGCATACCGCAAATTCTGCCGGAGTTTTCCACCACAGCTGTTCCGCAAAGTCCGATACGATGGCCGCCCTCTATGGTTAAGAAACCGTTTTTTAGATCATCTTGATGACTATGTACAGAATAACCGCACGCCTTTTGGACAATTGCCTCTATTTCGGTTTGTAAAGGCACCAAAGCTTCATTGGAAAGAATTTGTGTAGCTTTCCCGCTCGACTGCAAAAAATATGTACCGCCGGCTGTATTGAGGACTACGGGTTGCTGTGCTCGAAGCCGAATCTCCAACACATCTGCCTGCAAGGTTTCACTACACCGACAAAGCACTTGCCGTAGTCGCTCCGGTAAAATACGAATGGCATCTTCAAACGCCGCATTATTTTTTATTCCCATGCTTTTCACCTCACTAGAATATACGGCGACTTGTCCCAATTTAGAACAACAATTTATTGAAAGGTTTTTACTTTTGTGATACAATAAAATAGATTTTATTTGATTTTATTTGCTAAAGGACAGAAAACATGAAAAATTCGAGCTTACAAAAAAACAGCTTCTGGGAGAATAATAAATTTATTCTTTTAGCAGGCGGTTGCGCCCTTCTTGTCATGGCTTTAATTTTCTATTGCTATGATTTAGTCCCGTTTGGTAACATGACCATTTTAAGAATGGATTTGTATCACCAATACGGCCCACTTTTTGCAGAGTTATATGACCGAATCACTTCCGGCGGTTCTCTTTTATATTCTTGGGAATCCGGGCTTGGTGGCAGTTTCTTGGGTAATTTCTTGAACTATCTCTCCAGCCCCCTCTCCTTTTTGATTCTCTTTTTCGGGCATAAAAATATTACCGAAGCTATTTCTTTCATGATTCTTTTAAAAGCCACGCTTTCTGCCATGACTTTCGCTTATTATTTGAAGGAATCTCATCACAGAAATGACGCTTCTATTGCTGCATTCGGTACGTTATATGCCTTTTGTGGTTATTTTGTTGCCTATTACTGGAACTTAATGTGGATTGATGCCATGTATCTTTTCCCGCTGGTCATTTTAGGTATAGAAAAAATCATCCATAAAGGTAAACCCACTCTTTATTGCATCAGCTTAGCTGTTCTTTTTGTTTCCAACTATTACATGGCCTACATGGTATGTATTTTCTCTGTTCTTTATTTCTTAGCCTATTATTTCGGCCACTATCCTCTTGCACAAAAATTCAAGGAGCTTTCGCCCGAAGAAAATAAAAAGCAATCGCTTTTAAAGCGTATGAAAAACTCCTTGTTTTTGTGTGCCGGAACAAAGTTTGCCGTTTATTCCATTTTAGCCGGTTTATTGGTTGCAGTTTGTATTTTGCCACTTTTAGAAGTTCTCTCCGGCAGTTCAGCAACAAACGGCAATGCACCCACAGAGCTGAAAAAATACTTTACTGTTTTCGATTTTCTAGCAAACCACCTTGCCTATTCCTCGCCCACCATTCGCAGCAGCGGTTCAGAGGTTTTACCGAATGTATATTGCGGCATTCTTACGCTTATTTTAGTGCCGCTGTATTTGTTCTGTGATAAAATTTCTTCTCGTGAAAAGATTGCAAACGTTATTTTGCTCGGTGTTTTATATTTCAGCTTTAACATTAATTATCTCAACTATTTTTGGCACGGCTTCCATTTCCCGAACGATTTGCCATACCGTTTCTCGTTCATGTATTCCTTTGTTCTTTTACAACTTGCTTTTAAGGCATTTACGCACATCAAAGAATTTAAAGGGAAACAAATTTTAGCGTCTGGCATCGGCGTTGTTGCTTTTCTTATCTTGGTGGAAGAAGTCACTTCCAAAAACATTACAGATATTTCACTGTTTTTATCTCTCGTTGCGGCAGCTGCCTACGTTTTGATTTTACATGCTTTCAAAAACAAACGCTTTACAGTTGCTACGCTTTCTTTTCTTTTGATGTGTACTTCTGTTTCGGAAATTGCGCTTTCCAATACCAATCAATACACCATGAATCAAAGCAAAGAAAACTACACCTCGGACTATGCGGCGTTCCGCGTATTAAAAGAAAACTTAGATAAACACGATGCTTCCCCGTTCTATCGAATGGAGCTTACCAATCTTCGTACACGCATGGACCCCTCTTGGTTTAACTACAACGGTATCTCTGTATTTTCTTCTATGGCAAATGAAAAGGTTGCAAATTTGCAAAGCAGAGTCGGTATTGCCGGAAATTATATTAACAGCTATACCTATCATTTACAAACACCCGTTTATAACGCCATGTTCGGCTTAAAGTACATTGTGGACAATGAGAGTTCCGTTATGAATCCGGAACTTTATACCGAGCTTTTCTCCTCGGACAAATTTACAGCCTACGAAAATAAATATGCATTGCCGATTGCCTTTACAACAGATGCCAGCCTTTCAGAATGGATTGCAACAGATTACAAAAATCCCTTTGAGGCACAAAGTGACTGGTTTAAATATGCAACCGGTGTAGATAATGTATTTAGACGTGTTCCGATTATGGATATTGATTACAATAATGTTGTACCGTTTTTACCGAAAGAAATTGAAAGCGGCAACTTAAGCTTTGCCAAAGAAAACGAAAACGGCGACGGTAGTTTTACAGTTTCATTAGAAGCGATTAACGACGAAAACCTTTATGTGTATATCAAATCCTCGAAAATCGAAAATGCAGAGATTACAGCCAACTTGTTTTCTAAGAATGTAACTGTTAAAGATGGCTATATCGTAGATTTAGGTGCACATCCGAAAGGTGAAATCATCACCATTGATTTACCGATTAAAGAGGATGAAAGCCGCGGTAACGTGGATTTATATGCCTATACGCTGAATCAGTCTGCATTTAAGAAGGGTTATCAATCTCTTTCGGAAGGTGCCTTAAAGATTTCGGAATTTAAAGACACTTCTGTAAAGGGCGAACTCTTTGCAAGAGAGAATCAAATGGTTTATACCTCCATTCCCTTTGACAAAAACTGGACCGTTTATGTGGACGGATTAGAAGTCTATGAAGAAAATGTTTTTGCACTTTCGGACGGTCTTTTGGCATTTACCATTGGCCCTGGTACACATAAGATTGAATTTAAATACCAATCCAAAGGCTTACTGTTCGGTGCAGGAATTTCTATTGCAGCGCTACTCCTCTTTTTACTGCTTACCCTGATACAAAAGAAGAAAAAAACTGCTGTGAAGAAATGGCAGAACCTAAATGCCGATATGCAAAACGACGCTTCGGATTCTGTATCAAACAGCATGATTGCTGAATATTTGGATTTAGATATTATCATTGAGGATAAGAAAAAAGAATAAAATAAAAAGGTCACACCCATTTTTAGGTGTGACCTTTTCTTTATATTAGATTTAATTTTGAAGCATTGCATCCAAAAGCGCTACATCAAAAGCATCTACGACGTTGTCGCGATTCAAATCGGACTGAAGCAGTTCTTTTCGACTGCTCGGTCGATAATCAAGGTTGGCTATTCTTTGCTTGAGGGTTTCATAATCCGCTAAATCGGGCTGACCGTTCTCATTAAAATCGAATGGAATATATTCCGGCGTTTTGGCTTCTAAATTCAAACAATCACCATAGAGCGACAGCGTGTCTGCATCGTATTGATACAGCACATCGCTGGAAGGTAAATAAGCTTGATTTCCAAAGGCTTTGCCTGTTGTAACACAATAGGAATGATTTTCTCCGGCTTGCACATTGCCTCTGGGAATATTACGCATAAATAAACCGTTACCCGGTACATATCTGTTCTGCATATCGAGTCCGCCCCCGACAGTGCCTGCATCACAGTTGGTCACATCAACAAGATAGCTTTGCCCTGCAATGGTAACCAGATTCCACATATGCGGACTGCTGCCCGGCTGACCGATCAGAGACATTAAGCCGGATACACAGTAGCAGCTGGGTTCGTTATAAGGAAATACCATGTCGCAAAGATATTGAAAAGCTTTGGAATATCCTTCGCAAACCACACCAGTTTTGGGATCTCCGTCAAAAACATAAATCATCTGCCAAGGGTCATTCGTACCGTTATAATTTTGCTGTATGGCGTCTTGATTGTATTCTGTCAGACTGCAAATTATTTCTTTCATTAAATACAGCTTCTGAAATTCATCGCAGGAAAGCATCCGAAGTTCTGCTGCAATCTGCTGTGCATTTTCTTTGGCTGTTTTCGCTCTTGCAATTTTCGAGCCATCTACTTCTTGCACAGCATTCGGCGCCGGATTCCCCTTGACATAAGAAGCATCCACAAGGAAAGAAAATTCAACAGAAGCGAAATGGTCAAATTTCCCCTGCGGCGTTTGATAATAGCTATAGCGCATACCGTAAAGGGTTCCGAGCTTCATCCAATAAAACAAATCCGGATGATCATTTAAAAGATAGAGCATGATTTTTTTGAAAGATGCCTGTAATTCTTCAACTGCATTTACGCCTCGGAATTGATCTAAATATGCGTCGCCCTCGGATAAAGTGAAAGATGCCACTCCGCCGTTTTCTGCAATGTTTCTAAATTCGGCTTGCAGAGTGTTATAAATGCGTTTTTCTTCTCCGTGAAGCAATTCACTGCCATGCACAGCAAAGGTTGAAAAAGACGGCTCTGTGCCATAAAAGAGACGATGTAAATAAAGTTCTTCGCGTTCCTTTTGTGTCATATTCTGTTCTGGCGCTGAAACAAGCTCATAACCACTTTGCCTTACAGACGCTTCTTCTGCAAAAACAACAGGTTGAAAAACTGCCAGCAGAAAAAGCACAGTCAAAACTGCAGATATCGTTTTCTTCAAGAACATCACGCCCTTTCAAAAATTTCTTATCTTTACTATACTGCATAACACTTATAATTGCAACAAAAAAACGCTACCGTCTTTTAGACAATAGCGTTTTGTGTTTATTCACCGAAAAGACTGTTTTGCATCTGAAACAGTTTCTTTTTTCGCTCGGCAGTTTTTATTGCATCAACTTCGTAGATTCCCGTTTCAGAAAGATGAAGTACACTTCCCTCTTTCGCATCTTCAGACACTTGATCCTTCGGAACATCTATATAAGTTTTTTCTTCGGTTTCCAAAATGAAATATCCGCTCTCGATGCGGTCGACCGTAAATGTATTCATAACTCTTTTTCCGTTTCTAAATAAAGTTTGTCGCCATCCGTTGCCACAACAATATCGCCGTTTACATCCGTTCTTCTATACTCAATTTTACGATTTTTCAGACGTTCTAAAACCGGTTCACTCGGTAAACCATATTTATTATTTACGCCGCAGGAAATCACGGCAAAGCTGGGATGCACGGCATCTAAATATGCTTCGATAGAAGAAGTTTTACTACCATGGTGTCCTAATTTTAAGACGTCCGCGGTAACGGGCAATCCACTTTCTAAAATATCTTTTTCAGACTGCTTTTCGGCATCACCCTGAAAGAGAAAAACTCGATTTTTATAAGTAATTCTTGTTACAACAGAAGAGTTGTTCATTTCCTTATAAGTGCGGTTCGGCGCCAAAATTTGCATAGATAAAGCACCGACATCATAGGTACTTCCGGGTTTTGCTTCCATGATTTTGGGCTTTGCCTCCTGAAGTGCAAGCAACAAATCCTCATATACTTTAGAGGTGGGCATGTTTTCTTCCGTGTAACGCGGCATGATGACATTTTCCACCGGATAGTTTCTGAGCACATCATCTGCACTGCCGATATGGTCAGAATGCGCATGCGTCAAAATGAGGTAATCTATTTTTTCGATGTTACGCTTTTGCAAATAAGCTTCAATTTTCGGAAAAGCATCCACGTCGCCTGCATCAATCATGATTACAGCATTCTCTGTTTTCATAATCGAGCAATCCGCCTGCCCAACATCTAAAAAATGCACAGCACAGGGATATTGCTCTACAGAAGCAGCAGCCGTTCCGAATAATTTCTCCTGAGACGGTAAACCGGATTCGGGAAAATATGTTGCCAGAAGTGCAATCACTAAGGAGATTGCCAAAATCGCAATAGTAACAATTTGCTTTATTTTCTTTTTTGTAAGTTTGGATTTTGCCATAGGTCTATACCTTATTCATCCATATCATTGGGGTCAAACGGAAGCTCTGCGGGCATTTCTTCCGCCATTTGCTCTACCGGTTCGTGCACCGGCTCTTCTGCAGAATAGTCTCTGGAAGCACCGCCTTGCGCCAGTGCATTCATTTCGTACCACTGCTGTTTGGAAATCAAAACTTTTCTCGGCTTACTGCCTTCGTAAGGCCCAATAATACCGCGTTCCTCCAGATTATCTATGATACGCGCCGCTCTAGCATAGCCAAGCTTTAATTTGCGCTGTAAAAGCGTTGTAGAGGCCATTTGTGCATCCACAACAAGCTCAATAGCCTTCGGAATCATTTCATCGGCTTCAGACTCATCGTCCTCACCGCCATCCGTAGATTTCTTCTTAGCAGGATCTGCCGCAGCTTGACGTTCGATTTCCTGCATAACCTCATCGTCATATTTGCTCTGCGGAGCTTCTTGCTTGATGAAGTTTACAACATCCTCTACTTCCTTATCTGAAAGGAAACAGCCCTGAATACGTACAGGCTTTGCAAGACCGACAGGATAAAAGAGCATATCACCGTTGCCGAGTAATTTTTCAGCACCGGCGGTATCAATAATCGTTCTGGAGTCAATTTGAGAGGAAACCTTTAACGAAATACGGCTCGGTATATTCGCTTTGATTAGACCTGTAATAACATCTACAGACGGTCTTTGCGTAGCAATAACCAAGTGCATACCCGCGGCACGCGCCATCTGTGCCAAACGGCAGATAGAATCCTCGACTTCGTGTGGAGAAGCCATCATAAGGTCAGAAAGCTCATCAATGAAAATAACAATCTGCGGCATTTTCTTTTGACCGATGCTTTCACAAATGCTGTTATAGCCCTTAATATCACGAACGTTATTGTCTGAAAACATCTTATAGCGTGTAAGCATTTCTGTAACTGCCCATGCAAGTGCACCGGAAGCCTTTCTCGGGTCGGAAACAACCGGAACAATCAAGTGCGGAATGCCATTATATACGGTGAATTCAACCTGTTTCGGGTCAATCATTAAAAGTTTAACTTCATCGGGAGAAGCGTTATAAAGAATGCTGACAATCATAGCATTCAAGCAAACAGATTTACCGGAACCTGTTGTACCTGCAACCAAAAGGTGCGGCATTTTGGCAAGGTCGGTATAAGTACAGTTACCTGTAATGTCCTTACCTAAGGCAACATTCAGTCTGGATTTTGCGTTCTTATACTGGTCTGTATCCACCATTTCACGGAAGGTAACCACTGAACGGTTTTTATTCGGTACTTCAACACCAACAGCTGCTTTATTCGGAATCGGCGCTTCGATACGAATACCGCCCGCCGCAAGATTCAAAGCAATGTCATCGGTTAAATTTGTGATACGGCTGATTTTAACGCCGGCAGCCGGCTGAATTTCATAACGTGTAACCGAAGGACCTCTGCAAATATCCACAATACGGGTTTCAACGCCGAAGCTTTTCAAGGTATCTACAAGTTTTGTAGCGTTCGTTTTCAGCTCATCTTCATATTTTGTATTCTTTTGATTTGTAGGTGCAACAAGACAGGAAAGCGGTGGTTTTTCATAAACAGCCTGTACATTCTCTTCAGATGCATTTTCCGCTTTAGATGTAAGCTCTTCTGCTGGTTTTGCAGTTGCCGTTAAAGGAACAATCGGCGCAGGAACAACCTTTTTAGATTCTGCTTCGGCTATCTTGGCTTCTGCTTCGTCCTGTGCGTGCATTTTTTTTATAATATCATCCAAAAGGACAGGTTTTTGCGGTGCGGCAGGTTCTTCTTCCTGCGCCTCTTCTACTGCATCGAATTGACGATTCAGAGCCTTTTTCTTATCCTTGGGCAGATCGGAAAGTTCTTCGAGCGGCTTAGCGTCCCGAATCGGTTCCGGACCTAAATCTACATCCACATTGAAGTTTTTCTCGTTTTCTTTTATGAGTTCTTCACGATTGGCAAGCTGTTCTAATTTTTCTTCACGATATTCGTTCACCTTTTGTACGGGCTTTTCGATGCCTTTTAAAAGACGATGGAGGGTTGTCCCTGTCATCAGCATAATGCACAGGAAGGTCAAGATAATAACTACAGCTATAGCTGCTGCTTTTGCACTGCCGGTAGCTAAAAGAATCAAACCACCGAAGAATGCACCAACAGCACCGCTGCCTAAGAACGAGCCGTCTATACGAAATACATTATAAGCATCCGCTAAATCCGCAAAGAAATTTACTTCACCGGAGAAGCCGAAAATATGTATCATACTGCCAATCAGCACAATCAGCAATAAGGCTTCCCCAACCTTAAAGCCGACCTTAGATGTGCTTTTGTCAAGCGTTGTCATAATGGCAACATAAATTAAAATAATCGGAATTACAAAAGCGCAGAAGCCAAAGAGTCCGAATAAAACATTACGGAAGAAACCCCAAATTCCGCCGCCACTGATAAAGGCTAAGCAAACACAGAACAGCGCGATTGCAAAAAGAATTACAGCTGCAATTTGTTTTTGCGCCGCAGATTGCTCCGCCGTTTTTTTCGGTGCAGTATTTTTCTTGGGCTTTTGCGTTGCTCCTTTAGATTTTGTTGTTTTCTTTTTCGATGTTCCTGCCATCTAAACTTCCTCCCGGTTTCTCTTATCCTTACGAATTCTGCTGTATATCCGTACCCTTTTCCTGAATCATTGTATAAAGTGCATTTAAAGCATCGGAAAGGCCGCCTAAGTGATTGATAATACCAACCTCCACAGCCTGTTTGCCATCCAAAACCGTGCCCACATCAGTTGCGAGTTCCCCTGTTGCAAGCATATATTTTTTAAAAATCTCTTCCTGCATATCAGAATTACGGCAAACAAAATCCACAATACGCTGTTGCATTTTCTCAAAATAAGACAATGTCTGCGGCACACCTAAAAAAAGACCGTTCATACGCACCGGATGAATCGTCATCGTGGCAGACGGTACAATAAAAGACTGCTTTGCAGAAACCGCAAGCGGCACACCGATAGAATGACCTCCGCCTAGCACTAAAGAAACTGTAGGTTTTTTCATGCCACTGATCAGTTCTGCAATCGCAAGACCGGCTTCAATATCGCCACCTACTGTATTTAAGATGATAATCAAGCCGTCGATTTCGTCGCTTTCTTCAATCGCTACCAGCTGCGGTATCACGTGCTCGTATTTTGTGGTTTTATTTTGACTCGGTAAAATGTAATGCCCTTCGATTTGACCAATAATGGTTAAGCAATGAATCAAATGCCCGTTTTTTTCGATTGTAATCGAACCGGTTTCCACAATGCGCTGAACTTCTGTATCTTCTTCGTATTCCGGCTCAGCATCACCAGGAAATTCATTTGCATTCTTATAAAAGCATGTATCAAAAAGAGATTTTTTGTGCTTCATTTGCATCTTATTGCCTCCGTTGTTTTCTTTTAGTATGCTATGAAAACACCGGATTTATAAGTTACAGTATATTGTACCATAAACTCGTAAAATTGGCAATTCAAAAGAAAAGATAAAAAATTTTAAAAAATTTCAAAAAAAGACTTGATTTTTTCTAGATTATCTTATATAATATTGATCGTCCCTTTTGGAGAGTTGTCCGAGCTGGTCGAAGGAGCACGACTGGAAATCGTGTAACCGCCTAAAACGGTTCGAGGGTTCGAATCCCTTGCTCTCCGCCATAAAAAAGCACTTAAGTTTCTAACTTAGGTGCTTTTCTTTTTTACTATAACTAATTTCCTATATAAATAAAAAAATCCCGAGGAAGCTTTTCACTTCTTCGGGATTTTGTTTTATCTGTTAGATTTCGATTAAACCGATTGCATTTGCAATAGAGCTAAGCAAAACGACAATCAAGCATACAGGAATAATGTATTTAATTAAAACATCGTACATCTTCTTAAATCTGAATTTAGAAGAAAGAGAAACTTCTTCCTCGATTTTCTTTGTGCCAACCACTTTGATAATCAAGAAGCAGGTCGCCGCTGCACCGATCGGCATCATAATAGAATTGGTAAGGAAGTCAAAAATATCTAAGATGCTACCGATATGCGGAAGATGAATCATATCTAAAACGCCAAAACCAAGTGCAGATAAAGTACCAAGTGCAATTGTGATAACGCCCATTAAAATAGAGCTCTTTGTACGGCTTAAATGAAGCTCATCTTCAAAAGTGGAAACACTGGTTTCAACCAAAGAAATAGAGCTTGTGAGCGCGGCAAAAAGTACAAGAATGAAGAATAACATACCGCCGATTGCACCAAAGCCAAGGCTGTCAAACACTTTGGGAAGTGTAATAAACATAAGTGCAGGGCCAGCGTTTAAAGCTTCCGGAGTGCCGCCTGCAAAGGCAAATACTGCCGGAATAATCATAAGGCTGGAAAGAATGGCAATCGCTGTATCGAAAGCAATAACCTGATTTGTAGAATTTTCAATATCTACATCTTTCTTAAGATAAGAACCGTAGGTGTAAAGAATACCCATACCGATAGAAAGAGAATAGAAAACCTGTCCCATTGCCGAAACAACAGTCATAATTGAGAAGTTCTTGAAGTTCGGAACGAGCATATATTTTACGCCTTCTAAAGCGCCCGGACGTGTCATAGAATAACCGGCAATTAAGACTGCAATCACGACCAAAAGCGGCATGACAACCTTAGAAACACGTTCTACGCCCTTGGTAACGCCTGTAAAGACTACAAACAATGTAACAACGGCAAAAACAATAAACCAAAGCTCTACACTGCCTGAATTCGCAATGAAGTTGCCGAAATAAGCATCGTCTGCCAGCTCGTGAACACTACCCTTGCAATATTCCACAAAATATTTAAGCACCCAACCGCCGATTACGCAATAGTAAGGTGCAATCAACATAGGAACAATTGCGTTAATCCAACCGCTGGCTTTAGAGATAGGCTTTTTGCTAAAGGAGCTGAACGCACCTACCGGGCTTTTACGAGTCATACGACCCAAAGCAGATTCCGAGACAATCAAGGTATAACCGATTGTCACAGATAAAACTAAATATAGAAGTAAAAATATACCTCCGCCGTATTTTGCTGCTAAGTACGGAAAACGCCAAATGTTGCCAAGTCCGACCGCTGAGCCGGCTGCTGCCATAACGTAACCAAACTTACCAGAGAATGAGCTTCTTTCTGAAGCTTCTTTTTTCATTATACCTCGCCTCCAGTATTTAAATAGTCTTATATATCATATCACTTCACGGCTTATGTATCAAACTTTTTCTTTCTATTTTGTGTATTTTCCACAATTTAGATAACTATTTCTACAGTCTCGGAACTTTTTTTCGATAAAACAGCAAAAATCATCAAGATAAACAATTCAAACAGAACGGGAAATTTCATTTTATCCTGTATTTTTCTTGCGAAACGGTTTCGTTTCTTATATAATAAAGGAATAAGATTATATAAAGACAGGAGTCTTATCCATGGATACAGGATTTATAAAAGTCGCAGCCGTTTCCCCTCGCGTGGCTGTGGCAGATGTCCAAAAAAACTTAGACACGGCTTTGATCGCATTTGAAAAAACTAAGGCAAAAAAAATCGGAATTTTGGTTTTTCCCGAGCTTTATCTTTGCGGCGCAACGGCGGCGGATTTAGTACAGCATTCTGTACTTCTTACAGCTTGTGAAGATGCTATTGGGACACTTTGCCATGCAAGCGAAAACAGTGAAACTGTTCTTTGCATCGGTGCACCGATTCTTTTCAATATGAAGCTCTATAGCTGTGCCGTCCTTTTACAAAGCGGTAAAATTTTAGCGGTTATACCGAAAAGCTATATAGATAGCCGGAATACAAACAGCAGAAATTTTTCTGCCGGATTCGGTATTCGCGGCACAGTTTCTATTTGCAATCAAGAAGTTCCGTTTGGTCAAGCTGTTGTAAAGCTTTCCAGCAAAGCTGTTCTCGGCGTAGAAATCGGAGAAGATATGCTCTCTCCCCTCTCTCCTGCTACACAGGCTTGTGCAAGCGGTGCTAATATCATTGCCACACTTTCCGCAACTCCCGGTGCCGTTTCTAAGCAGGATTATTTAAAAATGCTTTTACAAACAGAAAGCGCAAAAACCGCTTCTGCACGAATTTTCGTCTCTGCCGGTGCATCGGAATCCACTACAGATTTTGTATTTTCCGGTCTTTGTGCTGTTGCGGAAGACGGCACCATATTAGAGGAAAGCGAGACTTTCTCTCAGGAAGAACAGTTTATTGTTTCGGATATTGATTTAGATAGACTGTGTGCTGATAAAAGAAAGCAGTACGATATTCCGTCTGCATTTACAGCGTTTACTTTCCCCATGATTTCGGCATCCAAAGTTCTGCATGCATTAGAGGAGAAAGATATAAATCGTATCTTCACGCCCCTCGTTTTCTTACCGCAGAAGGAAAGCGATGCAGAAAAACATGCAGAAGAGATTTTAAAAATGCAAAGCGCGGCACTTGCCAAACGTATGCAGCATATCGGATGCAAAAGATTGGTTTTAGGTCTTTCCGGTGGTTTGGATTCTACGCTCGCACTTTTAGTTTCCATTCGCACCTTAAACCTCTTACAATTACCCAGTGAAAATTTACACTGTGTTACACTCCCCGGCTTCGGCACAACGGACAGAACCTATCAAAATGCACTCGCACTTGCGAAAGGCTTCGGATGTAAACTTTCTGAAATCAGCATTGCCAAGGCAACCCTTTTGCATTTTGAGGACATCGGACATGACAAAGATGTTCGAAATGCCGCTTATGAAAACGCCCAAGCCAGAGAACGCACGCAAATCCTCATGGATTTGTCTAACGAAGAAGGTGCTCTTTTAGTGGGCACAGGCGATTTAAGTGAGCTTGCACTCGGTTGGTGCACTTTCAATGCCGACCATATGAGCATGTACGGTGTAAATGCAGATGTACCGAAAACACTGGTACAGTATTTAGTGCAGTATGAAGCCAAACATGTGGATAAGGAAATTGCGGATATTCTTTTAGATGTTGTTGCAACACCCATCAGCCCCGAGCTCTTACCGCCGGACGAAAACGGTCACATCGAACAAAAAACAGAAAACACCTTAGGGCCTTATGAGGTGCACGACTTCTATCTTTACTATTTCCTTCGCTTTGGGTTTACACCCGAAAAGCTTTTATTCATGGCAAAACGTGCTTTCGAGGGAAAATATGAGCCCAAGGAGCTTGAAACCTGGCTTCGCACCTTCGTAAAGCGCTTCTTTACGAATCAGTTTAAACGTTCCTGCTTGCCGGATGGCCCCAAAGTCGGTTCTGTAGGCATTTCTCCACGCGGAGATTTACAAATGCCCTCTGACGCGGCTTATTCAGCTTTTCTAAAATTTTAAAAATCATTAGACCAAAAATCCCGAGAACGCCAAAATGGGTTCCCGGGATTTTTTATAATAAAGTAAAAAGGCAACGACCGCTATTGCAATCGTTGCCTTTTCTTGTTATTTTGAATTTTCGGAAAGATTATTTTTTACCTGCTTTTTTGGCGGCTTTTCTTGCGGCAAGTTCTGCCTCTTCTTCAGCACGCTTCTTTGCAAGCATTTCTTCTCTTTCTTTTTCTTCCTGTTCTGCTTTTGCCTTTGCTTCATCATAAAGTGCAGCAATTTCGTCGAAGTGCTGGAAGTTTTCTTCCTGTACTAAGAACTTTCTTGCGCTGATTAACGGCTTAGCAGCACGGTTGAACTTTGCAAATTCATCCTGTAAAGCCTTAGCTTTTGCACCGGTCTTTTTGCTGTTTTCTTTGCAAGCTTTGATTTCTTCATTATACTGACGAACTTTTTCTTCGTCTTTTTCTTTCTTAGCGATGTCGCGTTCCTTAGCGAGTTCGGAAATCTTTTCGTCGAATGCGTCTTCTTCATCGAAGAGTGCTGTAAGAGCTTCCATGCTCGGCTCAACAAAGGGTTTCTGTTCACCGAAATACTTATCGTAAGCTTTCTTTGCCTGAATTTTTTCTTTAGCGATCTGAATTTCAAAGCTGCGGATTTTCTTTTCTTCCTCCGTGTTCTTCGGCAAAGCTCTTGCAGCTTCTAATTCCTCGGAAACCTTTACAAGAGAGATCGCTTTGATGCCTTCCAAACCGGCAGCATAAATGCTTTTATAAATCTTAGTCTGATACTGTACAAACGGTGTGTTGAACTTATTGAGTTCTTCGCAAACGAACTGAGAAATTTCGATTTCTTCGTTGAAAGCAAGAGCTTCTTTATAAGCCTTTTTCAAAGCTTTACGTTCTGCTTTGCTGGAAGCGTTTTTATACATAACCTTGGAAACTTCCTTCGGCTGTGCAACTGCCATTTCCTTGGCGTTGTTTACCATGTCAATCGCTTCTACGATCTGACGGTTTTTAAGTGCATGGTTGCCGTAGTCCTCAAAGAGAGAACGAAGCTGTAATACGCGAATAACACTCTTCTGTTTCTTTTCGTTAAAGTCATAGAAGAAATAAGGCACCATGTTGAGGAATGCGCCAACAGCTGCCATAATAATAAGAGCAAACATCAACTTGTAAAGCAAATCATTGCCGTTGTTTACATCCAAAATATCATAGGCTTTAGCATAGCCATTGCCTTCATATACGCCGTAATGCTTCTGAACAGCCGGTAAAATTGCAGAGGTGAAAAGTGTAATAATGTTACCGATGGTCATAACCGAAGCAAACATACCGTCAATACGTTCACCGGAACGATATTGCTGATAGTCACGAATATCTGCCTGAATTGCCGGTGCTGTAATCTGCTCAAACGCACCAACAAGCCAGTTGAAGTATACGCAAATGAAGAGCCACCAAATGTTCTTCATATTAACAATCATGGCTAAAATACAAACAACGTTTGCAAAGTTAACGGCAAGTAAAACTCGTTTCTTACCCCATTTACGACAGCAAATCGGTGCAAGGAGCATACCCCAAAGTGCCGCATTACCGGTCAAGGTTTGAATCAATGCATATTGTGCACCGTTACAAGTGTGACCATAGTTATAGGACCAGGTTAAAATGTTACCGTAAGCGCCCTCTAAGAAGCCAACCCAGCCTGCAAGAGCGATGATCCAGAAATACTTATTCTTTGCAACTTCTTTAAAGGAGTCGATAAAACTAATCTGAATGGTATGGGTTTTTGCCTGAACAATTTTTTCCTGTGTATTTGCAAAAACAAGAATGGTAAGAAGCATACCAAGAATTGCAAATACAGGATAAGCGATTCTGTAAACTCGAATATCATAAAGGTTGTTGTTCGTTGCAAACTGAGCAATCAACGGAAGAACGATATTGATAATGGAAGGCGCAAGAGAATAAACAACCGATTTAATAGCTAAAACATCGGTACGTTCCTGCGTATTCGGAGAAAGAACGTGAATGAGGTTTGTATAAGCATCGTTGAAGAAGTTATAGAAGAACTGGAGCAGTAGATTGAAAATTAAAACAACCGCACAAGTCGCTACATATCCTCCAGTTTTGCCGAAAATCGGATTCGGGAAAATGCTGTCTAAAATCTCATATGGAAACCATACATAACCTACCGCAATAATCGCAGTGGGCAAGCCCATGGAAAGCAAATACGGACGATACTTACCCTGCTTACCGCGGGTGTTATCAATCATATTCGCACGGATTGCTGTAAGCGGAATATTGGAAAGAGTTGCAATAAGATAGAGTATGTACATATCCATAGCATCTACGCCGATTGCACCGCCGACAATCATATTTGTTGTATTTACAAGGAGCGCAGCGCCCATTGCAATAAGGAAATATGAACCGATACCACCAACAGCATATGCAACGATTTCTTTAAAAGGCATATACTTACCCTTAGGCGGATCGTTCCAATAATACTTTACGTTGTCAATAATGCCCGAAACTTTAGATTTCGTGCTAACTTTTTCTGACATTTAAACGCCTCCTGAATTTTTCACAATATTTTAATTATAGCAAAAATCCATCTAGTTTACAAGAAAAAATCAAACAATTCTTATAGATTTTTTACAAAAAGTGAAAACTAAAAAACAGTGCAGCCTTTATAAGCTGCACTGTTTGGCTAAGTACAAATTTTTTAGATATTCTGCTGCTTTTTGATTCCGAAAAACATACGTAAAAGACCACCAAGCATTTTCGGGCTTTTCAATACAACGACTTTCATAAAAGTGCCTCCTTTTAGCATTTGCACAGTGCAATGCCACTGAGGATAAGCGCCGCGGAAAGGAAAATCACCAAGAACTTGGAGGGAAACGCAAAGGCTAAAATCAAGCCTATTCCCAGCATTACAAAAATGATTCCCAGATTCTTTCCGCTGCACTTTCTCATGTTGACACCGCCTTTATCTTGCTATTAACACTATATGCGCGTCAATGTAAAAAGTGCATTTTTAATCTTTGTCCGCAATGATGACAAGCACCATCCCCGCTTCTGCGATAATTTCAGCAGTTTCTTTGTGCATTTCGTTGCTCACGCCTAAACCACAGAAGGCCTGTAAGGTTCTATGGTCTAAGGGATAATCAAAATCCACAAGCGTCAACGTGCATGGACCGCCAAACGGGAAAATGGAAATATATTTATTCTGCGCTTTTAAAGTTATGCGTTCGTTTCGCACTGCAAAAACAGTATGATGATCGTCTATTAAAGTCAGAGAAATGCCTCTCTTTTTTAACGAAGCACAAAGCTCTAAGTTGGCAAAGGTATGGTCCAATCTGCCGCCTGTTGCGCCGAACATAACGATGTTTTTATAGCCTCGTGCAATCGCCAGTTCTAGGGCATAGGCGCTGTCGGTTTCATCCTTAACCGGATTTAGCTTAATCAGCTCTATATCCGTTTGCGGCATCTCGGCAGAATCATAATCCCCAACCAGTAAATTGGGCAATATACCGTAGCTGTTGCAGGCTTTATAACCGGCATCCGCAGCAATCAAGAAAGTATTTTCTGAGATATATTTTTTTACAACCGATTTTGAAACTCGCGTACCTGCAGCGAAAACAGCGCAATCGAAAACATTCATTTCCATTCTTTAATGTCCTTTATCTCATTATAAATTGCAACATAACTTTCATGTCGGGATTTGCTGATTTTTCCTGCTTCTACCGCTTCTAAAATACGGCATCCTTTATCACAGGTATGTGTGCAGGTTGTGAACTTGCACGTGCCAAGATAAGGCGAAAACTCACGGAAGCAATCGGCTAACTCTTCTTTTCCGATTGCACCGGATTTATAAAAATCTAAAGAAGAAAATCCAGGCGTATCGACAATATAGCCACCGCAGGTTTTAAACAGCTCTGCTTGTCGAGTCGTATGTCTGCCTCTGCCAAGTTTATCACTGATTTCGCCTGTTGCAAGCGATAATTCCTCATCCAGTGCATTTAAAAGGGAGGTTTTACCCACACCGGAATTCCCTGTAAATGCTGTGATTTTATCTTTTAAAAGTGCACGAACCTTTTCTACGCCTACGCCAGTTTTATTGGAAACTGTAATGGCCGTAATCCCTGCCGACTGATAAATTTGCATCAATTCTTCTGTGCCTTCCAAATCGGACTTTGTAAAAACCACAATCGGTTCAATGCCTTTATGTTCTGCAATCGCAATCTGCTTATCGATAATCAATAAGGAAGGCTTCGGGGAAACCGTAGAAGCCACAATCATTAAATTATCAATATTGGCAACCGGCGGACGCAAAAGAAAGTTTTTACGTTCTTCGATTTCATCTATGGTGTTTTCTTTGCCGTCATCGTGAACCGTGATCAGTACGTGGTCACCGGCAAGTGGCGTAAGTTTCTTTTTTCTAAAGACACCTCTCGCCTTACATTCATATACCGCATCGGCGGCTTCAACATAATAGAAGCCGCCGATACCTTTTAATAATGTTCCGCTAATTTGTTTTTCCATTTAAACACCAACTTATGCCGTTGCGCGAACTTTAAGTTTGATTTCTGTTGAAAGAGCTATCTTTTCATTGCCGGACGGAGACTGCTCAAAAACAACACCGGAAGAAACGGTTTTGCCGTCCTCCGTGACAAAGGTAACATTGTTAAAGCCTGCATTTTTAAGTTTTTCTTTCGCTACTGCAACAGTATCGCCCTTGACATTCGGTACAGCTACCTTAAAGTTTTCAGGTGTTTTCTTTTCATCTGAAATCTGTGCAGGTGTTTTTGTGAAGTCAATTTTACCGCTCTGAATCTCCGTCTCATCAATTAAGATAGAATAAGAGCAAACGCCGGTACCCTTAACTTCAATCTGATTGGTGCCACCGTTCAAAAGAACATCTTTCGGAGAACCGTAAAGTTCATTGTTAATGTAAACCTTCATAACGCCTGTTGCGCCGGCCTTCGGAAGTGTTACAGAAATATTTGTAGAAGTTTCCGGTGCAATACCGTTACTGATTACGATGCTTACAACAGCACCGGGCTCTGCGGGTGTATCTCCTTCCGGAGACTGAGAAATGATTTTGCCTTTCGGCTTATCGCTGTTTTCTTCGGTTACTTTACCGAGTTTAAAACCAGAAGCTTCAAGCAGCTGCTTTGCAATATCCTGGCTGTAGCCAACAACGCCCGGAACAGGTGTTGCGTTCGGATTCTGGTTTGTAGCCACGTAAATAGTAACTACAGAGCCCTTCTTTGCATAGCTGTTCTGTGTCGGATGCGTTTCATAAACTACACCCTCCTGCGCATTCTTTTCGTAATGCGGAATAATTTTAACAGTAAAACCGCTCTTTTCGAGCTTGGATTTTGCTTCTTCTTCGGAAAGACCGATAACGGAATCAATCATCACGCTGTCATCGGTATAAGTAATTTTTAAAGTAATGACTTTACCCTTACGAATTTTAGATTTTGCTTCCGGATTCTGCTCTAAAACAGTGCCGGGTTCCTTGGTGTTGTCATAAACAGGCTGTGTTTCAAATTTAAAGTTGTCTGTATATAACGCATTACCTTCGATTTCCTTAGAATAATTGAGACCGACAAAATTCGGTACTTCCACTTTTTTCGCATTCTTGCCAAAGAAAATACCGACAGCAATCGCAATAATCACAAGCAAGCCGGCTAAAACACCAAAGAGAATCGGTAAAGTCTTATTATTTTCTTTTTCCTTTTCTTCCGCATTCTCCTCTTCCTGTTTCTCAGGTGCAGCCTCTGCGGCTTTTTTCTGAACAGGAAGATTATCATCTACATATTTGGTCGGCTCTTGATCTACAAAATAGTTATAGTCAAATTTAATCGCCGGATTTTTTCTGAATTCATCCAAATCCATAAGCATTTCTGCGGCGGAATGGTATCTGTCCTGTGCATTTTTCTGCATAGCACGAAGTGTAATCTGCTCGAGGCCGAGTGGAATGTCCGGATTAATTTCTCTCGGACGTCTAGCTTCCTGCTGAAGCTGCATAATAGCAACGGATACGGCACTGTCAGACTGGAAGGGAAGCTCACCGGTGAGCATTTCATACATAACCACGCCAACAGAATAAATATCTGCCTTATCATCTGTGATTTCGCCGCGAGCCTGTTCGGGGCTGATATAATGTACAGAACCGATAGCGCTTTCGGTCATGGTGCGTGTATCGCTTCTGGAGAAACGAGCTATACCGAAATCGCTTACTTTAATTGTACCGTCCTGTAACAAAATGATGTTCTGCGGTTTAATATCACGATGCACAATACCCTTGTCATGTGCATGCTGAAGAGCACGTAAAATCTGTGTAACAAAGTGTACGGCTTCTTTCCAGTTCACAACGCCCTGTTGTTCGATGTATTCTTTCAAGGTGATACCTTCAATATATTCCATAACAATATACTGTAAGCGGTCACCGAAGCTTACATCAAATACCTTTACAATATTCGGGTGAGAAAGAACAGCAATCGCTTTTGCTTCGTTTTTGAAGCGTCTGCGGAATTCTTCGTTTTGTAAAAATTCTTCTTTTAAAATTTTAATTGCAACAATACGGTCATCAATGTTGTCATAAGCCTTGTAAACAACAGCCATACCGCCGACGCCGATAATCTCTCGAATCTCATATCTGCCGTCTAAGCGTTTTCCACAATAATTTTCCATAATGTAATCTCCTTACTCTTAATAGGTCAAGGTGACAACGGTAACATTATCTCCGCCGCCGTTTTCTAATGCTCTTTGAACAAGGGCGTCTGCCATTTCATTATAAGAACAATTTTTGGTGATTTCACAAATTTCACTGTCTTCCACATAATTGGAAAGGCCGTCTGTGCAAAGCACTAAAACTGCATTATCATCCAAAACTTTTTCATCAAAATCCACACGAATTTCCTCATGCACACCGAGTGCACGAGTAATTAAGTTTTTATTCGGATGAACCTTTGCTTGTGTCTGCGTGATTTTTCCGGTTTCGACCATTTCTTGTACAACCGAGTGATCCTTTGTAAGCTGTGTAAGGACACCGTCTTTTAAAACATACGCTCTGGAATCCCCTGCATGGGCAATATAAGCCACAGAATCCAGCACAAGAGCACACACAACAGTCGTACCCATACCGCTGAGCTGCGGATTGGCTTTGGCAAGGTCATAGACACTGATATTTGCTGCGTGAATTGCAGATTCTAAAAGATTATGCACAGACGGACCGCGCATGGCCGGTCTGTATCCGCCAGCAATCTGTTCTGCAATAATTTTAACAGCTGTTGTAGAGGCGACATTACCACCGGCTACGCCGCCCATGCCGTCGCAAACAACAGCCCACGCAACCCCTCCGGGTAATTCCCCCGTAGCATAAGCATCTTGGTTGTTTTCGCGTGTGTTGCCAATATCGGTTTTCGCAACAATTTTCAAGAAAGGTCACCTTCCTTTCGTTTGGAAGCCCTAAGCTGACCACAGGAAGCGTTAATATCGCTCCCGAGGGTTCTGCGTACCGAAACCGGTATGCCGCGGCTTTCTAAAATTTCTATAAAACGTTTTAAACGTGTTTTATCACTTTGATGATAGGCTGTTTCTTTAACATGGTTCACTGGAATTAAATTCACATGGCAAAGCAAGCCTTTCAGTCGATTCGCAAGTTCCAATGCGCAAGCATCACTGTCATTAAAATCCGCAATCATAGCGTATTCAAACGAGATACGTCGCGACGTTGTTTTTGCATAATATCTGCACGCTTTCAAAACTTCATCTATCTGCCATTTATGATTTACCGGCATAGACTTTGAACGAATGGCATCGTTCGGCGCGTGCAGGGAGACCGCTAAAGTCAGCCCCAAATGCAAATCCGCCAAATCATAAATCCGCGGTACAATACCGCAGGTAGAAAGCGTAATATGACGCATACTGATATTGAGACCTTGTGGATCAGTAACAAGCTCCAGAAAACGCAGGACATTATCGTAATTATCGAGCGGCTCGCCGGTGCCCATTAAAACAATATGCGAGATTTTGATGCCTAAGTCGCGCTCCGCGGTGTAAATTTCGGAAAGCATTTCCGACGGCAAAAGGTGCCGCTGAAAGCCGCCTATCGCCGAAGCGCAAAAAGTACATCCCATTTTACAGCCAAGCTGTGTGGAAATACAAATGGTATAGCCGTATTTATATTTCATCACAACGCATTCGACATACTCCCCCGGCGCTATACAGTAAAGATATTTTACAGTATCGTCTATTTTAGAGCAAAGCTTTGTGTCGATTTTACAGTTGTGTAAAACACAGGTTTCTTCTAATTTATCCCGTAATGCACACGGTAAATTCTGCATTTCACTGAATTCGCGAACGCCTTTTTCGTGTAGCCATTGATAAATCTGCTTAGCGCGAAAAGCCGGAAGACCCATTTCGGATATTAAGTTTTTAAGTTCCGAGAAATTCATGGAACGAAGATCGATTTTATCCGTCATGCCGTCTCCCAAAGCGCGCAAAGAAAAAGCCATCTGTTTTATCTTTGTGCGGCATCAATGTTGTGTATTCGCCCAAAGCCTCAAATTCGGGATGTGCATTTAAAAATCGGTCGCATACCGCGTCATTTTCCGCACGATTTAACGTGCAGGTGGAATAGACTAAAATCCCGTTTTCTTTGAGATATTTGGAGCCATTTTCGAGGATATTATACTGTAATTCGGGCAATTTGTCAATCGAAGCCAAATCCTTATAGCGGATTTCGGGCTTTCTGCGAATGGTGCCGAAGCCACTGCAAGGCACATCACAAAGCACTCGGTCTGCGCTATTTAAAAGGGCTTCGTTTTCTTGAGAAGCATCTGCCGCAGAAGCTTTTATCACCTGCAAGCCTAATCGCTCTGCGCCTTTTTTCATACGCTCCACTCTGGCTTCATAAAGATCAAAAGAAAGAATTTCGCCTTTGTTTTGCATATGCTCTGCCGCTGTAAAGCTCTTTCCGCCGGGAGCTGCACAAAGGTCTAAAAGCACCTGACCCGGTTCTAACGAGAGCGCTTCCACGCAGCGTGCCGAAGCGGCATCCTGTAAATGAAAAAGTCCCTTTTTATAACTTTCTAAATTTTCCAAACCAGAAGCTTTGGAAAGATTCAACATATTGGGCACACCGACTTCTGTTGCTTCAATCCCCTCTTCTAAAAGCGCGGTTTTAAAGCTTTCTATATCGGTTTTTACAGTATTCACACGAACTGTTGTCGGTGGGATTTCAAAGGAGGTCTTCAAAATGCCTTCTGTATCTTCCACACCGTAATCCTCTATAAAATGCTGTACCAGAGGTTCCGGGCAGGAATATCGAATGCTGAAGTCATAAGCTTTATTCCCTGTTTCAGGATAGGAAATTTCTGTTTCCTTTACACGTCTTAACACCGAATTGATAAGCCCCGAAGCATAGGAGCATCCGTTTTTCTTGGAAAGCTTTACACTTTCATTTACAGCCGCAGAAGCAGGAACCTTATCCATAAATTTCAGCTGATAAGCGCCCATTCTGAGAATCGTTACCGCTTCCGGAGATAAACGCTTCAAGGGCTTTTTTAAATGCTGTGAAAGCAAATAATCCAGTGTCAGCTTACGCTCAATTACACCGTATACCAATGCGGTTAAAAAGCCGGAGGCTACGCTGCTTTCCGTTTCTTTAATAGCGGCATCTAATAAAAGATTTGCATAGGCTTTATCTTTTTCGATGCGGCAAAGTATTTTAAATGCCGTTTGTCTTTCGTTCATATTTAACACCAAAATTTTCTACTCAGCCCCATATAAGGTTGCGTGAAATAACTATAACAAATATCTGTGCGTCGTGCATTTTTCAGAACTATTTTTGCACCTTTTTTTTCATTTTCATTCAAAATTTTTGCATCTTCAATTACGGTAAAAGCCCGTCGATTCGTATCGTGTTCTACCGGCGCTTTCAGTATAATTAGCAGAAAAAAAGAAAACAACATAGCAACACTGATTAAAATAATATGTGAAGCGTAAGGAAATTCTGTAAAGCAATCCAAAGATTCACCGATTATAAAAAGCGGCACAGAAAGATAAGAGCAAATTAAGACCGGAATTTCTAGGAATCGACATAAACGTGCCAAAAAATATTTTTCTCTATACTGTACAGCGTGTGCCGCTACATGCATAGCTATGGCAATCACAGATACCGAAGTACTTTCAAAGGCTTCTGCCGATAAATATAGAATATCTGCCTTAGGATCATAATGATCACTGAGTCTCGCAACAGAAACCTTTATCGGCATATCAAAAATGCCATAATAATGTAAGAGCATTTCAGCGGCATCTTTGCCGGTTATATTTTTTTGAGAAGTACAAGCAAAATATTGCTCATAGATCCTCAGCATCTTCTTTTTTTGTGCTGTAAAACAAGCACATATTAAGAAAGCGGAAATATATGACCTGTTCACTCTGCCAACACACCTTTAGGGATTTTATGACCTACTAAGAAATCTTTTGCTGTCATGCGTTTTTTGCCTTCTTGCTGAAGCTCTAAAATAGAAACGGTTTTACCATCGCCGCAAACGATTTCGATTTTATCTTTATCGGCTAAAACAGACCCGACAGGTTGATTGGAAGCGCTGCCCAATTCCGCTTTATGCAATTTCATTTTTTTGCCCATAAATACAGTGGTAGCTGTCGGCCACGGAGAAAGGCCGCGAATTTGGTTATGCACTTCCAGTGCAGTTTTGTGGAAATCTACAGGGCAAAGCTCTTTGGAAAGCATAGCCGCATAGTTGGATTCTCCGGTTTGCGGTGTGGCGGTAAGCGTACCGGCTTTCAGCGCCGCAATCGTCTCGGACATCACCTCTGCGCCGAGTTCGGAAAGCGCATCATGGAGTTCTCCGCCGTTCATATCCGTCGGGATTTCCATTTTCTTTTGAATCAGCATATCACCGGTATCCAAGCCCTCGTTCATAAGCATGGAAGTTACACCGGTTTTGGTTTCTCCCTCTAAAATACAGCGCTGAATCGGTGCCGCACCTCTGTATCTCGGCAAGAGCGAAGCATGAATATTGATAGAATGATGCTTCGGCAGATATAAAATTTCTTTCGGCAAAATTTTACCATAAGCCACAACGATATTAAGATCCGGCTTTAAATCCTTTAAAATGGCTTCTGCCTCGCCGTCTTTCATGCTTTTGGGCTGAAACACAGGAATATTATGCTTTAAAGCTTCTTCTTTAACCGGCGGCGGACAAAGAGTGTAACCGCGTCCTTTCGGCTTATCCGGCTGTGTAAATACACCGACAACCTCTTCTCCGTCTGCTATCAATCTTTGGAGACACGGAACTGCAAAGTCCGGTGTACCCATAAATACAATACGCATAAAGTTCCTCCGTTTACGCTTTTTTATTGGAAAGCATTCTCTGCTTATCCTCATCTATCAAACGCTCTAAGAAAAGATGACCGTCTAAATGGTCGATTTCATGGCAAAATGCTCTCGCAGTCAAACCTTCGCCGACATATTCCTTTTCCTCGCCTGTTCTGGTTTGTGCATGAACCTTTACCCACTGCGGACGCTCGGTGATACCACTTTCGCCTGGAACGGAAAGACAACCTTCTATTTCATGCTGTACGCCCCTTTTCTCTACAATTTCGGGGTTAACGAGTTCGATAAGGCCTTCGCCGGTATCTACAATAACCACACGTTTTAACACGCCGACCTGTACAGCGGCTAAGCCACAGCCATCGGCTTTATACATGGTTTCCTGCATGTCATCTAAAAGCGTTGCCAATCTTTCGTCGAAACGCTCTACCTTTCTGCTTTTTAATTTCAAAATCGGATCGCCTTTTACTCGAATATTACGTAATGCCATTTTCTTCACCTCAATAAATATTTTCGGGATTAATTTCTGCTGTAACTGTTATTTTCTTAAATTCGTTATGTTTGGTAAAAGCCTTTAGACGTTCGGAAAGGAACGCGCAAAAGCTTCTTGTACTTTTGCATTTTAAAATGATTCTATATCTATATTTGCCGGAAACCTTGGCCATGCGCGGTGCAATAGGTCCCAAAACAATCAAGCTTAAATCCGCATAGTGCGCTTTATGTTCCTTTTTGAGTTCTTCCAAAAAGCACTTTGCCGCGGATCTGGTCATAAGCTCATCCGTACCTAAAAAGCCGACGGTGCAAAGATCACAATACGGCGGATAAACCATGCCTTTACGGATTTGCATATCCAAATCATAAAAGGATGGAAAATCCTGTTGCTGTGCAAGGCGTATGACTTCATTATCAGGGAAAGCGGTTTGAATAATCGCCTTACCCTTTTGATCGCCGCGGCCTGCTCGACCGATGACCTGTGTCAGCAAATCGAAGGTTCTCTCTGCACTTTTATAGTCGTCGTTATAAAGCATTTGGTCTACCGAGAGCACGCCGACTAAAGTCACACGTGGAAAGTCAAGTCCTTTCGCCACCATCTGCGTTCCGACCATAATATCATATTCGTAATCTGTAAATTTCTTTAGCTCTTTTTCAAAAGAATATCGAGAAGAGGTTGTATCGGTATCGAGCCTTAAAATTCTGGCATTCGGTAAAACCTCAGAAAGCTCATCTTCCAGCCTTTGTGTACCAATACCCGAATACACTACAGAATTCTCCGCACCGCATTCCCTACAGTTCTTGGTAAACGGTTCAGAATAACCGCAATAGTGACACATCAGACGATTGTTTCTTTGATGATAAGTTAAAGAAATACTGCAATTCGGACAAGTCATAACCTTGCCGCACTGCCCACAAGAAGCAAAAGTATTATATCCTCTGCGATTTAAAAGCAATACCGATTGATTTTTAGCCTCCAAATTTTCTTTCAAAGCCTCTAATAAGGTATCGCCGATTTGACGCGAGGCATCTTTAGAAGGCATATCTTCATGTACGGTAATTACTTCTGGTAAAACGGCGTTACCGTAACGATTTTCAAGCGTATACAGCGTATATCTGCCATTTAACGCCTTAGTATAACTTTCTACAGACGGTGTGGCCGAAGCCAAAAGAAGTAAAGCATTTTGGTTTCCTGCACGAAAAGTAGCTACTTCTCTCGCATGATAGCGCGGCGTCATTTCGGATTTATAGGTGTGCTCCTGTTCCTCATCCATAATGATAAGGCCGAGATTTTCAAACGGCGCAAACACTGCAGAACGTGTGCCTAGCGCAATTTTCGCTTCTCCGCGTTTCACGCGTTTCCATTCATCTACACGTTCGCCCATAGAAAGTGCACTGTGAAATACAGCAACTTCGTTTCCGTAACGTTCATAGAAAATAGAAAGCATTTGCGGCGTTAATGATATTTCCGGCACCATCATGATAACACTTTTGTTGTTTTTTAAAGTATCATCGATCAGTTTTAAAAACACCTGCGTTTTACCGCTACCCGTAACACCGAATAAAAGTGCTCCGCCCGGATGCTCCTTTTGCTGTTGTGCGGAAATACCCTCGTAAGCGTTTTGCTGCTCCTCGGTTAATATAATCTCCTCTCGGGAGGAGGAAAGAATCACTTGCTTCGGTCTTCGATACACTTCATTTTGAAAAAGCTCAATCACGCCTCTTTTATAAAGCGTTGTAATAACAGCTGGTGTAACGCCGGTATAATAGCAAATCTCTTTTACCGAAGCGGTAACGTAATTTTCTAGAAAGGACACAACATCTTTTTGCTTTTTGGTTAGCTTTATGGGCACTTCCCGTTCGGAAAGAAGCCCCGTGAGCTTTGCCATTTTTATAGTCGCATCCGTTATTTTTCTCTGTGCATCTAAGTTATGCACAAGAAAACCTTTTTCCTGCATGTCCTCTAAAATAGTTGCCTCTTCCGAAAAACCGAACTTTTTAAAAAGCGTATCTTTTTTCTGATAAACACCTTTTTCATTCAGAAACTGAAAAATCTTATATTCATCTTCCGAAAGCTCTGCTTTGGCTTTTTCTTCTGAAACCTCTGGATTCGCAAGATAGGATAAAACAAAACGAAGCCCTATTCCTGAAGGAAACATGGCTCTTGCCGCATCAAACAGCGTGCAAAAGGTTCGTTCCTTTAGAAATACGGCTAATCGTAGCATTTCATTATTTAAAAGAGGTTCTTCGTCCAGTACCGAAAAAACAGACTTTAAACGAATCTCTTTTTTTCGTTCTCTGAGTGCAAATACAATCCCCTGTCGTTTCTTATTTCCGTTTCCAAAAGGAACTAAAACACGAACACCGGGTTGTACTTTTCGCTTTAAAGCTTCAGGTATGGCATAATCAAAGGCATCGTCAAAGCTGTATGCTGTATTCTCAACAGCAATTTTCGCAATTTGCTCTGCCATTTGATCGCCCTCCCTAAAATTTCATAAAGTTAAATGTTGCGGATTTCTTCCGGCTCAACAACTACATATTCGCCTGCGATGATTTCATCCAGTGCAAGGCTTACCGGCTTTTCGAGGATGATTTCTTTGTTTTCCATAGCTTCATCCGAAATTTCTCTTGCACGCTTAGCTGTAGCGGTTACTAAGGAATAACGGCTTAAATGGTTTTTCAAAACATTTTTTAAATCGGGATTAAACATATCGTATCACCTTTCTTAGTCTATATATTACTTCATTTGCAGCAGTTCTAAAACCTGGTTTGCGGCTTCGTCTACTGTTTCATTAACAACAACGTGGTCGTAATCTTTGCTTTTTTCGATTTCGTTTTTCGCAATTTGCAAACGCTCGTTTAAAGCATTTTCATCTTCTGTTCCGCGATTGCGGAGTCTATCCTCAAGTTCTTCCATAGAAGGCGGCATTAAGAAAATAGAAAGCGTGTTGGGATAAAGGGCTTTGATTTTTGCAGCACCCTGCACTTCAATCTTTAAAATAACGGTTTTCCCGTCTTCCAACCACAAATCCACCGGCTTTTTTGGCGTGCCGTAAAGATTCGGACCGTACTGCGCATATTCCAGAATTTCATTGTTTTCAATCATATCCAGGAATTTTTCTTTGGTGGTGAAATAATAATCTACGCCGTCCTGCTCACCGTCACGACGTTCTCTTGTGGTTAAACTAATGGATTTTTGAATTTCCGGTGCTTTTTCTGCTACGGCGTCTAAAATAGTATCTTTGCCTACACCAGAGGGTCCGGAAAACAGGACCAATCTTCCCTTATGCATTTGTTATTTCCTCCGCACTGCTTTCGCCGTTGAAGCGACTTAAAATCGTTTCGGCCTGTAAATAAGATAAAATGATGTGGTCGCTGTCTGTAACAATAACCGCACGTGTTCTTCTGCCCTGTGTAGCATCAATTAAAAGCCTTTGTTCTTTGGCTTCGCTGATTAAACGCTTTACCGGTGCAGAGTCCGGAGCTAAAACAGCTAATATTCTAGCGGCATTAACGGCATTACCAAAACCGATGTTGATAAGCTTCATAGCGACCTCCCTAAAGTATTACTCGATGTTTTGAATCTGTTCGCGAATTTTTTCTACTTCTGCTTTAATCGCAATGACACGTTTTGCAATTTCAACATCCTGTGCCTTTGAACCGATGGTATTTGCTTCACGGTTGATTTCCTGTACTAAGAAATCCAGCTTTCTGCCAATCGGCTCTGTAGCTTCCATAAAAGTGCGAAGCTGAGAAATGTGGCTTCTGATGCGCACGGTTTCTTCATCCACAGCAATTTTATCAGCATAAACAGCAGCTTCTGTAAGCAATCTTTGCTCGTCCACTTCTGCATTGCCCAAAAGCTCTTGCATTCTGATTTTCAGTTTTTCGTTATATTCTTTTACCGTTTCCGGAGAACGGGATTCCACAAAGGAAACATGATCTAAAATGGTATCTGTTCTGGAAAGCACGTCCTTTTTCAGCTTTTCGCCTTCGTTTTGACGCATTTCGAGGAACTGCTCTAAAGCTTCCTTAGCAACGCCTTCTACCGCAGTCCAAATTGCATCTTCTACAGCCGGCGCTTTGTGTAAAGTAATAACATCCGGCAATCTTGCAAGACTGAAAGCAGAAATATCATCCTTTAAGTCGAAAGCTTCGGAAAGCTGACGAATAGCTTCTACATAGCCCTTTGCCAAAGCCATATCCACAGAAACTTCTGCGTTATGATCTTCTAAATGCTCTATCGTAACAAAGCACTCTACCTTACCGCGTGTAACACTGGCAGAAAAAAGTGCTTTTAACTTTTCTTCTAAGAAAATATAAGCGCGCGGCACTTTTGCCATAAATTCAAAATAACGATGATTTACGCTTTTTACTTCCACAGTAATCAGCATGCCGTCTACCGTTTGCTGCGCTCTGCCGAAGCCTGTCATACTTCTAATCATATACCAAAGCCATCCTTTTATTTTATCTTTATATTTTACAATTTTTTACCCGTTCTGTCAAGGCGTTTCAAGCGTTCCGGAAGCTTTACACTTACAGGAAGAACAGGTTAAAATTGTAGGTATCTCACCGCGAAATACACCGTCAGTTTCCGTAAACTGTAAAGACGTAAGTAAAGCTCCATACTCTTTTAAACCGCAAAGTGCCATATAAGCACCGCGATTCGCCGCAAAATAAAGTGCTGAACGCAAAATTCCCTCTGCAATCAAGAGGTCTTGCGCTTGTATTCCTAAAATCTCACAACTGTTTTCGTTAAGTAAAAGGCAAAGTTTGCCGATAGTCTTTTCTTGTTCCGTTGCAATAAAAGCAAAGATGTTTTCTGTATTACTTCTAACGCCAGGAAATAGGGCTTTTACCGACTCTTTCTCCGAAACGGGCTTAAATTGTATCATGCAGAATTACTCCTTATCCAACTGTGCGGATACCATTAAGCCGTGTACTTCGTCTTCTGTTAAATGACGATAGTCCCCCTGTTTCAACATACCGAGTTTCAAAGAGCCGATTTTCACTCGTTTTAAGCGGGCAACCTCTAAGCCCAAAGCTTCACACATTTTACGAATTTGACGGTTTCTGCCCTCATAAATCACGACTTCTAAAACCACTCTACCCTCGGATTTATCCAGAACGTGTGCTTCGGCAGGTAAGGTTTTTCTGCCATCAATTACAATACCGTTTTCGAAAGCTTCAATCTGTTCTTTTGTAATATCGGGTCGAACTGTAACACGATACGTTTTCGGAATATGCTTAGACGGATGTGTCAAAGCATTTGCAAAAGCACCGTCATTGGTTAAAAGAAGCAAGCCCTCGGACTCTCTATCTAAACGTCCTACAGGATAAACACGTGTCGGAATATCCTTTACAAGATCTGCAACACATTTTCTACCCATTTCATCGTGCATAGTGGTGACAAAGCCACGTGGCTTATGCAGCATAATATAATAATTTCTCTTCACGCGTGCAACTCGTTTACCGAAAACGGTGACTTTATCCTTATTCGGATTAACCTTATCGCCGATTTGGGCAATTCTGCCGTTTACCTTAACTTTACCGGCAGCAATCATCTCTTCAGACTTTCTACGAGAAGCAATGCCGTTGTCTGCCATGTATTTTTGTAATCTTACAAGTTCTTCCTTCATGAAGTACTCCTTTTTTCTAAGTTCTAATTAAATTTTATCTACCTGTTCTGCTGTAAAAAGCGGGATCTCTGCAATTTTTTCGTTAGAAGCATAAAAAACCACTTTACCTACAGCTTTATCTTTTTCTATCGGCGCATATAAAAAACGGGATTTATATACTTTCCAAGATAGCGTGCGACTATCTTTTACATAAGGTAACCGAAACGGCGTTTTGGAATAAAGTGCTATTTCATCTTGTTTTCCGCCAACAACAGGTACAGAAAGTGCCTTCTTATCTATAGGAAATTCTTCCCATTTTGCAAGAGAAAATCCATAGTCAAAGAGCTTTTTGTGATCGTCCCAATCATTGGGCGCATTTAAGGTCACACAAATTAGACCTATCCCGTCTCGCTCTGCCGCAGAAACCAAACAGCGACCGCTTTTCTTTGTAAAGCCAGTTTTTACGCCAATCGTACCGTCGTACTGCTTTAAAAGCTTATTATGGTTTTTGAGCGTTCTCTTATAGGGCGGATTCCCATACATCACCTGCATAGAAGCTTTAGAGCAAATGGCTTTAAACTGCGGGTTTGAAAGCGCATAGGAAGCCAATTTCGCCATATCATAGGCTGTAGAATAATGTCCCTCTGCATCCAAACCGGAAACCGAAGCAAAGTGTGTGTTATCTAAATGTAAATCCTTTGCCTTTTGGTTCATGGATTCCAGAAACGGTTCAATACCGCCCGATACTGCATAAGCCGTTGCCTGTGCGGCATCGTTGCCGGATTGCAAAAGCATTCCGCAAACCAAGGTTTCTAAAGTAAGCCTGTCACCGGGCAGAAGCCCCATTGAACTGCCCTCTACCTGCACCATGTGAGGCTCCATGCAAAATTCCTGCCTTTGCTTTCCACTTTCCAGCGCCACGATAGAGGTCATGATTTTTGTTGTGCTCGCCATCGGTAATTTTTCATTCTCGTTTTTGGCATACAGTATTTCTCCTGTTTGTGAAAGCATGAGTACAGCTGCCTTTGCAGAAATATCCTTTGGACATTCTAAAGGCTCTGCAGAAGCTTTAACGGGAAGTAAGAAGGAAAAAATACCGATAAATAGCAAAACAAAAAAGAACTGTTTATACAAATCAACCACCTGCCATATTAGAAAATATGCAGGCGGTGATTTGTTTAGTAGATGAAATTTATTTCAGAAGCTCTTCCATGGTTTCTGCTACAACAGCGTCATCCTTAGCCTGTGCTTCTTTCTTTTCTTTGTCTTTTTTTGCCTTGTTGACAACAGAAGTAACCTTGTCAAACATTTCGGGAACAAGGTTAACCACTCTCTCAGCGGCATTGTCAAATGCAGTGATGTGCTTAATGGTTACTTCGCCGTCGGAAATAACTAAAAATGCAACGGGAGTGATTGTAACGCCGGCACCGCCGCCGCCACCGAAAATCTGCTGATTGGACTTGGACGGGAAATCGGAACCGCCGGAAGCAAAGCCGTAAGTAACTTTGGATACCGGAATAATGGTTACATTTTCCTCTACCTGCATCGGATCACCGATGATTGTGCTAACGCTAACAAGGTTCTTTACCTTTTCGATTGTAGTTTCTAAGATGCCTGCTGCTGATTGTTCTTTCATAAATTCGCACCGCCTTCATTAATTTTGGGTTCTGTTATATTTTCATCGGTTTTTTGAGGTTTTGCATTTAAAACCTTTAAAACCACTTTAAACAGCATTCTCACTGCCAAAGCTATTGCGGCATTGACCAAGAAAATAGGACGTACAGAACAGGAAAATGCAAATTGCGCTGTGCTGTAAGAACCTATAAAATCGGGCTCTACCTCAACATCGTATTTTTTTACTTTCAAATTGGAACAGATATAGCCCATTGCCGGGAAAATACTCTGGCAGGCCTCTCCGTATTGAATTGCCGTTTGAGCCGCATCATGGTTATGGGAAATAATGACCCATAAATAAAGCTCATTTAAAATGAAATGTTTCTTTAGGCTTTTACCGAAAGAGCCAAGTGCATCCGCGGAATCTTTCACAAGCTGCATTACGCCGTCAAAGCCTTGATTCTCATAAAATGTCTTAAATGGGTTCGGCTTTTTGGGCTTCGGCATCTCATCGTTTTGCGGCTGTGGTGTCTCATCCTTTGGCTTTTCATCTTTTTTCGGTTTTTCCTTTTTCGGTTTCATTGGGAAAATCGGAAATTTTAAAAACAGCCATTTTACATTTAAAATGAATTCATCTATGTATTCCGACTCTATGCAAACCGGTATGCTCAGTAGCAACACAAAAAAAGCAATGATGCCTAAAATGATATAGAGTGCAACCAACTGACCGCCTCCCTTCCAAAATGAATTTCCTTTATTTTAAAATATTATGCTTCCTCTTTGGGTTCAGTGTTTTCTTCTGCCTCTGCGTTTTCTTCCTGCTGTTCTGCAGAATGATCGGGAAGCGGCGGAAGCTCATCCAAAGAAGATATAGAAAAGCAACGCAAAAATTCCGGAGTTGTACCGTATAAAAGCGGTCTGCCCGGCAATTCCAAGCGCCCTTTTTCTTCGATTAACTGTTTTTGGCAAAGCGTAGCAATAACACCAGAGCAATCTACGCCTCGCACCTGCTCAATATAAGCTTTGGTAATGGGCTGATTGTAGGCAACCACTGCCAAAACTTCAAATGCCGCAGGAGAAAGCGGCGCATTGCGCTTTAACTCCATGACATTACGAATTTGCGGTGCATACTTAGATTTTGAAGAAAGCTGATATTTATCATCCAGCTTTAAAAGCGCAATACCGCTTTTTCTTTCTTCTAAAGAAGCAGAAAGATTCATTAAAATCTGTTCTGCAGTTTCTTCTTCAATTTCTAACGCCTCGGCAAGCTTTGCAAGCTCCAAGGGTTCGCCGACAGAAAATAAAACGGCTTCGGCCGCCGCCTGCAATTCACTTGCATTGACCATGCATTCTTACTCCCATTCTTCCGAACCAAAATTCTCGAAGTTATCTGCCAACAGCTCTACATTGGTTTGTTCCCCTTCGCCGTCAACATAAACTTTTTTTGATTTGGCTAATTCTAAAATCGCCAAAAATGTCGCAACCATATCGGAACGCGACTGCGCATCTTCAAATAACACGCTGAATTTATTTTTACGTTTCGATTTTAATTTTGTAAAAATAGATTTTACTTTGGATTGCACCGACACAAACTTTGTTGCCACGATCCCCTTAAAAGCATCAATGGGCGGCGGTAATTTTCGCATTTTCTTGCCAACAGCATTTAAATACGCCCGAATCAATTCTTCGGCTTCGTGCAATCTGGTATAGGTATGATCCACTTCAACCGGTGTAGGCTCACGAACAAAGATGTCAAATCCTTCGGTATGCTTGGAAAGCTCCCCTGCTAAAATTTTACAGTCTCTGTATTCCAAAAGCTCTACCGTAAGCTCTTTTTTTAATTCATCGGCTTCATCGTAAACCGGTAGCAGAGAAACTGTTTTTATATAGACCAAACGTGCCGCCATTTCTAAGAAATCGCTGGCAACATACATATCCGCTTCCTGTACTTTTTTCACATAGTCTACATACTGCGTTACAAGTTCCATAATCGGAATGTCATAGATATTCAATTTGTGCTTTGTAATGAGATGCAGTAAGAGGTCCATAGGACCTTCAAAGACATCTAAGCGATATGAAAGTTGTTCCATTCTATAATCCTAACTCAGCCAAGTAATCTAAACGGGAATCCAATAACGAGATTCAAGAAAGTGTAAACTGCATGACGCAGAAAATTCAGCGGCACATCTAAGATGCCAGTAATCATTAAAAAGAATATCGCTAAAATAATATAGCGTTCGTACTGCATCATTTTAAAATAATACTTGTCCGGCACAAAGATTTGCAAAAGTCTGGAGCCGTCTAAGGGCGGAATCGGTATTAAATTAAATACAGCAAGCCCGATATTAATCAGAGCCGCAAATTCAAAAAACGTATAAAAAGCGATTGCAAACAGACCGTGCATAGAGCAGGCAAGCATAATATTTTGGAACAAAATGCAAACAGCTGCAACCAAAATATTGGAAATAGGGCCTGCAATGGCGGTAAGTGCCATACCAGTTTTCGGATTTTTAAAGTTTCGCGGATTTACGGGAACCGGTTTTGCATAGCCGACACCGACCAACACAATCATCAAAGCACCGAATTTATCAATATGTGCCATGGGATTTAAAGTCAGTCTACCGGAAAGACGCGGTGTAGGATCGCCAAGTTTCGTTGCAACCCATGCGTGCGCCCACTCATGAATAGGCAGGGTGCAAAACACAACAAACAAGGAAGCGAAAGCGCCAGCCAAAATTTGCGGAAAAGAAAATCCGCCTCTTAAAATATCAAAAAGCATTCTTTACTCCTAAAAACATTTAGAACCCTTGTTTTTCTGTTTCAGGAATTCTAAAGGTTATTATACATTGATTTCTACAATTCTGTCAACTGCATTAAAGTCATAGAGGACATTTTGTTTGGCAGTGTCCCCTGCAAAAAGAGAGGAAATCTCTTTTGCTTGGTGATTTCCACATTCAAAAAGCAAATAGCCGTCTTTTTTTACACGATTGAGCCAAAGCGAACGAATCGCTCTGTAAAAGCATAATCCGTCCTCGCCGCCGTCCAAGGCTGTATGCGGTTCTCTTTGCACTTCCTGCTGAAGAACCAATACCTCCGAAGAAGGAATATACGGCGGATTGGAAAGTAGCATATCCGCTTGTGGAAGCGTTTCATCGGGACTTTTCAAAACATCCGCCTGAATCAGCTTTACATTTTGAACGCCTAAGGCATTTTTATTTTTTTCTAAATAAGAAAACGCCGCATCGTATTTTTCGAATAAATACACAGTACAATTCGGTCGCTCTAAGGCAACAGTTAATCCGATTGCACCACTTCCGGCGCATAAATCATAAACAATTTGCGGAGAGTCCTTCGGTAACAGCTCCAAAGCACGTTCTACCAACTCTTCTGTTTCGGGTCTTGGAATTAAAACACCGTCACCGACCGAAAAATCTCTACCGAAGAAAGACCACGCACCCAAAATGTATTGAAGCGGTTCGCCTTTGACGCGTCTTTCTACAAAGGATAGAAATTGAGACGCTTTAAGCTCCTCTGCCCTGTCTCCTGCGTGAACAATACGCCAGCTTTTATCTTTCCCAAAAGCTTCCGAAAAAAGCAAATCAGCGTCTACTGCGGCATCTTCTATCTGATGCGCCTGTAAGGTTAAAAGACCCGTTTTATACAGTTCAAATACGGTCATTTAATTTCGTCATCCTCCGGATTATCAGTTAAAACCGCTTTAAGCGAAGCGATGCCAACCTCGATAATATCATCTGTAGGCTCTTGTGTAGTGATTCTTTGCATCCAAAGTCCGGGAGCCGAAAGAATTTTCACAAGTAAGTTATCATGCTTTCCGGCATAACGAATAAATTCATAGCCGATACCCATAACCAAAGGTAAAATTAAAAGCTTAATTAAAATCCACAGGAAACGGTTCATTGTGGAAATTGCAGGGAAAATCAAAACAAGCGCAGAGGAAAGTAAGATACTCAAAAGAATCATAACAAACATGAAGCTTGTACCGCATCTAGGATGAAAGCGCCCCTGTTTTCTGACGTTTTCCACGGTAAGTTCTAAGCCGTTTTCATAGCAAAAAATAGATTTATGTTCCGCACCATGATACATAAATACTCTGTGGATTTCTTTCATTTTGGAAACAATCAGCATATAGGTTACAAAAATGACAATACGAATCAAGCCTTCAAACAAAGGGTGATATTTTAAAAGCTGATTGCGGGTAACCAAATCCACTAAAAAGGTCGGTAGCCACATAAAGAGTACAAAGGCTAAAGCAAAACCGAGCACGGCAGAAACAGCGCCCAAAATATTCATCATTTTTTCGCCGAAGTGGTCATTCACCCAGCGATCAAACTTGGACATATTCGCTTCGTCTTCTTCTAAGCCTTGTGTGGATTTTTCTGCAGACTCCATTAGGTACTGATAACCTGTAACCATCGACTCTGCAAAAGCTACAATGCCACGAATCAGCGGTAAAGCCAAAAATTTGTTTTTGTCTTTCCAAGGTTTTGTTTCTTTATATTCTGTTTCGATTTCACCACTGGGTAGGCGAACAGAAAGCGCCGTTCCTTTAGGGCCTTTCATCATAACGCCTTCAATCAACGCTTGTCCGCCGACAGATGTTTTGTGTACTTTTTTATCCAAAATTACTTTTCTCCTTTCAAAGAAGCGTTTATTCTATGATTTCCTGTACAGGTAAAGTAACCGTTACGGTTGTGCCGATGCCTTCTTCACTGTCGATAGAAAGATGGCCCTCGTGCAAGGCTGTAATTTCTTGAACAACAGCCAAACCGATTCCGGAACCTCGTACAGAGGTATTAGCTTTATAAAATTTTTCTGTAACGTGAGGCAAATCCGCTTTCGGGATACCACAGCCGGTGTCGCGCACTTCGATATAAATCGTATCAAATTGTGAAACATCTGCGCTTAAAGTAACTTTGCCGCCACTGGTTGTATATTTAAAAGCATTATCTAATATATTAACAAATACCTGTTTGATTCGGTTCTGATCACCGCGCATGCGCACTTGCTTTTCTGGTAATTCACAAATCAGTTGAATATTCTCACGCTTGGAACGTTCTGCAAAAGTTGTGACAATTTCACGTAAAGCAGCTAACACGTCAAACGAGGCGAGACGGAGTGTCATTTTGCCGGTTTCCATTCTGGAGAAGTCCAAGAGTTCTTCAACCAATTCGGAAAGGCGTTCCGATTCTTTAATAATAACTTCCAAGCCCTTTTGGGTAAGCTCTGCATCTTCGGTCGGCGCATCCATAATCGTTTCGCCCCAGCCTTTAATCGCTGTCAGCGGTGTTCTAAGCTCGTGAGAAACGGTAGAGATAAACTCATTCTTTAAACGGTCACTCTCTTTGATTTCCGCCGCCATATTATTGATGGTTTGTGTTAACTGGTCAATTTCGTCCCCGTAGGTCCCCTCTTCAATTCTCGTATTTAAATCGCCTTCAGAAATTCTCAGTGCCGCCTCGTTAATTTTTTTAACGGGCTGAACAATCGAACGAATGAAGAACATTCCGGACACAGTAACAAACGTTAAAATAACTGAACAAAGTAATAAAAGAAGGAAGAAGACGGTAACCAGCTGACGGTCAATACCTTCTAAAGAAATCAGATAGCGAACCGCGCCGCGCGCTTGCCCTTGCACAGGGTTCAGCATATAAGTTAAAGACATCACGTGTTCGCCGGAGCTGGTTCTGCCCACCCAGTTTGCTTTACCGTCTTTCTCGGTTTTAGCCGCATAATAATCCGGGTATTTTTCATGCTCTACAGAGAAACCGCTAGAAGAAATAACAACATGTCCGTAGCGGTCAATGACCCAAACTTCCATAATGGATTTGTCATGAAAGCTCTCAACGAAATCCTTAGCACGCAGGTTAAAAGCTTCATCACTGCCGTCAGAGGAAAGTTCGAAAAAGGAATCGACCATAGCTGTGGCACGCGAATCCAAAGTAACGCGCACTGTTTCATAATACTGGTGTTTAAAAAGGAGCAAGGCAACAATCATCAAAGCAATCAACACAAATACAATCACGAACAAGGTATTTAATACCCAACGTTTGGTAATCGTACTGTTCTTTCGCTGTGCCAAGCCTCATGCCCCCTTCTTTACTAAACTATCCATTTATATCCCATACCCCAAATGGTAACAAGGTGCTTAGGCTGTGAAGGCTCATCCTCGAGCTTTGCACGGAGTCTGTGAATATTTACATCGATAACCTTATCGTCGATATAATAATCGTTGCCCCACACCTCGGTTAAAATGGAACTGCGCTCCAAAACAACATTGGGATTTTTAAAAAGATACTCTAAAATTTGAAATTCGATTTGTGTAAGTTCTATAGGCTTTTGATTTTTATATAAAATTCGTTCATTCACATTTAAAGTGAATTCCCCTAAGCTGATAGATTTACTGTCACAAACAGCTGTATTTCTTTCTTTTAAAAGGGATACACGCCGATAAACCGCATCCACTCTTGCCATAAGTTCGGAAGGAGAAAACGGCTTGGTCACATAGTCATCTGCGCCACTCATAAGTCCCGTAATCTTATCCATTTCCTGTGTTTTAGCTGTCAGTAAAATAATACCGACTTCCGGGCTTTTATGGCGAATATATTTGCAAGCTTCAATCCCATCCACAAACGGCATCATAATATCCAAAATTGCTACATCAATTTCTTTGGAAGCAAGGTCAAATTTTTCCGTGGCTTCTTTGCCGTCCGCCGCCTCAATGACCTCATAGCCACTGCGTTTTAAATTGATAATGATAAAATCGCGAATAGAGGTTTCATCTTCTGCTATCAAAACCGTTTTCAAATTGAATCACCTTTATATCGTTTAAGTTTAGGTAAGAACAGAAAATCTGTTTTCTAAGAAATCCTTGTCGATACCCTCTTTTTCTCCGTTTTTCGTAATGCTGTATACATAGAGTAGAGAATGATTTTCGTTTAAAACTGCCTGGTCTCTTGTATGATTTTCTTCCCACTCTGTTTTCGGAATGGTATACAGCGAAAATAAAAGTGTACCCTTCTTGCCGGATGAGGTACGTTTATAAAAAGTACAGGTGCGTGTTTGCGTATCATATTCCGCAACGAACCTGCCACTATCTCCCTTGGTGAACTCGAACATATAAGAAGACTGATAAATCATAAGTCCGCTTCTATACTCACAAAGTTCATCCTTTGAGAACTGTAAAAATGTCGTTAACAAAAGAGGCATGCTTTCTTCGTCGGCAATCGTTACAAAGCCGTTAATTTGCTCTGTAATCGGAATTTCTAAAATTCCGTCGCCATCAATATCCAAGGTGGGTAATTGAGAAGAACGTGCCGTAGCCGGATTCTCCTGTGCATTCTCCGTAAAGAGTGGCGCTTTTAAAATGCCGTCTGTTTCGTCCCAATAGATAATATCGGTAATCATGGTATTTTCGTTAATCAGTAAATCCGCAAAAATATAAGCGGGTCTTTTTTGGCTGAACTCAGCTTTTTGGCTTTGTAAGCTTTTTATTCCGACAGAAGGCGACAGCTCAACAACGCCTTTTGTGTAGATGCCGAAATTTTCATCCATAGAAAGAAGCTTACCGATGGTACGCGGTTTGGATTGGTCGGACAGAATCGTTGTAATAAAGATATCATCTGCGCCGTCATCGTCCATATCTGTCTCAATCGTTTGCGTAAACGGCTCACTGACCAGTTCCTGTACAGACTGCACATATTCGGTAACGTGCGGAGCATATACGGTTAAAACCTTATTACCATGGCTTTCAAACAAAGACCAACACACAACAATTTCCGAAACACCGTCGGCATTCATGTCGCAAAAGTCGATTTTATAAACCTCACTGCCTTTACCGCGAATATCAGCAACGGACTGCCATGTGCCGTTTTGATAGTCCAGTACATGCATAAAAACGGTTGTTTCATCATTTTCATTGCTGTAAAACGTAATAGCCTCTTCTTCCCCGTCCCCGTCAATATCGAACAGCACATAGGAAGAACGCTTATCACCTGCGGTCGGCGTTTTCATTCTCACCTTTTTATCTGCAGTTGCTTTTTCAAACGCCTCCTGCACGCCGGCACTGGCACCGGACAACTTCGGAGGACGCATTAAACTTTCTATGTTATTGAGTTTTAAAGAACATCCCGAAAACAAAAAAAGAAGGGAAAGGCAAAGAAATGAAATAGTGAATATACGTTTCATGCTTTACCTTCCTTTCTTTTTATATTTTATTCTGCTCGTACAGATTGAATCTTAACAGGATACGTTTCCATTGCCCAGGCTTTCGTGTTTCCCTTTACAATCACATGTGCTTGAACGGTTTGCGTACCTTCCTTGATATCTTCATCTGTCAAATCCAGCTCTACAAACAGCATTTCATTGGTTAAAGCCACCACTTCTTCCTTCGTGCCAACAATTTTTACATTTTCAATACTTGTGGACTGAATACTGCTTTGAAAGCCGTTTCTTTGTCCGACAATTTGCACATTGGCGGCAGGAACGGTAAAAGCACCGGAAACGATTGTGCCGCTCATATCCACAGTAACTTTAAATTTGGCATTGGAATTCACAACTGTGTGATCGGTAACATCCGAAGCACTGAAAGTAAAGTTGTTTTTACCGGATTTCAAATCTGAGAAGTCAATAGTACCGACACTGATGCTCTGCACTTCTTCCAGTTTCTCGATTAAAACAGCTGCTTCAATCTTTGCGGGTGAAATTCGTACAGGTACCTCAGCATTGAGATAACCCGCCGGAGCATTTTTAAAGGTTACCGTAGTCGGTAATACAACCTTTTTCAAAACCGGCATTGTCATAGTAACAGCGCTTTCTTCTGTATCAATCGTTATATGATTTAAGCTCTCACCGCTGTCTGTTTGCAGCTTAATCTCCGCTTTTGCCGTGGTTGTCGCTTGTAAGGGCGCATCCAAGGTGGTTTCTGCTACAACACCGACGATTTTATTAACATCTGTTGCCGCACCGGAAACTACAACGGATTTTTTAGAGAATACAATATTACCTAAAATGCAGCCGTCTGCCACCGTTTGGTCTTTCGGGGCAATAATACGGGGTTCAATGGGGAATTCCACTTCTTTATAGGTATCAAAGTAAACGTCAATATAGTTTTGAGAAAGACGAACAATATCAAATTCCTTAGATTTATTCGCTGTAACCTTTAACTGTAGAGATTTATTACCCGAAGAATCTACATAATTGGTCTGCGCTGTAACGGTAATATCTTCTGGTTTTAAATTGGAAACGATAAAGCGCTTGCCGCTGACTACAACGTCTACCGTATAATCGGTCTTTCCGAACATCTGCAAATTCAGTTGCGCAGGCACACTGTTTTCTATATCAATTTGCACCGGTACACCGCTAATGGTTGTTTCAACCACAGGACTTTTCTCGATAGCTACCCAAAGCCAAAGTGCAAAGGCTAAAAGCAGGGAGAAAAGCATGGTAACTTTATTGTTGTATACAATAGCGCGAAAGCCGTAATATTTCTTTTTTTCGGGAGCTACATTTTCTTGCAATGGCTTATTATTTTGTTCCATCTTTTTTTCTCCCTTTCGTAAATAATTTCAGCTTGGATTTTTCGGACGGTTCTTTTTCTAAGAGATGCTTTGAAAGAATTTCTCGCAAATCACCTGTTGAAATGTTTCTTTTTAAATTTCCCTTATAAGCCAAAGAAATTCCGCCGGTTTCTTCTGAAACCACAACCACCAAAGCATCACTCTGCTCACTCATACCGATAGCCGCACGGTGGCGTGTACCCAGTTCACTGCTTACGGTTCTGTTTTGCTGTACAAGCGGTAAAATACAACCTGCCGCGCAGATTTTACCGTCTCTGAAAATCACAGCGCCATCATGTAAAGAGGCCATGGGGAAAAACAAGTTTTCAATAAGCTCTGTGCTTACAAGTGCATCTACCTTGGTGCCCGTGTTAATCACATCACCTAAAATACTTTTTTGTTCAAAAACCATCAAAGCACCTACACGCTTGTCGCTCATATCTGCACAGGCTTTTGTAACCTCGTGAATCATTTTGCTTAATTCTTCGTTCTTTTGTGAGACCGAATTATTTTTAAGACCAATAAAGCTGAATTTGCCGACATTGCTTCTGCCGACGCTTTCGAGCGCATGTCGAATTTCAGGCGCAAAAATAATCACCAACACCAACAGAATGTTGGAGAAAATCATCGAGAACATATACGTGCTGACCGGCATTTTCAGAAGATAAACAATTGCATATACCGCAACTAAAAGCACAAAGCCTTTCGCTAACTGAATCGCTCTTGTTTCTCGAATCAACTTGATTGCACTGTAAATTACGAAGGCAACCAGCAAAACATCCAGCACATCAGAAATACTGTTAAAGCTCAAAATAGCCTTACCGATTTCGCTAAACATATTAGAAAATGATAAATAGAATGGCATAGTAACACCCATTTCAACAAAAAATACAATACATCGTGACAGTTATAGCATTTTATCTATACAATCACGATATATTGTATCACAGTTAACCACTTTTTGCAATTTTAAATATAGAATTTAATAAACAATTTACATCTTTTTCCGTTGTAAAAGCAGAAGGACAAATACGCACTGCACCCTGCTCTTCTGTATGATAAAAACTATGTGCCAACGGTGCGCAGTGTAATCCTGCACGAACAGCAATTCCGTCTTTTGCAAGAGCTGCCCCCATTTCTTCGCTGTGTTTATCTTTTATATTTAAAGACAGCAGCGGGACAAATTGTTTGCAGGGATTCGTAATATCTTCGTAAAGCTGAATCTCGGAGCAGGCAGAAAGTGCCTCATAGATTTTTATTATATGCCGCATCTCCTTTTGATATAACGCTTCAACCCCTTGTTTTTTTACAAAACGAATACCCTCTGCCAATGCAATAATACCGGGAACATTAAGCGTACCGCTTTCAAGCCGGTCTGGATAAATATTCGGTTGCTGAAGAAGCATAGACTGTGAGCCTGTGCCCCCTTGCATCAGCGGCTTTAATGGTTTTGGATTATTGCAAAGCAAAAGACCTGTTCCCATAGGTCCATATAGACCTTTATGCCCTGCCGCGCACAAAAAATCTATTTCCAAGCTCTGCATATCTAAATTCAAAATACCTGCTCCTTGGGCAGCATCTACAATAAAATATAAGTCTTTCTCTTTGGCAAGCTTTGAAAGCTTTTTTAAAGGCAATCTTGTACCGAACACATTCGAAGCCGCTGTACAGACTATAGCGATTGTATTTTCCTTTATGCCCTCTTTAAAGTTTTTTATGGTTTCTTCCTCTGTCGCACCGATGTCCGCCGTGTTCCAAGTGCAAATTCCTGCTTGTTCGATTGCAGTAAGCGGCCGTGCCACCGCATTATGCTCTAAAGAAGAGGAAAGAAAATGTCCACCTTTTTCAGCAAGTCCCCAAAGAACGGTGTTTAGCGCTTCTGTACAATTCTTTGTAAAAATCACACATTCCGGCTCGGGCAAATGAAAGAAATCAGCCACTTCTACACGGGTTTCATAAATTTTTTCCGCCGTTCGAAACGCCATATCATGCCCACCCCTGCCGGGATTTGCACCATAAATTTCCAAGGCATTTTTCATAGCAGAAAGCACGCTGCTTGGTTTTGGATAAGTTGTTGCGGCATTATCAAAATAAATCATTTCAGCCATGACGTTTCTCCGAAAGGAATATGAGCCTCTTCTAAAATATGCAAAACGTCTTCTTGCGCGTGAGGAACGAACAGACTATAGCCACACCCTTCGTTTTTTAGCGGATGGGTGTGTTTTTTCACAGCCGACTGAATCCCCTTTTGTGCCAAAACCGATTTAGCCTTGAGCGCATAGGTGACCGAACTGATTTTTATAGATAGATTTTTCATAGAAACACCACCATATTTTCTTTTTATTATTCTATGACACAAAGAAAAGGGATGTTCAAAAACAAAAAGCAGACAACAAAGCCTTTACTTTGTTATCTGCTCAAATTCCTCTTTGGTAAGTTCTCTTGCCTGCCCCGGCTGTAAAGTTTCATCTAAGGCAAGTTTGCCGATGTGTGTTCGTTTTAATGCTGCAACCGGTGAACCGACAGCTGCAAACATTCTTTTGATTTGATGATATTTACCTTCACAGATTTTCACTTCAAAAACGCAAGGATCTTCCTCGCTCTGTTTTACATAAGCAGGTAAAAAGCGAGTGCCATCACGCATTTCCAAGCCTTCTTCTAAGCGCATTTTTCCGTCTTTGGTTAAAGGATTTTCTACTGTAACCAAATAGGTTTTCTCCACATGATGCTTCGGAGAAAGAATGTTATGCGCAAATGCGCCGTCATCCGTAATCAAAACAAAACCTGTAGTATCTTTATCGAGTCTTCCGGCAGGAAAAAGCCCGTTGCGTTTCAAGTGTTCCGGAACTAAATCAACCACTGTTTTTTCATTCGGAGAACGACTTGCCGAAACCACGCCTTGCGGCTTGTTCAGCATAATATAAATATATTTTTTCAAAGAAAACGGTTTACCGTCCAGCAGGACTTCATCGGTGTCGGCATTTACTTTTTGACCAGCATCTGTCACCGGTTTCCCGTTCAGCATAACGCGGCGGTCTTTAATCAGTTGTTTAGCTTCTTTTCGGGAATACTGCCCCGCAGACAGCCATTTATCGATTCGTTCTAAGGCCAAAGATTCACTTCCTTTATAAGGGTTAAGTTGTAGGTGATTGTTCTGCATTTTCACGCACAAACCCGTGCATAAACCCTTCTAGTTCAGTAGAGCAAACATCCCCGCCAATCACTTGACCATCAAATATCAAGAGCGTGGCTAGAATATACTCCGCATTTTCTTCCCCGGGATAGTTCAAAATCCGATAGCTCCATTTTTTCACACGTTTACCGGCATAAGGCAAAAGGTCAAAGCCTTGCTTTTTTTGAATGCCGTTATAAACCTCATATGTATCATTAAAAGCCTCGGGAATAATAATTTCCTGCACTTCAACTGGATCCGGCGCAACCTCATAGCCGAACTGTGAAAGATAAGCAATTCTTTCTTCCTGCGTGGCAGCTCGGAGATTCAAGGCATTTTCTTTTCCCGTTTTAACATTTTTATGTGTAACACATAAAAATGCAATCAGCAAAGCTAAAATAACCGCTACTAAAACGCCCAGTCGAATTTGTTTTTTAGAAAAAGATAAAACGAACATAAACATTCACCTCGTACACATATATATGCGACGAGGTGAAGAAAACATACCAATATAAAATTTTATATTATTCGTTCGGTTCCGTTTTCTGGTGCTGTGCAGCGACACGAAGGGACTGACGGGCTCTGCGAATTTCGTTTACAGAGTTTGTAAGGGTTTCATCGGCATGCGCTACGATGTTTTCTACATAGTCTCCTGCGCTCTGACGTAAATCGCTGGACCATTTCTGCGCTTTTTCAGTAATATCTGCAGCCTGTGTACGCGCATTTTCTACAAGTTCAGAAGCCTGTGCACGAGCCTGATTCATAATATCCGCTGCTGCGATTTCTGCGCTCTTTGTGATTTCGCTTTCCTGTACCAATTCCTTAGCACGCTTATGAGCAGCAGAGATGATTTCATCTGCAGAATTCTGTGCAGCAATTAAAATTTCCTTACGTTCAGAAGCAATTTTTCTTGCCTGCATCAGTTCATCAGGCATATTGAGACGCATGTCTTCAATAACGCGCTTGATTTCGCCTACATCTAATAAAAGATTAGAGGTAAAGGGTACGCTTTTACCTTCTTCTAAAATTTCATCTAATTCTTCTAACAAACTCTCTATAGTCATTTTGTTTCTCCTTCTTTGATTCTTTCAATAATATCCTTACGAATTATTTCGGGAACAAAATTGCTGATATCCCCGTCTAATTCGCAAACCTGTTTCACTACGCTGGAACTTAAAAACATATTTTCAGCTTTACTAGCTATGAAAACGGTTTCCAAATCGCTATTTAGCTTTTTGTTGGTCAGAGCTTGCTGGAATTCGTATTCGAAATCCGAAACCGCTCTTAAACCTTTGACAATGGCAACTGCGCCTTTTTGACGGGCATAGTCTGCCAAAAGCCCATGATAGCTTTCCACTTCTATATTCGGAATATCCTTTGTGCAGCGTTTAATCAGCTCCACTCTTTCTTCAGCTGTAAAGGAATACGTGTTTTTCTTATGATAGTTGGTCATCACAAGCACAATGACATGGTCGAACATCGTAGCACTGCGCCGTATAATATCCAAATGCCCTATCGTTACGGGGTCAAAACTGCCCGGACAAATGGCTGTTTTCATAGCATCGCCTCATTGTTTCTGTAAACTGTCAGTTTTGTTTTGGAATATTTGTATTCGCGATATTTTTGAAGATTCTCTACCTGTTCTGGAAGGGATTCTCTGCTGTCTGTTTCACAAAGCACCCATGCGTCCGCACTTACATGCGCCGCCACGAGCGGTAAAACATCATCTAAAATGCCTAAATTATAGGGCGGATCTAAAAGGACAATATCAAAGGTCTCTTTAGAAGAACGAAGGAAAGTTACCGCATCTGTATTTAAACATACAGAACGGTCAAACAGCCCTGTAGATTTCAAGTTTTGCTGGGTAACCTGCATGGCATTTTTGTTGGCATCTAAGAAATAGGCTTTCTCAGCCCCTCTGCTCAAGGCTTCGATACCAAGCTGACCCGAACCTGAAAAAGCATCTAGAACCAAAGCATCCTGCAATTCAAACTGCACAATGCTGAACATAGATTCCTTCACCTTATCACTCGTCGGGCGAACCACATCTCCGCCGGGAAGCGTTTGCAATTTTCTGCCTCTGGCTGTTCCTGTAATTACTCGCATAATCCGCTCCTAAACACACATTCTTACCTTATTTTCGTCTATTCTATCACAAAAGTCAACAAAAATCACGCATTTTTTAAGTTTAAAAGCAAGTTTTTTAATTCTTCTCTGTCGGAAACAGTCGTTTGAACGCCGGTTTTGGCTAAATCTTCCTTAGTTCTAAAGCCCCAAAGCACGCCGATAACATCCATCTGTGCATTGGAAGCGGTCTGAATATCCACTTCACTGTCGCCGATAAATACAGCTTCATCTTTTGTAACACCCATTTGCTCTAAAGCATAATAAACGCCGTCCGGTGCGGGCTTATTGGGTCTGCCATCTACACTACCGACAACGGTTTTTACATAGTTACCGAACAAATTATTGCAAAGTGCCTGTGCCGCAAAATCCGCTTTGTTGGTTACGATTGCCATTTTATAGCCGGCATCATAAAGCGCAGAAAGCATCTCGCTTGTGCCCGGATACTCTGCGGTTTTATTTTCCATATTGATTTTGTAATGCGCACAAAAATCCGCAAATGCGGCCTCTAAATCTTCTGAGGAAGTTCCGGCAGGAACAGCTCTTTCCATCAACTTATGTACGCCGTTACCAACAAATCGGCGTGTTTCCTCTAAGGTGCGCTTGGGATAGCCGTGCTTTTCGAGCGCAAAATTCACGCTGTCACGTAAATCCTCCAAGGTGTTTAAAAGTGTACCATCCAAATCAAAAACTATTGCTTTTTTCATAAAACTTTTCTCCAGTTTATTAAAATTTCATTCTGCATGAAAATGATTGTAAATATTGAGGGCATTTGTATCGCTAATACCCTTTACTTCTGCCAAATCCAAAATAGATGCTTCTTTAATGGCTTTGAGCGTTTTAAAATGCTGTAAAAGTGCCTTGGCTTTTTTATCACCGATGCCTTCGATTTCGGTAAGTGTCATAGCTAAGGTTCTTTGCTTGTGCTTTTGATGGTGATAAGCAACCGAATACCGATGGACTTCATCTTGAATCGAAGAAATCAACGAAAAGACGCGACGTTTCGATTGGATTTCGATTTCGCCGCCGTTTTTAGCGATTGCCCGTGTTTTATGCTTGTTATCCTTTACCATACCAAAAAGCGGTATATTAAGGTTAAACTCTTTCAGAATCGGCTCTACGGCATGTACCTGGCCGATACCGCCATCAAGTAAAATAAGGTCGGGCAGTCTACCAAAGCCGTCTTCAATATTACGAAGTTTCGCCTGCTCGTATTCAATAAATCGACGCGTCAAAACCTCATTCATCGAACGATAATCGTCATTACCTGTAAAACTTTTTATTGTAAATCTTCTGTAAGCCGGTTTATAGGACTTTGCATCTTTAAAAACAATCATACCGGCTACGCTGTCTTGTCCGGCCGTATGAGAAATATCGTAGGATTCAATATAATTCGGTGTTTTTTCTAAGCCGAGTAAATCTCGGAGTTCTTCTAAAACGGCAACCGTTTTACCGGTTTTTCCGAGGCGTAGCGCCAGCTTTTCCTGCGCATTTTCACGGCACATTTTCACAACTTCGACCTGTTCGCCGCGTTGCGGTGTAAAGATAATCACCTTACTGCCGCGCTTTTCGCTAAGCCAACGTTCCACATTTTCTGCGCCTTCCACCTCTCCGTCTACGGTTACACGTTTAGGGATATTTTGGCGCATTGAGTAAAAAGAAGTGATAACATCCGAATACATTTTCGAAAAATCATCGGTTTTATCGAAAAAGAAATGCTCACTGTCAAACAATCTGCCCTTGGCAAAACGAAGCACAGCAAGGCAAATCATGCCTTCTGTTTCCGCCATGGAAAAGACATCTTGTTCTTCAACAGATTTATAAATAACCTTTTGTTTTTCCTGCAAACGCTCAATCGCTTGAATACGGTCGCGGAGCTTTGCGGCTTGTTCAAATTCCAACTGCTCCGCGGCGTTTTCCATATCCGAACGAAGCTGTTTCAGGATATCGGCGGTATCACCTTTTAAAAATCGAATGGCCTGCGCAACCGTTTCGGCGTATTCCTTCTGATTCACCTTACCGGTACAAACACCGCAGCACTGATGAATATAATAATGCAAACACGGTCTTTCCTTAGGTCTTGCATTGTCAAAATCTTTTCCGCATTGCGGCAACATAAAGATTTTATTTGCCGCATCTACGCTTTGCTTTACGGCATAAGAACTGGTATAGGGACCTAAATATTCTGCACCATCATCATTTCTCTGCAAGACGGATTGAATCGTCTTATAACGCTCACCGGCAATACGGATATAGCTATAACCCTTATCGTCTTTTAAAAGAATATTATATTTTGGCATATGCTGTTTGATTAAACTGCATTCCAAAACCAACGCTTCAAATTCGCTGTCTGTGACAATATAATCAAAATGATCTACATTTTCGACCATTTTGCGAACCTTCAAAGGATGTCCGTTTTGAGAGCCGAAATATTGGCTGACACGATTTTTTAAAGCCTTTGCCTTGCCGATATAAATGATTTCATCCTTGGCGTTCTTCATGATATAAACGCCGGGCAGGAGCGGCAAATGCATAGCTTTTTGCCGAAGGGCTTTTCGCTTTTCTTCCATTCGATTTCACCGCCTTTCAAAAAAGACTGTAAATATAAAATCAGACACACCGAAAAAACGGTATGTCTGACGAAAAAGCTATTTTCTTTTTATTCAGCGAAGCCAGACTCAACTAACTTTACGAGACCGTCAACAGCTTGCTCTTCATCGGGACCGCCGGCAATAATGCGAATTTTTGTATCGCCCATAATGCCGAGAGAAAGAACGCCGAGAAGACTTTTTGCATTAACTCTTCTTTCGTCTTTTTCTACCCAAACAGAGGATTTATACTCGTTAGCCTTCTGGATGAAAAATGTTGCCGGACGAGCATGTAAGCCAACCTGATTCTGAACAATAACTTCTTTAGTGCACATATCTGATTCTCCCCATATAGCAAATTTAGTAAGAGTTTTTTGGGTTTCTACTATCATATTATACCACAATTCTTGTCCTCGTCAACGGCAAAACACGATATATGGGGGATTTTGCAAGATTTCGGAAGGACTTCCAAACTCGTTCCCAAAGCAAAATATCTTTTTTGTGCACTATCACAACAAAAAGATATGGACTCTATTGAATATAAACAAAAAGGTTGTTTTAGTGGTTTAATTCGCCACTCTTTGGTGCGCCGGAGGCACGTCTTTGTTCAAGGTAGCAAAGGAATAACCGAGAGATTTATAATATGCAATTACCTCCGGAAGTGCGGCTACAGTGTTCTTTTTATCTCCAGCATCATGCATTAAAACAATGACGCTGTCGCTTTTCGGCAAGCGTTTGCAATTCTCAACAATTTGTGCCGGAGAGGGAGACGGATAAGAAGCATCACCCGAAGAAATGTTCCAGTCAAAATAAGTGTAACCCATTTCCCCTACTTTTTGCGTTAATCTAGTCATAATCTTTTCTTTTTGATTATATTTTCGGCTAATCGTATTACTACCGCCGCCAGGGAAACGCATTAGCTTCGTGCGAATACCTGTTTCATTATAAACAAGATCGGAGATTTGCTGTAAGTCACTAAAAAAGGCTTCATCTGTCGTATAAATCGTTTTATAGTCATGCGTATAGCTGTGCAATGCAATGGCATGTCCTTCTGCGACAACATCTTTCATATAATGATTGTGTTTTTTACCGTTCACGAAAAAAAAAGTCGCTTTAACCCCATTGTCTCTCAAAATTTTTAAGACTTCCGGGGTTCTCTGCGACGGGCCATCATCAAAGGTTAAATAAATTGTTTTATGAGAAGAAGAAGAAGAAGAAGGCGGTGCCACAGGCGGAGCAACGCTCGGCGTTTTACTGGGGAGCGTTGCTTGCTGTTTCTTAATTGCAATTTGTTTTTTCAAATCCGAAATGATTTTTTCATATTCCGATTTCTGCTTTTCGTTTAAAGCATCTTTTTCGGAAAGTGCATTTTCATAGCTTTCTTTCTCTTCGGCTTCCTGTGCTTTAAGGGCATCCTGTTCACTTAATGCACTTTCATATTTCTTATCTTGTGCCTGACTTTCTTTCGCCATATTTTTATTTTTTACAGCAAATACAGACAAAGTAATAGCCAAAGCAACAACCAAAATGGAAAGAACTACAACAGAAATTTTAACGGCCAGTTCCTTTTTCTCCGACTTCAAAACAAACGCCTTCTTTCATGTTCAATACTATACATTTATTATATAGTATTTATAGAAAAAAACAAGTTACAAATGGTAAAAAAATATAAAAAACTCGTGTATATTACAGAAGCTCAAATAAACCAAAAAGAAAAAAGCAGACAGCTGAAATGCCGTCTGCTTTTTGTTTGGTTAAATAGAAAAGTGTAAGACTAAAGTTAGATCTGTTCCTTAACCTTAGCTGCCTTACCAACTCTGTCGCGTAAGTAATAGAGCTTGCTTCTACGAACCTTACCGGCACGAACGAGCTCAACCTTTGCAACGTTGGGAGAATTTACCGGGAAAACTCTCTCGATACCTACACCATAGGAAAGACGACGAACGGTGAATGTTTCGGAAACGCCGCTGCCCTTTCTAGCAATGATAGTACCTTCGAAAACCTGAATTCTTTCTCTTTCGCCTTCACGAATCTTAACGTGAACCTTAACTACGTCGCCGACCTTGATGTGGGGGCGATCTTCTTTAACCATGCCTGCTGTGATTGTTTTCAATGCGTCCATAATGAACCTCCTAATTTTTTTCAGACGTTCATGCACTACATTGTACAGAGGACCGTCAGCTTTAATGTTGCCATTAACTGCCGTTGGTAAGGAACCAACGCATAAATCGCTTTGATATAATACCACAAAGTCAATAAAAAGGCAAGTCTTTTTTTATTTTTTTAAGAAAAGCAAAAACAGCGGCAAAAAAGTGCCGCTGCTTTTCTGTTTATTTTGCAATAGCCTGTAATTTTGTTTGGGTTTGTTCTTTGGTTTCCGGCGGCAAAACCTCTGCCCCTGCATTTAAAATCTGATTGAGAGTAAAGCCTAAGAAGAGCGGCAGAAATTGTTCTACGTTGTCAATACCGAAGGCGGTAGATACAAGACCCATAAGCTCCGTAATAATTTCTTTACCCTGCGGCGTCTTTTGGATATCTTCTATCTTATCGTAAATAGAATATGCATTCGCATCGGTCGGCAGTTTTTCTTCCGGAATTTCTTCAGCAGCAGAAGCCTTCGGATTGCGTACCTGCTGTAAGAAAGCATTCACAACTGGCATAACACCTTTCGGTAAACTGTTGCCTGCCATGGACACAACCTTTTCAATGGTAAAGTTCTTTGCCATGGCAATCATGCCTTTACCTACTGTAATGTGCATCTGTTCAGAAACGAACTGAATCGCACCCTCCAAAAGCTTTTCGCCCTCCGGTGTTTTCACAATATCACCGATTTTGTCGGAAACGGTAAAGTACCCTGCACGTTTTGTCATCTTCAGACCACCTTTTTCTCCATTTTCATCAAACCAGTTTTTCGCATTATCCCCGCTGCAAGCGTCCTGTAATACGTAATCCGGGTTCTCTTTGTCTGTAAGATTCAACATCATTTCGTCATGATAGAGAATTGCATTGGCTTCAATTAGGTTTTCACCCTTTTGAAGCGGTACATTCTCAAACACAAACACTTTTTCTGCTTCTAAGGTCTTAAACTCCTTGCCGTTTACAGAAAGTGTAACACTCGGGCAATTAGAATAAACCTTAATTTGCACATGATCCTTTGTTCGGTCTTTATAGCGTTTCGAGCAAAGATGCACAAACGGCTCTGTGGTCCAATACGCTTTATAAATATAGAAGCTGTCTTTCTTCGTTTTACGGTCATAAGTCACAAGGCCCTTATTATTTCTGCCCTTCATGCCGCCTTCATCGCGCATATCCGAAGCAAAATCAAACATATTCCACACGTGTGTGCTCCAAAGGAACGGTCTGTCTTTAAAGGTTTCGAGCATCTTTTCATGGTAATAGGCTTGATATTCTTCCGAATAATCCTGCACATTGGGATGATCGTTGTGATATTTTAAAATGCCCTCGCAACCGTATTCCGAAATACCGAGACAAATATCCGGACGCATTTTATGGAAATCATCAATCCAAACCGCATTGTCTTCTACATCGCCTACATACCAACCGAAATAATGGTTGTAGGAGACAATATCGGTAATTTCATTGAGTGGACTTTCCATATCCACAATGGAAAGCTGTGCCATAGTAGTCAGTCTGGTTTTATCGAGTTCGTGGCAAAGATTGTTTAGTGCCACCAAGTTAGATGATAAATCCGGATCCTCACCGCCGATGGTAATCTCATTAGCGATACCCCAGCAAATAATAGAGGGATGATTATAATTTTGAAGTACAAGCTCTTTCATTTGAGAAAGCGTATTTTCTCTTGCCTCAGCGGTTTTCATAAAGCTGGAGATGAATGGAATTTCCGCCCAGACGATCATACCATATTCATCGCAAAGATCATAGAAATACTGGCTGTGCTGATAGTGCGCCAAGCGGATGGTATTCGCACCGATTTCTGCAATCAGCTTCATATCCTGTCTGTGTTCTTTTTCGGTAATCGCCCAGCCCATATCTAATCTGTCCTGATGTCTGGAAACACCATGGAGCGGATAAGGCTTACCGTTTAAGAAAAAGCCTTTTTCGGGGTCAACAGAGAAGGTACGAACACCAAAATTCTGTTCCACCTTATCAATAGTTTTGCCGTCTTCGATAAGTTCCGCACAAACTGTATAAAGATAAGGATCTTCCCTACCGTTCCAAAGGTGCGGATTTTGGAGTGTAATGCTAGCCTCCGGCTTTTCCGCCGAAACTTCCGTCACTTGATTATCTATATGAAAACGAACAAGCTGATTATGCTTCGGATTGGTTACATAGGCATTCAAAGCAATTTCAGCGGTACTGTCTTCCAAAACTTTAGGCGTAACAGCAACACCGGGTGTACCGTAATAATCCAAATCGAAATGGGATGCAGCAACGGTAATTAAATTCACACCGCGATAAAGACCGCCAAAGAAGGTAAAATCTGCATTCTGCGGATAAACCTCCTGATTTTTAGAATTATCTACCAGAACCGCAAGCTTAACTCTGCCGAAATGAATATAGTCTGTAATCTCCACACGGAACGTAGAAAATCCGCCTTTGTGCTTATAGATTTCTTTTCCGTTCGCATAAACCGTGCAAATGGAGTTTGCGCCTAAAAATTCCAAGAACGCGCGTTCGTGGGAATTTAAAGAAAGATGTAACGTTTTGAAATACCAACAAGCCGCGCGATAATAATCCATACCGCCGTCCTGACCGTCCAGATTATTCCAAGTATGCGGTAAATTTACCTTTTCAAAATTTCTGTCCGCTCTTCTGGGCGGCTTGAGGCTTTGCTTTTCATTTTTGCAAAAGTACCATTCTGAATTGATTGCTTGGGTTTTACGCATTCCTTTGCACATCCTTTTCGTTAATATTATACATAAAGAGCAATGAAGCAAAACAGATTACGCTGCCGATTAAAGGCAGAAGACTTACTGCAACATAGATGTTGTCGGCAACTCCGGGCAACTGGTTGGAGCCGTTTTCCTGCACATAGCCTGCGGCACCGAGCGCTAAGGCAATGACTGCACCGCCGATGCCTTGGGAGAGTTTTCTAAAGAAGGAATAGGTCGCATAAATAGAACCTTCCTCTCGCCTGCCGGTTCTCTCCTCCTGATAATCAATACAGTCAGCAACCATGGCCCAAATCAAAACCGTAAAGAAACCGGTTGCAAACATACCGAGTGCAAAAATGCAAAGCCAGGCAATCGGATTCTTAATTTTCACAACCGTTAAAATTCCGGAAGAAAGAATAGAAACAAGGAAAGGATAAGCGGTAATTTGCTTTTTACTGTATCGTTTCGCAAGCGGTTTCACCATCAGCAAGGCAACCACCATCGGTAAGCCTGTCAAAACAGAACCGACAGAGATAAGCTTTGTGTTTTTAAAATAATACATAAACACATACGGTAAAAAGGTAAACACCGTCATAATAAGTGCTGTATAAGAAATCGTAGCAATGGTCAGTGCCATCATGGGTCGATTGTGAAAGAATGAGGTCAGTGTTTTAAAATAGCCGGATTTTTCTTTCGGATTCTCCTGCGGCTTTACACGTTCGGTTACCAAATTGCAAAGAAGGATAAAAGAAATAAAACCGATTACGCCCATCAAAGCTACAATATAAATAAAGAGGTTGCCTTTTGGCTGATCGTTTTCATCATAGATTAAAAGAGGTAAAATCACCATAACCGGCGCTTGTGCAAGCATAGCACCGATACTTCTGAAATTGGAAAGCTCCACACGCTCCAAACGATCGGTTGTAATGACGGACTGTAAAGAGCCGTAAGGCACATTTACACTGGTATAAGCTACGCTCCAAATCATATAGGTTACGAGGCAAAGGGTTACCTTCGCAGCATAAGAGGCATTTGGAATATAAATGAACATTAAAATACTAGAAATCAAAAGTGGAATGCTTGCCCAACGAATCCACGGTTTAAATTTACTTCCCCCATGTGGCTTCGATGCATCGCAAAAACCGCCGATCAACGGATCGTTAATCGCATCCCAAATTTTTGCGACCATAATAATAATCGCATAATGTTCGGGCAGAATACCCAGACAAGTGACATAGAAAAGCATCATATAGCTATTGATAAAGGCAAAGCTCATGTTGCAACCAAAATCACCGAGCATATACCCAAGCTTATCACGCACACCGAAAGGTCTGACGGAATTTTCCATGCAATCCCTCTTTTCGTTAAATTCACTCGTTATTCTTTCCCAAAAATTTGGTTTCATAACGCACAGAAAAATTTAACAAACAAAAGAAGATTGCACAAATGTGCACTGGTTAAACTATAACAAATTATAACGAAAAAATCTACGCTTTTTATTATAATTTATTTATTTTGTTCAATAACGATACAAAAAAGTTCGCAAGCAGAAATAGCTTCCGCTTTGCGAACTTTTTATGCAAATATTTTTAGGTTTAAAGAGAAAGCGCCTCATCGGTAGCTTTTCTGAATCTTGCTGTAATGTCCTTCGGACGAGTAACAGCAGAGCCGATTACTACAGCGTAAGGATTGGATTCCCAAACTTTTTTAAGCTGACCGACTTCCCAAATACCGCCTTCGGCAATAATCTTTGCCTTGCAGGTCTCTGTTAAAGTCTTAATAAAATCATAATCCGGAATGACAGCACCTTTAGTGGAGGCTGTATAGCTGCGAAGCGTGCAGCCGATATAATCAAAGCCTAAGGAGTCTGCCCATTTGGCTTCTTCCAAGTTGGAAATATCCGCCATAATTTCAACAGAGGGCTTAGCTTTACGAATATAAGCCACTAAGTCCTCCAGCTTTTCGCCGTTCGGACGATCACGAAGTGTTGCATCTAAGGCTACAACCTCTGTGTCGGTCTCTTCTAAAAGTGCTTTAACCTCTTTCATTGTAGGGGTGATATAAACATCGCTGTCGGGGTACATTGCTTTAATAATACCGATCGTCGGCATATGTACCTCTTCTTTAATGCTGTTAATATCCGAAACATAGTTACAGCGAATTGCATCTGCGCCGCCGGCTTTCGCCGCCTTTGCCATAAGATGCATAATATTGTAACCATAGAGCGGTTCGCCTTCCACGGCCTGACAGCTGATAATTAAGCTGCCTTTTTTAATATGTGCCATAAGTTGACCTCCTTATTTTTATTAGAAGATTTCCGAAAGATGCAAACGTGCATCTAACCAATCTATTACTTTTTCATTATTAAATACATAGCGTTCTAACGCATAATTTCCGAGATATTCAAGGTCAGATACAAACAAGTGCTCTTTAGACTGCCCGTATTTTTTACGAACATGGTTGGAAGATGCGGCAACTACACCGAGCGTTGCTGTAGCTAACACACTGCCTGCAAAATTTGACCATTTTGTTTTTCTCATTACACATCTCTCCGTTCTAAAAGAGGAATTACACTACCGATGTCCTGTAAAGGCCCCGCCGCGGCATTTGCGGCATAAACATGATGGTTCCGAAGAAAGCTTAGGATATTTTCATAATCCCTGTGCTGTTTTACATCACCGAAAAAGAGCATCACATCGTTTTTGAGGAGCGTACACGCCCCACCGATAAAGCCATAAGGGAAACCTTGAAGCTTTACATCGCCTTTATTTAGAAGCAAAACATCAAAGTCTTTTTGCATCGCTTCAAAAATACCGACATCATCTGTCATCAGTGCATTTTTTGAAACAGGCGCAACAGAACACTTCGTATAGCCCTGTCTACAATTTATTATAGCATATTTTTCTGAAATTGCCAGTTTTAAAAGTGAAGAATCCACAGTTTTTTTATTGCAAAGAAGTGTTTTTCCAAAAGGTAGGCAGTTGAGCGCCGCTTCCTGCGGGTATCCGTTCAAGAGTTCTTCGCTTCTATAGAAAACATTTGCGCCGCGTTCTAAAAGATATGCACCGAGAGCTGTCTGGCCTTTATCTAAATAAAAAGTTTTTTCTGGCAAAGAACAAACAGCACAGTCTGCATGGGTATTCATTGGGAATACCAAATGTTTTAAGGGTTCTATATAGTGCAATTTTACACCGTAAGAAGCAAAAACTGTTTCAAAGGACTTTGCCCCCTCACCTGCTACGGCTTCCGTCACGATGCCTTGTGGCACATGCGGATTTTTCAAAAAGGAATCCATTATAAAATCGCCTCAAAGGCTTGACGAATGTTGCTTACCCCTAAAACTTCCATGTTGACATTTAGCTTAGAACGAATTTTCATTAAATTATATTTCGGGATAATACACTTTTTAAAGCCTAATTTTTCAGCTTCCTTGATTCTTTGCTCACAGGCACTGACTGCGCGGATTTCGCCGCCTAAGCCGATTTCACCAAACGCTAAAACATCCTCTGGAATCGGCTTGTCCTTAAAACAAGAAGCAACAGCAAGTGCTACAGAAAGGTCACATGCCGGCTCATCAATTTTCAGACCGCCGATAATATTTACATAGCAATCCATGTTTCCGAGGAAATATCCTGCTCGCTTTTCCAAAACAGCTAAAAGCATGGACATTCTGCCGTAATCCACACCGGTCGCCATACGACGCGGTGTACCGAAGCCTGTCGGTGTTACAAGACTCTGCACTTCCGCTAAAATCGGTCTGGAGCCTTCCATAATACACGCCGTACAAATACCCGATACATTTTGCGGTCTACCCGAAAGAAGCATCATAGAGGGATTCTCGACCTCGTGCAAACCGTCATCCAACATTTCAAATACGCCGATTTCATTGGTCGAACCGTAACGGTTTTTAACCGCACGCAAAATACGATAGGAAAGGTTGCGGTCACCTTCAAAATACAAAACCGCATCCACAATATGCTCTAAAACCTTAGGGCCTGCAATATTACCGTCTTTATTCACATGACCTACAATAATCGTGGGAATATTAAGGCTTTTCGCCGTACGCATAAACAAGTTTGTAGTTTCGCGAACCTGTGTAATACTGCCACTGGAGGAACTGAGTTCTTGAATATTCATCGTTTGAATCGAGTCTATCATCACGAGATCCGGCTTTTCAGCCGCGATAACTTCACAGATATACTGTGCATCTGTTTCGCAAAGCAGAAAGAGGTTTTCTGTGGAAACACCGAGACGAGCGGCACGAAGCTTTAACTGGTGTGCAGATTCCTCACCGGAAACATACAGAATCTTCATATTTTTTCCCAAATGCTCGCAAATTTGCAAAAGCAAAGTGGATTTACCGATACCAGGATCACCGCTCAAAAGAATTAACGAACCTTTTACAACACCGCCACCGAGCACACGATTCAGCTCTTTAAGCCCTGTATTGAATCTGTGTTCGTCTGTTGCAGAAATTTCATGTAAATTCTGTACAGCCGCACGGCCGTCTCTGGAAGGCACATAGCTTGCACGTTTTGATTTTCCGGTTTCTACAACACGCATTTCCTCTTCCATAGTATTCCATTCTTGGCAAGACGGGCACTGCCCAAACCATTTTGAGGTCTCGTGTCCGCAAGAAGAACAAACATAAACTGATTTTGATTTTGCCGCCATAGCGCACCAACCTTTATATTAAACATTCAAATAATCTATAATTCCCATAGCAATGGCAAACGCCATTTGTTGTTGATATTCTGCATCCTGCAACCTTTGAAGCTCCGCAGGATTAGACATAAAGCCGCACTCCACTAAAACCGCTGTTTTCTTTGCGCGATACAAAAGATAAATCGAACTTCCCGATTTTTTTATCTGCCGCTTATTTTGCGGCTGTAAAAGTACCTGCACTTTATTTTGAATACAGCTTGCAAGCTCAGGGCTAGTTGTAGTATTCGGGGAATAAAAAACCTGCGTTCCCCAAAGCGATGCATCCGCAAACTTGTTTTGATGAATACTTACGAGAACGGCATTTGGCGTTTCATCCAAAATTTTCATGCGATTATGGATATCCGAAACCTTTTGCTCTCGAACCGTTTTTGCCTCTGCATCGTGAATGGAATTTTCATCCGTTCGTGTCATGATTGTGGGAATCCCGAACGCTTGTAGCTGTGCCTCTAACAAACGGGCAATTTGCAAATTGATGCCCTGTTCCTCCACCCCATCTTTAGACACTGCACCGCCATCTTGACCGCCGTGGCCCGCATCAATAATCACAACCGTTTGCGAATCCTTTAAAGCTGTTCCTCCGGTAAGACGTGACGGTGTGGCAGTCTCTATCCAAAATAACAGACAAACAGCCAAGATACCTAAAGCACCGGCTATTTTCAATCGAACGTTTCTCTTCATATCATCACCTAATGAACTATATGAAGGAGTTTGCTTTTTTATTATAAAGCAATTAAAAGCGCAAAGCAAGAAATTTTGAAAGCTTAGAGTCCTTATTTTCGGACAAACTTTACAGATTATATTTTATCCTTGCACAGGAACGCCTGCCGTGTTATACTCCAAGTAATTTACAGAAAGGTGTGATTTTATGATTTTATTTTTAGAATATCCCAAATGCTCCACTTGTAAAAAAGCAAAAGCATGGCTCGACGAACAGCATATAGCCTACGAAGACAGACACATTAAAGAACAAAATCCAACTGCGCAGGAACTGGCAGAATGGTATCAAAAAAGCGGTTTGCCGCTTAAAAAATTCTTTAATACCAGCGGGCTTTTATATAAATCCATGGGTCTTAAAGATAAGCTTCCACACATGACAGAGCAGGAACAACTTGAACTGCTCGCAACGGACGGTATGCTGGTAAAACGTCCTTTGCTTATCGGTGACGATTTTGTTTTAACCGGGTTTAAGGCAGATGCATGGGCAGAAGCATTAAAATAAGGCATACAAAGCACTTTTACTTTACAAGTAAAGGAAAACGACCTTGCAGGACACTGCAAGGTCGTTATTTTTTGTTTTTTACGATTCTTCGTAGTGCAATTTTAAAAATTACATCTTAAAAACCCACTTTTTAAAGCAGTTACAATCTACTGAAAACTCGTATCGTATTCAATTTTATATCGCCATCCGTTGCGGCTTCGGAAACACACGAAAATCGTTTTATTTTTGTATTTCTTTAGCGTATCTAACGAACAGATAAATCAAGATTTGTTCTTACGGTAAAATTCTTACAACAATTACTTCCTTCAATTATTTACCGCAACGGACAGCGAACCCAAAATGCTGCGGGATTTCGCTTTCTGTACAGTACATTGGCATCGCCTCCATAATAATGTAACAAGGGCTTTTCAAAAACCAAAACCAAGATAGTTCTTTTTAGATTCTCTTCCGATCCGAAGGAATGCTTTTGAACTCCGCTTTCACCGAAGTGACTATCCTCGGGTTTACTGTGGTTCATTCCCTTTGTTCACCTTCATTATAGCATGCGTTTGTAAAATGTCAATAGTTTTTTTATATTTCAATTAAAATTTTTATTTAATAATTTGAAAATGTGCATTTCACAAGAATTTACGGTTTTGTCATTTATTTTTTATTGACTAACCTTTTATTTCGCTGTACAATATGGATAGAAAAACGCGGAGGACAAATACTATGAATGAAAATTACAATCCCGACATCGTAACTGTTGTCGATGAAGAAGGCGTAGAACACACCTTCGAAGAATTAGACCGTATTGAAACCGAAACCGGCAGATATGTTGCTCTTTTACCGGTTTATGACGAAGCTGAAGAAATCTTAGACGATGACGGCGAACTCATTCTTCTCAAAGTTCAGGAAGAAGCAGACGGCGAAATCTTCTTAGAGCCTATTGAAGACGAAGCAGAATTCAATACCGTCGGCGAACTTTTCGAAGAAAGACTTTCCGATATGTTTGAAATCGAAGAAGAAACCGATTCTGTTGTAGAGCAGTAAATTTACACGTTCCCCTGCCCGATGCGATACATGCTCGGTGCAATATTGACCCAACATTTTCTTATGAGGGAGTCGAAAAATTCCAAAGCGGTGTGCAGACCTCCCGAGTTTTCTCGGACGTTGGGAGCACTAAAACTAAGGATAGACACCCACCTGCTATAAACGAGCAGGTTTTTATTCACCGACTACGGTCGGGCGGGGCTTTGAAACAAAAAGAAAAGCTATCAAAAGAACTCATCTTTTGATAGCTTTTTTCTTTTATATCTTTAAAATCAAACCTGCAACGCCGAAGTAAATGAGAAGTGAGAAGGCGTCAACAATGGTTGTAATAAACGGGCTTGCCATAACCGCCGGGTCTAAGTGCATCATCTTTGCAAAAATCGGCAAGGTACAACCGATCAGCTTTGCTAAAATAATGGTTAAAAGCATGGTAATGCAAACAACTGCTGCAACGGCTATAGTCACACGGTCGACGAGCAAAAGCTTAACAAAATTTGCCGCCGCAAGTGTAATACCACAAAGGAAAGCCACGCGGAATTCTTTCCAGATAACCTTGAAAATATCTTTAAATTCAATATCACCGAGAGAAAGTCCGCGGATGATGGTAACGGAAGCCTGACCGCCGCAGTTACCGCCGGTATCCATAAGCATCGGAATAAACGCGGTAAGCACCACATAGGTTTGCAGTGCCATTTCAAAATGCGAAATGATTTTGCCTGTAAAGGTTGCTGAAATCATCAAAAGTAAAAGCCACGGAATACGTGTTTTCCAGGTTTCAAAAACCGAGGTTTTTAAGTAGGGCTTGTCCGTCGGTGTAATAGCCGCCATCTTTTCAATGTCTTCGGTATTTTCATCCTGCAAGGCATCCATAGCATCGTCGAATGTGATAATACCAACCAAACGGTTTTCCCTATCTACAACCGGAAGTGCCATAAGGTCATACTTCTGGAATTTTTCGGTTACAACTTCAGAGTCTTCCAAAGTGGTTACCGAAATGATGTTCGTTTCCATGATTTCAAAAATCTTGGCACTTTTTTCGGAAAGGAGCAAATCCTTTACCGTAACAATGCCCAAAAGTTTTCTGTTTTCATCGGTTACGTAACAAATATAAATGGTTTCTTTGTCTACACCCGTTCTGCGGATTCTGGTGAAAGCATCATCAACCGTCATATATTTTTTGAGGTCGACGTACTCAATTGTCATCATGCTGCCTGCAGAATCTTCGGGGTACTGCAAAATTTCGTTAATGCTGTTTCTGACTTCCGGATCTGTGTGGCGTAAAATACGCTTTACAACCGTAGCCGGCATTTCTTCAATGATGTCAACTGCATCATCGACATAAAGCTCATCTAAAACTTCTCGAAGCTCGGTATCGCTGAAAGCGCGGATTAAGAATTCCTGTGTATCGGATTCCATATTAACAAAAACATCCGCTGCAAGCTCTTTCGGCAAAATTCTGTAAAGAAGCGGTACCTTTTCCATCGGCAAATCTTCTAAAATCGCCGCAATATCCGCCTCGTTCATATCCGAGAGAACTTCTTTGAGCTCTAAGTATTTTTTATTTTCTAATAATGCAAGGATCTGATCGTACACCTTGTTTCCCTCCTAATCTAATCTTTTAAAAATGTTAGGAAACAAAGCACAAAACCTATAAAAACAACGGCGCCGAAGCACACGTTTTCACCCTACAAGATCGAGGGTTGGGTTCTGCACTTTTCGCGCTTCCTGCGTCCATTATTTTCACCTCACTATAATTGATTTTACCAAAAACAAAAAGACGCACATCGTCGAGCGAAAAGACGATGTGCGTAAATGAACACTATGAATTTCGTTCGAGCTTTAGCTTCAAAGGGCAATGAAACTGCTTAAAGCACACCTTAGTTCGATGTGCTCTGCTGACCTGCTAACAGTGTCTCCACCGTTTCGCGGTAGCAGCCCGTATCCCTGTGGGAGCCTTACCTACCGATTTATTTTTAGCATATAACATTATGAACCGAAATACTAAAAATGTCAAGTGTTTCTGATATTTTATTTAAAAATTTAGCCTTTTAAGCCGCGTTCCTGTCGATCCATATCCTCTACTACGATGTCATAGATTTCACCGAGTGTGGAGCAGTATTCAAGAACCTTCCAGGGTTCATTGGTGTGATAATGGATTTTGATTAAATCCTCATCGCCGACAGCTAAAAGGCAATCGCCCTTAAAATTATCCATAAAATAGTCATGGATTTCGTCTTCGTCTAAGTCCTCGCCTTCGATTAAAAGCTGGGTGTCATATCTGTATTCGAGCATAAATGTTCTCCTTTTTATAAATTTCTTATATTATACTACAGATTGTAATATTTTTCAAACTCTATTGGGTGCGGAATTGCAGAAATTTCTTTACATTCTGCACGTTTGGAGGCAATAAAGTTTTTAAGGAGTTCTTCCGGAAATACGCCGCCCGCTGTTAAATAGGCATGGTCTTTTTCGAGGGCATCCAAAGCTTCCTCTAATCTTGTCGGAAGGCCTTGCAATTTTGCCTTTTCATCTTCCGGCAAATTAAAGAGATTCATATCGAACGGGCCCCAGTTTTTATTTCTCGGGTCAATCTTATTTTTAATACCATCCAAGCCCGCCATAAGGATAGCAGCATAGCAGAAATACGGATTGCAGGTTGCATCGGGATTGCGAAGCTCAAAACGTCTTAAATTCGGTGCTTTGGCATAGGCAGGAATACGAATTACCGCACTGCGATTCGATGTCGCATAGCCGACTGTTACTGGTGCTTCAAATCCTGGAACTAAACGCTTAAAGGAGTTCGTGCTCGGATTTGTTAAGGCGCAAAGCGAGGCAATATGCGTCAAAAGACCGCCAATGAAATAGTGCGCTGTATCACTCAAATGGGAATAGCCGTTATCGTCGGAGAAAACCGGTTCACCATCTTTCAAAAGAAGCATATGTACGTGCATACCACTACCTGCCTCCCCCATAACAGGTTTCGGCATTAATGTGGCGGATTTACCGTACTTTCTCGCTACATTATGAATGATATATTTAATCATCATCGTAGCATCCGCCATTTTAGACATCTCGCCGAGCTTGGGTTCAATTTCGAACTGACCGGCAGAGCCTACCTCGGGATGATGATAGTTAATCGCTATCCCCGCTTCTTCCATCAAAAGGCACATTTCACTGCGCATTTCATAGGTTACATCGAAGGGCTTAGCAACATGATAATTCTTTTGTTTCGCTACAACATTGCCGAAGCCATCCACACCGCTGTTCCAATGCGCTTGATTAGCATCAACCGCCACACGAATTAAATTCGGCTGAACGTTCCATTCCACATCATCAAACACATAAAATTCAAACTCGGGTAAAATCATCATCGTATCCGCAATACCCAAATCCCGCATATACTGTTCGGCAGCCGCGACAATGTTACGCGGATACTGTGCCAACGGACGATTCTTCGGTGAATCAATAATCATGGCATTGACGGTCATTGAAAGTGTGGGAATCTCACAGAACGGATCAATAAAAGCTGTATCGGGATCCGGAATAAAAACCATGTCGCTTTTTTCGACTACAGCATAACCGTAGTTCGAAGCGTCAAAACCAATACCGTTTTCCATAACCTCTTCGGTAAAATCTTGTGCGGCAATTGTTACATGGCGATATTGACCGTTAATATCCACCATTTTAAAATCGACCATTTTAATATCGTTTTCGTGGATTAAATCAATCACTTTTTGTACTTTTTCATGCATAACCGGATTCCTCTTTTCTGTTATAATTTAAAAAAGCAACAACCTTTTAGTGATTGTACCACATGTTTTATAAAAATACAATATTGTAGAATATAAAAATATTGAAATTGCACAAATTACATTTGAATATCTACGATGCAATCTAAAGAGATTTCTTTTTGGTCTTTAAATATCAAGGTTCGATACACCTCATCTATTTTTCGGACTACACCGCTGTATTCTTGATAGGCGCCGCCGGATTTAGAACTATCAGGCACAAAATAAATAATTTTCGTAATTTGTTCTCCGCCGATTGACTGCTTTAGGTACTGAAACTGTTCATTCAAATATGCTTTTGCGTCTTCAGCCAGTAACACTTCTGAGGAAGTTAACCGTGCAGTTTCATTCAAGGCAGACTGATGTCCTGTCAGCGCAGAAAAAGGGGCAAATTGTGCCGCACGGTCTTTTCGCGACATAGGCGGATGCTTGCTTGATTCATAATGCGGCATATATAAAATATCGTCATAAGATTTTTCGCTTTTCTGCTTACCCACTACACTCTCCCCTTTTATGCTTTATGTCCACCGATTTGTCCGTTGCGGTCCTTGGCAGTTGCGCCTTCTTTTAAATTCATGCCTTTTAAAATGGCATTCTTTCCGAATTTCTTTTTTATGCCTAAAACTGCCTCTTGCATATTTCTTTCTTTTTTCAGAACTTTCTTCTCTTTTTCCTGTGCTTTATAATCCACAAACAAACTCACCTGCTGCGGTTGTGTTTTTTCTTGTGAAATATATTCTTCCGGCACGACATGATTGGCTGTAATGGTTATGCGCCGTACCAAAAGATCCGGGTCTGTAATTCGATCAAACAGCTCCAGCACGGCTGTTGTAATTTTTTGCGTAGAAGAGGTTTGGATGCCCAAATTTGCCGTTCCGTGTGCCGCTTTCGGTACTTTTCTGCCATAAGCATCTACAGTAATTGCACCACGATACGGCTTCTTTTGAGCGTTCCCCTTCAAATTTTCAATATCATGACCGATTGTCAGCACGATTTGGTCGGTAACCAGGCGTTTATCTACCAGATCCAAAGACAATAAATCGGTCATCTCCTGCACAACCAGCCGCGCTTTATCCATAGGATAAGGATTTTGAAGCACTTGACCGGAGCACAAACTGTTTGTACTCGGCTTATAGGCTTTGATTTCCTCTATCGTGCACGGTTCCCAGCCCCACGCATGGTCTATTAGCAGTTGTGCATTCACGCCAAAGAGCTTATATAAAAGATCTTCGTTAAAATAATCCTCCCCTTTACCGAGAGAACAACGTGCCACATCGCCCATTGTGTACATCCCATGAGCTTCTAATTTTTGCGCATAGCCTCTGCCGACCCGCCAAAAATCTGTTAAAGGACGATGATTCCACAAAAGCCTGCGATAAGAAATCTCGTCTAAAGAAGCTATGCGCACCCCGTTTTCATCCGGCTCCATATGTTTTGCCACAATATCCATTGCAATTTTGCAAAGATAAAGATTCGTGCCGATTCCTGCTGTTGCTGTGATGCCGGTCTCCTTATAAACCTCTTGAATTAAATGTCTTGCAAAATCTTCTGCTGCCATATGATAGGTTTTTAAGTAGGCCGTAACATCTATAAATACCTCATCAATGGAGTAAACGTGCATATCCTCAGGGGCGACATATTTTAAATAGATATTGTAAATTCTGGTACTGTACTCAATGTAGAACGCCATTCTGGGCGGTGCGGCAATATAATCCAGTGCCAAGGAAGGTTTTTCCGAAAGCTCCTTAGAATCGAAAGAAGAATCTGAAAGCACATGGTTCAGCGCTTTCTTTTTTCTTTCAGCATTAACTTCTTTTACCTTTTGTTCCACTTCAAAAAGCCTGGATCGTCCCGAAAGCCCATAAGCTTTTAACGGCGGCGTTACGGCAAGACAAATTGTCTTTTCTGTGCGGCTCTTATCTGCCACAACCAAGTTGGTGGTCAAAGGGTTAAGGCCTCGTTCCCGGCACTCTACAGAGGCATAAAAAGATTTTAAATCAATCGCGATATACGTTCTGTTGCCTTGCACTTTTCTTTCTCCTGTCTTTAAGATAAGAACAAATGTTCTGTTAGCATTATAACAAAGTTTTGTTCCTTATGCAAGAGCAAAATGCAAATATGCTTTGGAAGTTTTTTCTTTTCGTTTAAACGTAAAAAGGGCAACCTTCTTTTGAAGATTACCCTTAAAGCCAAAAAAATAACGCAAGATTTAACGAATTAAATCTTGCGTTACTGGTGCCGCTGGCCGGACTTGAACCGGCACGGTGTTGCCACCGAGGGATTTTAAGTCCCTTGCGTCTGCCTATTCCGCCACAGCGGCAGATGCTCCGAAAAGCACTTTATTATTATAATCAATCTATTGCTATTTGTCAACCTAATTTTCAAAAAAATCGGAAAATTTTAGAAGTAATCTAAAAGAGTAGAAAAGGCAGCCGCTTTTATAAGAAGCGACCGCCTTTCAAAAGACTTATTCGTGAATTGCTGTAACGTCGAAGCCAAGGTCTTCTACTGCTTCTGTGAGAGCTGCATCTGCAATCTCATTTGCGCTTTCAACAGTAGCTTTGCCGCCCTCTAAATCTACGGCAACCTCTGCGCCTTCAAATTCATGTAAAGCATTTTCTACACGCTTTACACAACCCATGCAATGCATACCTTCGATTTCAATTACCTTTTTCATGTTTGTTTACCTCACTTTTATTATTTTTTATAAAGCCTTAATGCGTTGGTTGTCACAAAAATAGAGCTGAAGCTCATACAAGCCGCCGCAATCATCGGAGAAAGTGTAATGCCGAACGCCGGATAAAGTGCGCCCGCCGCAACAGGAATACCGATAGCATTGTAAATGAATGCCCAGAAAAGATTCTGTTTAATGTTGCGAATTGTCTTTTTACTGAAATCAATCACGTCGCAAACATCAGCCAAATCATCTTTCATTAAAACGATGTCTGCACTTTCAATGGCAATATCTGTACCGCTTCCAATAGCAATACCGACATCTGCACGGGCAAGAGCCGGTGAATCGTTGATACCGTCGCCGACCATAGCGACCTTTTTACCCTTCTTTTGAATATCAGAAACAATGCGTTCCTTATCCTGCGGTAAAACATCGGAAATAATATCGGTAAGTTCTAATTCTTTGCCGATAGCCTTTGCCGTTGCTTTATTATCGCCGGTCAGCATAATCACATCAATACCAGCTTTTCGCATATCACTGATGGCTTTTGCGCTGGTTTCTTTCACATGGTCAGCGGCAAAGATAATACCGATAACCGTTTTATCCTTTGCAAAATACATTGGGGTTTTGCCTTCTTTGATATGCTTTTCAATTTCAGAAGCCGGAATTGGATTTTGAATGTCCTCTTCTTCCATGAACTTGAGGTTGCCCGCAAAGTACTGTGCGCCATCCAGCTCTGCCGTCACGCCTCTGCCGGAAACAGAACGGAAATTCTTTGTTTCCAAAAGCGGCTTTGCTTCACCAAAGGCCTGCATAATCGCTTCTGCAAGTGGATGCTCACTGTCTCTTTCTAAAGAAGCGGCAATGTGTAAGAACTCGTTTTCATCTAAACCGTTTGTCAAAATATCGGTTACCTTTGGTTTGCCCTCGGTAATGGTACCTGTCTTGTCCAAAACAACAGTATCAATCAAATGCAAGGTTTCCAAAGCTTCTGCGGATTTTACCAAAATGCCGTGCTTTGCGCATCTGCCGTTGGCAACGGTAATTGCTACAGGGGTTGCAAGTCCCAATGCACAGGGGCAGGAAATAACCAAAACCGCAACGCCAAGAGAAAGTGCAAAGGAAAAATCTTTGCCGACAAGCATCCAAATAATTACCGTTAAAAGGCTGATGCTCATCACAATCGGTACAAACACACCGGACACCTTGTCCGCCAATCTCGCAATCGGTGCTTTCGTTGCACCGGCATTCTCAACCAAAGTAATAATTTGAGAAAGTGTCGTGTCTTTACCAACTTTCGTGGCACGCATTTCTAAGGAACCGTTTTTATTCATAGAAGCGGAAATCAGCTTATCGCCTTCCTGCTTCTCCACAGGGATGCTCTCCCCTGTCAGCGCAGATTCATCGACAAAGGATGTACCTTTGATGACTTCACCGTCTACAGGGATTCTGGAACCGGGACGAATCAAAAGAATATCGCCAACTGCAATTTGTTCAGTCGGCACCTCGACCTCTTTACCGTTCTTTAAAAGAATGGCTGTATCGGGTGCTAAGGAGATTAAATCCTTAACAGCGGCATTGGTTTTTCCTTTTGCACGGGATTCTAAGAATTTGCCCACCGTAACCAAGGTCAAAATCATTGCGGCGCCTTCAAAATACAAATGGTGACTGTAAGTTGCCGCAAGCTCTGTATCGCCATGACCTAAGCCGTAGCCGATAACAAAGATCGCCGCTACACTGTAAATCAAAGATGCACCCGAGCCAACCGCTACAAGCGTATCCATATTCGGCGCTTTACGAAGCACAGCTTTAAAACCGCCGATAAAGAATTTACGGTTCAAATAAATAACGGGAAGTGTTAAGAGGAACTGTACCAAAGCAAAGGAAACCGCATTCTCTACACCGGTTAAAATGCCCGGAAGCGGAAGTCCCATCATATGTCCCATAGAAACATACATCAAAACTGCCAAGAAAACAACAGAGGCAATCAAGCGCGTTTTAATAGGCGTCTCCTCTTCTTTTAGTTCAGCCTGTTCTGTGTGTTTTTTCTCAGCTTCCGGTGCGGCTTCATCCGCAATCACACTGGCATGGAAGCCGGCTTTTTCCACTTTTTTTATGATATCTTCTTCTGTAACCTTGTCACCGTCGAATTTACACACCATGGTTTCAGCCAAAAGATTGACCTCGGCTTTTTCTACGCCATCCAATCGCGAAACCGCTTTTTCTACGCCGGCAGAGCATGCAGAACAGCTCATGCCTGTGACGTTAAATTTAGATTCCAAAATATCACCTACTTTATATTCTTGTTTTTTTATTTAATCTTCATAGCACGCATTGCATTGAGCACAGCCAAAACCATTACACCGACATCAGCAAAAACGGCAATCCACATATTGGCAAGACCCAAGGCGCCCAAAATCAGCACCGCTATTTTTACAGCCAACACGAAGGCAATATTGAAATGCACAATGCGCATGGTCTTTTTGGCAATCTTTATAGCTTTCACTAATTTAATCGGATTATCATCCATTAAAACAACATCCGCAGCCTCAATCGCTGCATCGCTGCCTAAAGCACCCATAGCGATGCCGACATCGGCTCGTACAAGCGCCGGAGCATCATTCATACCGTCGCCGACGAAAGCAAGCGCTTGTTCTTTTTCCTGTTTTTCTAAAAGTTCTTCCAACTTTTGAACTTTATCTTGCGGTAAAAGCTGTGCATAAGCTTCATCCAAAGAAAGTTCCGCTTGCACACGGTCACACACAGATTGTTTGTCACCGGTCAACATAACGGTCTTTTGAACACCAAGCTGTTTCAAAGCTTCTATAGTTTCTTTTGCTTCCGGTTTCAGTGTGTCAGCTACATAAATTGCACCGATATATTGATGATCTTTTGCAACATAAACGGCTGTATCGCTCAAAGCGGCACTGTCTAATGAGATATTTTCCACATCCATAAGTTTGCTGTTGCCAACTAAAATTTTACTGCCAGAAAGTACCGCTGAAAGACCCATGCCGGAAATTTCTGTGGTATCTTCCATAGGCAGAAGCTCTATACTTCTTTCTTTCACGGCATTTAATACCGCTTTGGCAATCGGATGCGGAGAACAGCTTTCCATGCTGGCCGCAAGCTGTAAAAGTTCTTCTTCCGAAACATCCTTCGGTACAATCTTCGTTACAGAGAAAGAGCCGTTTGTGAGGGTACCTGTTTTATCAAATACCACCGTATTCGTTTTAGAGAGCATTTCCAAATTGGTTGCACCTTTGACCAAAACACCCGCTTTAGAAGAACCGCCAATACCGGAAAAGAAGGACAGCGGCACAGAAATAACCAAAGCACACGGGCAAGACACAACTAAAAACGTTAAAGCACGCTGAATCCAAACGGTAAACGGCGCATCTAAAATAAGAGGTGGCAAGAATGCCAAAAGCACTGCAGAAATAACTACGATCGGCGTATAGTATTTTGCAAAGCGGCGAATAAAGGTTTCACTCTTCGATTTTTTCTCGGCAGAATGCTCGGTGAGTTCTAAGATTTTTGAAACCGTACTTTGTGAAAAATTACTGGTCGTTTTTGCATCTAAAACGCCACTAAGATTGATAGAACCGCTATACAGCGTATCCCCTACCGAAACTTCGCTCGGCATAGATTCGCCTGTTAAAAGAGAGGTGTCCAAAGTAGAAGTGCCATGAACGATAACCGCATCCAGCGGCACGCGCTCACCAGGCTTAATTCGAATGATTTCACCAACAGCTACTTCCTGCGGTGGAAGAATTTGTTCCTTAGACTCTCGAACAACCGTAGCCGTATCGGGGCGAACATCCAAAAGCTCGGAAATAGATTTTTTACTTCTGTCTGTTGCAATATCTTCGAACAGCTCACCAATTTGGGAAAGTAGCATAACCAGAACTGCCTCAGGATATTCCCCTAAAGCGAAGGCGCCGATGGTAGCCACCGACATTAAAAAGCTTTCGCTGAACACCTTACCTCTTAAAATGTTTTTAAAGGCGGAAGTTAAAACTTCCAACCCAACAATTAGATAAGGCACAAAGAACACTAAAAATCTGAACACACCGTCAACCGGTAAACAAACCGCTACAATAAAAAGCACAAAAGCAATACCGATTTTTAAAAGACTTTCTTTATATTCTTTTAGCATAGTAGGACTCCTCTCCTAAATTCTATCTATAGGATTTGGGCTCTGTGATATGCTCATAGCCCTGTGCGATAATAGAACGTACATGGTCATCTGCTAAATAATAAATAATCGCTTTACCGTCTCGTCTGCACGCAACCAACTTAGAATCCTTTAAAATTCTGAGCTGATGAGAAATCGCCGACTGCGACATAGAAAGTAGCTGTGAAATTTCGCAAACGCAAAGTTCCTCTTCAAAAAGCGCATATAAAATTTTAATTCTGGTAGCATCTCCGAAGATTTTAAAGAGATCGGCAAGATCAAAAAGCAGTTCATCTTGCGGCATTTTCATTCGTACATTTTTCATAGTGGCAACAGAATCATGCTGTGCCCTGCTCTTTTGTATTTCTTCGCAATTCAATTCTTTTTCCACTGTTTCCCTTCTCTCGTATGAATATCTGTTCATATGTTAACATTTTTGTTTTTGCGTGTCAATAGTTTTCCAAAAAATAAATCCCCTATACGATATGTATAGAGGATTTAAAATAGTATTCTGTTTTAGCGATTTGATTTAAGCTTTGCAAAAAGCTTAACGTTGCCGGTTTTCACCTTAGAAATGACCGTACCCTCTAAATGTGTTAAAGGTGCGCTCTTCATCTTAATCGGAATCAGCATGATTTTCATATAGGTAGACTGCGGAACCATGGTTTTTAACAGCGGAGCCACTTTTTCGTTGCTGATAATTTTCTTAATCTCAGCAATTTTCTCTTTGTAAGAAAGTGTGCAATTTTTATTGGTGATGTTTTCAATACAGCCGATAACACGCTCAATATAGCGGCGTGCTAAGAACTCACGGCTGTGTTCATCATCGATACCCCAGTGCTTATATACGGCACACATCCACTCATGCTCTTCCTCACGTTTTTCATACATATTGCTTCTGTATTTAGCGGTTTCGGATTCTGCTCTTTGACGAATGAAATGATAATATTTCCCGGGAATTACTACAACACGTTCTACATCATAGAAAACACTCAAGTTAAACGGGAAATCATCCCAGAACGTGTTCGGGAAGTAAAGCTTGTTGTCGCGGATATAATCCCCTAAGAACAGCTTGTTCCACGGTGTGTATAAAAGGTTCTGGTCAAAAAGTCTGTAAGCATCTTCTCTGAATTCCTGCTGAGACTTATAAACCTTACCCGGTACACCCTGCTCCTGTGTATATTTTTCAGTATCCGAATAATAGGTATCAATATAATAACCGGAAACAACAACCTGTGCATTGTTTTCTTCTGCAGCTGTAACCATATCGGTCAGCATGGTCGGCTCGGTAAAATCATCGGGGTCCATAAAGTAAAAATACTTACCCTTCGCTTTATCAATCGCAACATTTCTTGCGCTCGGCGCACCGCCGTTTTCCTTGTGGATTACAATAATACGGCTGTCCTTTGCCGCATAAGCATCGCAAACCTCGCCGCTCTTATCTTTAGAACCGTCATCCACAGCAAAAAGCTCCCAGTTCTGATAAGTTTGGTTCTGCAAGCTTTCAATCGCTCTGCCGACATAATCTTCTACACCGTATACCGGCATAATAATACTAACTAAATGTTCAGACATTTTCCATACTCCTTTTCAAAAATACCCCATAGGTATATCAAGCGGATTTTAACATAAACAAAATCGTTTTGCAAGGATAAATATAGAACACGGCACTTCGCCCCTGCCCTATTTACAGTTATTATAGTATAACACACTCTTTTAAAATTTCCAACAAAATTCTCTTGGAAGTCCAATTTTCCTTGGTATTTTTCTTTCTTTCTCTGAAAATTTATAAATTTCTAAAATTTGCATGGAAAAATTTTTTAGAGTATGGTACTATTAGTTTCGGCAGGTGAAATGAATGACAACAGAGGAATTACTATGTACAGCTTTGGACATCGGCGAACAAATGCTCATCAGCGGTGCGGAAGTCAGCCGCGTCGAGGATTCGCTCCAACGAATGATTTCCAGTTATAATATAAAACGTGTAGATGTATTCACCATTACATCCAGTATTGTAACAACGGTTACAGACAGTGAGAATAAAACCATCACCCAAACGCGTCGAATCAACAAATATGCAACAGATTTAAACAAGTTGCATGATTTAAACTCACTTTCGAGAAAAATTTGCGCGCAGAAGCCGGAAGCAGACGAAATTCATAAAGAATTAGAAAGCATCGTCGCCAAAAAGCCGTATTCTTTGGCTGTACAGTGCTTTGCCTTTGCTTTGATTGCCGGTTCCTTTACAATCTTTTTCGGTGGAAACTTTTTAGATGCCGCCGCTTCTGCTTTGATTGGTTTTATTTTAAAAATTTCCACCTATATATTAAGTAAGCTGAACATCAACATGGTGCTTTCCAACCTTGTTGGCTCCTTCATTTTAAGTTTTCTTGCAATTCTTTTTGTATTTTTACATTTTGGGAATAATGCTGATATGATTATTATCGGCAATATCATGCTGTTAATTCCCGGCATCGGTATTACAAACTCCATTCGTGATATTGTAAACGGTGATCTGATGGCAGGTATTTTACGGTTTTCAGAAGCCATTATCGTATCTTTGGCGATTGCAGGCGGTTATTTTCTCGCCGCACTTGTTTTTGGAGGGCTGGTTCGATGACAATTTTCTTGCAAATTCTAACCGCTTTCTTAGGTTCTATCGGATTTTCTATACTATTTAATGTACGAGGCTCTAAGCTTTTCATCGCCGGCCTCGGCGGTGCTTTATCCTGGGGACTTTATTTAGCACTCGGCCCCGTTCTTTCCAGTGATTCCATAAAATACTTTATAGCGTCTCTTTTTGTAACGATTTATGCAGAAGCTTTCGCACGCATCAAAAAAAGCCCCACAACCTCCTTTTTGGTACCGGGTTTTATCCCCCTCATTCCCGGAGGTGCACTTTATAACACAATGAAATATGCCCTGCACAACGATTGGAGTCTTTTTGCAGATAAAGCTTCTTATACCGTTCAGCTGGCATTGGCGATTGCGGCTGGAATTGTGGCAATTTCCTCCTTTATGCGTATGGTAAATGCCACAATTCACTACATAAATCTGCATAAACATAAAAATACTTAAAAAAGGGCTTCCCTTTATTCTAAAGTTGTACTATAATACCTCTGCAATAATATTCAGTAAAGGTGTATCATTTAATGTCTACCACACACAAGCATCGGCTTTCTCCGATACAAACCATTGTATTAGGCTATATTGCTATCATTCTTATCGGTGCCACGCTTTTAACCTTTCCCATTTCTACCAGAGAAGGTGTTTGGACCTCATTCGGTAACGCGCTGTTCACTGCAACCTCTGCTACCTGCGTAACCGGTCTTATTGTCTTCGACACCTGCACCTATTGGTCTGTCTTTGGTCAGCTGGTTATTTTAGCGCTGATTCAAGTCGGCGGTATCGGCTTCATGACTTTGGCAATTTCCGCATTAACACTCACCAAGCATAAAATCGGTCTTCGAAACCGCTACACTATGCAAGAAGCTGTAAACGCCTCTCAAGTCGGCGGCATCGTTCGTATGACCCGTTTCATTCTTTTGGGCACAGCAATGTTTGAAATTACAGGTGCTGTTTTACTTGCGATTCGTTTCATCCCGCAATTCGGTGTTTTAAAAGGTATCTATTATGGTATTTTCCATTCGATTTCGGCATTTTGTAACGCTGGTTTTGATTTAATGGGTGCAACCAGCGGACCTTGTACTTCACTTATGGGCTTTTATACTGACCCGCTTGTGAACTTCACAATTATGGCTCTCATCGTCATCGGCGGTATCGGCTTTTTTGTTTGGGCAGACATTAAGAAAAATAAATTCCACGTAAAGTCCTATCGTTTACACACGAAGGTGGTTTTATTTACCACGTTTTTGCTCATTGTGATTCCGTTTTTCTCGATGCTTCTTTTCGAGAGAAAGAATCCCTCTTTAAAGGACCTTCCCCCGCTGCAATATGCACTGACGATTTTATTCCAAACCGTTACACCAAGAACGGCTGGCTTTAACACGATTGATTTAACCTTGCTCTCTGATTCGAGCATCATCCTCATGGTTTTGTTAATGCTGATCGGTGGTTCTCCAAGTTCTACGGCAGGCGGTATGAAAACAACAACCTTTGCAATGCTCTTTGCCAATATGTTTACCATATTCCGTCAAAGAAAGCACGTAGAATGCTGTAAAAGACGTTTGACGGACTCCGCTTTAATTCAAATTATCAGTGTGTCCTCCATGTATCTTTTGCTCTTCTTCCTGTCGAGCGTTTTACTTTGCATGTTCGACCCTGTCAGCATGAAAGAAGCCATGTTTGAAACCGCATCCGCTATCGGTACGGTCGGACTTTCTCTCGGTATCACTTCAACACTCAGTGGCGCTTCTAAGCTTGTTTTAATTTGTTTAATGTTCTTCGGACGCGTTGGCGGCTTAACACTTTTACTGGCCTTCCATGACCACGAAAAAATTACACCGTCTAAGTATCCGGTTGAAAATATAACCATAGGTTAAAAAGAGGTATGAAATCATGAAATCTATTTTAATTGTCGGTCTCGGTCGTTTCGGTCGCCACATGGCACAAAAATTTTCTGAGCAGGGAAACGAAGTTATGGCGGTAGACATTGAAGAAAGCCGTGTAGATGCCATTCTCCCCTATGTTACAAATGCATTAATCGGTGATGCAACAGATCCTATGTTCATGGAAACCATCGGTGTTGATAATTATGATATTTGCGTTGTTGCCATCGGCGACAACTTCCAGAATTCTTTGGAAGCTACCTATCTTTTAAAGGATTTAGGTGCAAACTTTGTGCTTTCCAGAGCCAGCAGAGATGTTCACGCGAAGTTTTTACTTCGCAACGGTGCAGACGAAGTAATCTATACCGAAAAAGAAACCGCAGAACGTCTGGCTGTCAAATACGGTAACGACAGCGTATTCGATTACATTGAAATCAATGAAGATTTCTCGATTTATGAAATCAGCGTTCCCCCGACATGGGTTGGAAAGAGTATCTTAGATAAAAAGGTTCGTTCCAAATTTAATGTCAGCATTTTAGCAACAAAAATCGGTAAGGAAATTTATCCGCTTCCGCATCCCGACCACATTTTTAATGCCTCTGAATCCCTCCTCATTTTGGGTAGAAACGCGGATATTAAACATTTCTTAAAATAATAACAAAGAAACACGGGGTAAGCATTTCGCCTGCCCCGTTCTTTTGCTTTTTGGAGAATCAATTATGTTACTTGAATTAAGCGAAATCAGCAAGGGTTTTGCCGGAGAATCCGTTTTAAAAAATATTACCTTGCAAATTGAAGAGCATGACAGACTCGGCCTTTTAGGCTTAAACGGTGCAGGCAAATCTACGCTGTTAAATATAATGACCGGTGTCCTCGCGCCGGACAGCGGTTCTATCCGTTCCAAAGCTGGGCTTGCTATCGGTTATTTAAAGCAAAACGAGGCCTTAAATTCCGAAAACACTTTGGAAGAAGAAATCAAGCTTGCGTTAAAAGATGTATATGACGTTCGTGAAAAAATGCATGAAACGGAACATGCACTTTCCGTCACTGATCCCGAAAGCACCGCGTATCAGGAGCTTACCAAAACATATGAGCAGCTTTCTAATCAATATACAGCTCTTGACGGGTACACAGCCGATGTTCGTATTCAAACCGTTCTAAACGGCCTTGGCTTCGGTGATTTTCCGCTTTCCAACATCGTATCTACATTAAGCGGCGGCGAAAAAATCCGTTTTGCTATGGCTAAGGTGCTTTTGCAAAACCCCAAGCTTTTGATTTTGGACGAGCCGACGAACCACTTGGATTTCACCATGCTTTCTTGGCTGGAAGAATATTTAGAAAGCTATAAAGGCGCGGTGGTTGTAGTTTCCCATGACCGTTATTTTTTGGATAAAGTATCGGAAAATATCTGTGAAATCGAAAACGGTGAACTTGTCCGCTATAAGGGCGGATATTCTGCATTTGTAAAGCAAAAAGAAGAACGTACAAAATATCTTATCAAAGCATACGAAAAGCAGGAAGCAGAAATTGCCGCTATGCGCGACTATGTCAGCCGCAACCTTGCCAAATCGAGCAGTATTAACAGTGTCGGTTCCCGCGTGAAAGCCTTGGAGAAAATGGAAAAAGCTGCAAAGCCCAACCCAAGACAAAAAGAAGTACATTTCAAATTTGAATATGACTTTGAGCCGCACAAATCTGTATTAGATGTGCAAAACGTCGGTGTTTATGTCGGCACCGAGCCAAACGGCAAGCAGCTCTATGAGGATATCAGCTTTGAAATTCTGAAAGGCGATAAATTTGCTCTGGTCGGAAAAAACGGTGTTGGCAAATCGTCTCTTTTACAGGCAATTCTCAAAAAGATCCCCTACAGCGGAAAAATTCGTATTGGCGGAAACGTAAAGCTTTCTTATTTTGACCAAGAGCTTCGCAACCTTTCTTTAAACGATACCGTAATTGAAGCGGTTCACAAACGTTTCCCCGGAAAAACAGAATTGGAAATCCGAAATGCTCTCGCACGTCTTTGCCTCGAAGGAGATGCCGTGTTCAAACCAATTCGTACACTTTCCGGTGCGAATCGTGCAAAAGTGGCTTTTTGTATTATTCAGTTTGAACGAGCCAACTTTCTCGTCTTGGATGAGCCGACCAATCACCTCGATTATGTTGCTAAAGAGGCTTTGGATGAAGCACTCAGAGCCTATACAGGTACGCTGTTTGTGGTCTCTCATGACCGTTATTTCTTAAACCGTGTTCCGAACAAAATCATGGAGCTTTTCCCCGATGGTGTTGTTCTTTATAACGGCGGCTATGATGACTATATCAAAGCACAAACCAAACTGCCAAGCACCCCAAAGGCAAAGGAAGATAAGGCGCCTTCCGAGCAAAAGCTCGCCTATGAAGGCAACCGAAAGAATAAAGCTGAGGAACGCAAACGCCGTGCCAGATGCAATGCACTGCAAAAAGAGCTCACTGCATTGGAAGAACAGCTTTCTGCTTTAGAAGAAGAGTGTGCCAACCCGGAAGTTACAAGCGATTATGAAAAACTTTCTGCGGTTTTGAAGGAGATAGATGACCTCAAATCCGTGATTGAAGAGAAAGAAACAGAATGGCTCTTATTGGCAGATGTATAAGTTGTAATTTTTTGTATATTTTCAAAAAATTACTTGTATCTTTCACAAAAATAGTATAGAATGTATATGTTTAATCGGTTTTCACCGAAAAATACAACAGATAAAGGATGAAATCTGAATGGAAAACAATCAACCGAACAAGACCGAGGCGGAGCTTTACCGCGAAGAGCGTAAAAAGCGTATGGCCTCAGCCGCAAAAAAGAATGCAAAACAGAGCCCGCAGCTTAAAAAAGCAAAAAAAGTTGCCGGTAAAACCATTGGCATCATTTTAATTGTTTTAATAGCACTCGGCGCACTTTACGGCATTTTGGATTTCTTCGGCGTTCCGCAGAAAACCATCACCGCCACAAAAATTGGTGACCAAAAAGTTTCTGTTGCAAAATACAACCTGTATTACATGGATGTTTATCAGCAGATTTACGGTCAGGCACAGCAGATTGAAGCACAGTACGGCAAAGGCTACGGTGCTCAGCTCACCGGCTATGATCCCGCCAAAACTCCTATGGAGCAAGCTTATCCGCACGGTGAAATTGAAGGCTTTGAAGGTGAAAACCCGACATGGGCTGACTTCTTCCGTATTCAAGCTAACCAATATCTTCAGTCCTTCCTCTCTTATGCAAAGCTTGCACAGGATGCCGGTATTACTTTAACCGATGAAGAAAACAAAGCAATCGACGACCAGATTAATTCTCTTCGCGAAGCCGCTAAAAAGCAGGATTACTCTTTAGATCGTTACTTAACACATATTTACGGTAAAGGCGTAAGCGAAAAGCTTCTTCGTGAAGTGTTTGTTGAAAGACAACTTGCTTCTAAATTCGCAAATCAGAAAACTGAAGAATTACAGAATGCAGTTACAGCAGAACAAATTGAAGAAGAATTCAGCAAAAATCCTGCAAACTACACACTGGCTTCTATTGCAGGCTTCCAAGTAGCCGCTGACCTTTCTTCCGTTGCTTCTGATGCAACACAGGAAGAAAAAGATGCAGCACGCAAGGATGCACTTGCAAAGGCAAAAGAAAAAGCAGATGCTTATGCTGCAAAGATTACAAGCCCCGAAACTCTTTTAGAGCAAGCTAAGCTTGAAAACAAGAGCGCTACATTGGAAACTGTAGTTCAGAAGAACGTTGCTCCTTCTAATCTCGGTGATGAAGCTGCAAAATGGCTTATGGAAGAAGGTAGAAAAGTCGGCGATGTAACCGTTATTGAATCCGGCAACAACTATCTTGTACTCTATGTTTCCGAACTTCCACACAAAGACCTTTCTAAGCCCGTTGACGTTCGTCACATTTTAGTGGCATTCCCGACCGATCCGGATGCAAAGGGTCCGCAGAAGCCCACAGATGCTCAAAAAGCCGAAACCAAGGCAAAAGCACAGGCTATTTACGACGAATACTTACAGAACCCCACCGAAGATAACTTTATTGCACTTGCAAAGGCAAAGACTGAAGATCCCGGCTCCAAAGAAACAGGTGGTCTTTACAAAGAAATCGGTGCTGACGGCAGAACACCTGACGGCTCAACCATGGTTCAGGAATTCACCGATTGGTGCCATGCTGACGGCAGAAAAGTTGGCGACACCGGTATTATTGAAACTCAGTTTGGCTATCACATCATGTACCTTGCAAACAATGATTACCCCGTAACCTGGGAAATCAATGCTAAAAACGTACTTGCAGGTGATGCATTTACCGAATTTGAAAAGACCATTACCGAAGGTGATGCATACAAGATTCAGCCTTCTAAAACAGCTATTTCCTGGGCATCTTCTCAAATAGAATCCTTCATCAAGAAGCAGTCTGTTAAATACTAAACTTAAAACGAAAGCCGCTGTTTTTCAGCGGCTTTTCTTTTTCTCTACCCCCTATCCGATTTCATCTAAAATTCCAAAAGGTGTTGAAAAGATACGGAAAATAGTGTATACTAATTTCCGTTAATGAAAAACGGAGGATGAACCAAAACTATGAAATTAGGAATTGTAGGTTTACCGAATGTCGGTAAAAGTACCTTGTTTAATGCTATTACAAATGCCGGTGCGCAGTCTGCAAACTACGCATTTTGCACAATCGAACCCAATGTCGGTGTTGTTGCAGTACCCGATTATCGTTTAGATAAATTAGCCGAAATGTATCATCCGCAGAAATTCACTCCTGCTACTATCGAATTTGTAGATATTGCAGGTCTTGTAAAGGGTGCTTCTAAAGGTGAAGGTCTCGGCAATAAATTCCTTTCTCACATTCGTGAGGTAGACGCCATTATTCACGTTGTCCGTTGCTTCGACGACGATGATATTATTCATGTAGAAGGTTCTGTTGACCCTCAGCGTGATATTGAAACCATCAATTTAGAGTTAATTCTCTCTGACCTTGAAATCTTAGACCGCAGAATCGATCGTAGCACAAAAGCCATGAAAGGCGACAAGAGCTTACAGGCAGAGGTGGATTTCTTAAACCGTCTTCGTGAGGAGCTTCAAAACGGCGTAAACGCAAGAGCCGTGGAAGTTACCGATGACGAAAAAGAAATCATGGATTCCATTGCACTTCTTTCCGCAAAGCCTGTCATTTATGCTTGCAACATGTGCGAAGAAGACTTTACACATCCGATTGAAAGCAATCCCCGTTATCAGGCAGTTTGCAAAATCGCAGAAGCCGAAGGCGCAGAAGTGCTTCCGATTTGTGCAGAAATGGAAGCTGAAATTGCTTCGCTTTCCAAGGAAGAAAAGGAACTGTTCCTTTCCGATCTTGGTATTGAAAAAGGCGGCTTGGATTTATTGATTCAACGCTCCTATCACCTTTTAGGTTTGATTTCTTATTTAACTGCAGGTGAACCGGAAGTTCGTGCCTGGACCATTAAAGAAGGCACAAAAGCACCGCAGGCAGCCGGTAAAATCCACTCCGACTTTGAACGTGGCTTCATTCGTGCAGAAGTTATTTCTTTTGACGAGCTTATGCAGTACGGCAGTATGCAGGCCGCTAAAGAAAACGGTAAAATCCGTTCTGAGGGCAAGGAATACGTCATGAAAGACGGCGATATTGTTCTCTTCCGTTTCAACGTATAAAAAAACAAGAGCTTACAGTTTTTCTGTAAGCTCTCTATATGCACTCGTAGCTCAGCTGGATAGAGCGTTGGACTCCGACTCCAAAGGCCAGAGGTTCGAATCCTCCCGAGTGCGCCAAAAGAACCTCTATGCAATTTATGCATAGAGGTTCTTTCCTTTTAAACCATCAAAAAACGACTTTATGCTATATCCTTCCAAGAAAGATACATGTCAATTATGTATTTTTCAAGATAATTATTATAAGGGCCCTTTTTCCAAGCAACTGCATCATATGGGATATAGCCTCTGTTCTCCTGGTATGGCATTAAATCTTCACCTGGAATATTGCCTAAAAAAGTTAAATTGTTTTGAGGAATTGATTTTTTTGAGGTGGAAATCATTTGAAGATTGTATTGCTTTTGCAATTTCGGATTGTATTGTAGAGCTGTCGAATAGGAACATACTTCTTGAAGTGGCAAATTCAAAAGATTTTCTAATTTCGGGCATTCCATAAATATGCGCTTATAAAATTGAACTACTGGTACAATATGTCCGGGATACCAGCTAGTTTCAGTCACTTTTCTAAAAGCAATATATTTTTGATAAAAGCCCTTTTCTTGGCTATACTCCCCTGTGAATTGATAAGCAAAAATATCCCCCAAATTCCATTCACATTTATATAGACGATATTTATAAATTCTCTTTTCAGGCGGCTGTGGCGTTAACAATTTCGCTTTAAGCTTTTTTAATGTATTCTGCCAAGCTTGTACTTTTTTCTCGCCGGACTCTTTCCACCGTTCCAGTTCTCCCTTCTGTTCTAAAAAGAAGAGTGCCTTTTCCTTAACTTCCGGCAATAATCTACCATTATTCCATTGTGTGTCTGCAAGAGCAAACCAAAAAAGTGGCTCTTCCTCTTCGTCGTCAAAAATCTCCCTGTTTCTTTGCATAAGTATTTCAACAACTTCTTGATTTGTTTTTCCACGACGAAGCAAATCAACATAGTCTCCACGAATATCACTTGCAGAATCATTAGAATATAATGCCGTTCCCCAAGCCCCCATAAAATACCGTCCTCTCATATTAAAAGATTTGAATATATATCTGCCACAACAATTCACTCTTCCTCCGGAGTCGGCAAAGGCTCAAACTTATGCGCTCGAACCATTTGCTTTTCTGTAACACCGGAAACAACAATCAAATCTGCCGAACAGTTTTCGAGTCTTGCAATCAGTCTGGACTCCAGCTCCACCGTTGCGGCATCCAGTTTATCCAGTTCCAAGCTATCCCCTTGAATCGTAAAATAGATGGATACCCAATAGCGGCGGCCGGTTCTTGTAATATCATAAAACACTGGTTCAAAATGATAGGGTGCCAAAACCTCTGCGCAGATTTCCTGCACATCGTTGGTTACGGATTCTCCCGGTGCAAATAAAACCACATCCTGCATAGCGCGAATCAATAATTTGATATTTTCGGGAAGAATAGAAAGTACAATGAATATCGCTACTATTTGGTCAAAGTACGGTGCAATCCAATGCAGAGGTGTTTTCTCTAAAAATGTAGAAAGATAGAAGGCCAGTGACAAACCTAAACTGTAGCCGACATCCAATTTCCAGCCAAGTAATTCCGTTTGCACCGTCGGTGAAGAAACCGTTTTATTTAAATGACGCATTAAAAGATAAATTAAAAGACTTGCAAAGCCCAAAATCAACTGTAATACGGAAATTTGTGCACCGTCCACCTGATTACCGCCCGAAAGCGCAATATTGATACTGTTTGCCGTTAACGCAATCGTGACTGACATCATCATAAAGGTTTTCACAATAATAAAAATAGATTCCAGCTGCGCATAGCCGTAGGGATGTTTTTCTGAAATTGGCTTATGAAAGAGCGGCGTTACAAACAAAGTTAAAATAATGATAATCAGCTCAGATGCGTCATAAGCGCCATCCATAAGGACGGACTGAGAATGCATATAAATCGCACTGATTAGCTCCACAATCGCAAAGCCCAAGCCTGCTAAAAAGGAAATCCATAAAATCAATTTTTCGTTTTTTAATATTTTCTTTTCTTTTATGCGTATTCGGTCCGGCATAGTATCTCTCTTTCTTTTTTAATCTTTTTATAATCATACCATAGATAGCCTTTAGAAACAACTTATAAATCAGTTCTTTCCAAATCCCCTTTTGCCTTTCTGACTTTCTTGACACTCATTTGAGACTTTGGTATAATTATGAAAGAATTTTGGGTAAATCCCTTACATTCGTCATAAAATTTAAGCTTAATTTTTCTTTATTTTTCAATTAAGAAAAGGAGTTTACGTCATGCAATATGATTATTTAGTTGTCGGCGCAGGTCTTTACGGTGCAGTTTTTGCACATGAAGCGAAAAAGCAAGGCAAATCCGTTTTAGTAATTGACAAGCGTGGACACATCGCAGGCAATGTTTACACGGAAAAAGTCGAAGGCATTAACTTCCATAAATATGGTGCACATATTTTCCACACTAACAATACAGAAGTTTGGAATTATATTACTCAGTTTGCAATCTTTAACCGTTTTACAAATTCTCCGGTTGCCAATTACAAGGGTGAACTTTATTCCCTCCCCTTTAACATGTACACCTTCAATAAAATGTGGGGCGTTGTAACTCCCGAGGAAGCCGCCGCAAAAATTGAGGAACAGAAGAAAGAAATCAAGGGTGAACCTCAAAACTTAGAAGAACAGGCCATCAGCCTGGTCGGCAGAGATATTTATGAAAAGCTCATTAAGGGCTATACCGAAAAACAATGGGGCAGAGATTGCAAAGAACTCCCCTCTTTCATTATCAAACGTCTCCCCGTTCGATTAACCTTTGATAACAACTATTTCAATGCGCTTTACCAAGGCATTCCGGTTGGCGGTTATACCAAAATGGTTGCCAACATGTTAGAAGGCATTGAAGTTCGCTTGAACGAAGATTACTTTGACAAAAAAGCAGAATATGATGCTATGGCAAAGAAAATCATCTACACAGGTCCTATCGACGCTTACTTTGATTATAAGCTTGGTGCACTGGAATATCGTTCCGTTCGCTTTGAAAACGAAGTGTTAGACACACCGAACTTCCAAGGTAACGCCGCCGTAAACTATACCGACAGAGAAACCCCTTATACCCGTATTATTGAGCACAAGTGGTTTGAGTTCGGCAAAGATGAAAACGGCAATGATCTTCCCAAGACCATCATCAGTAAGGAATATTCCTCAGAATGGAAGCTTGGTGACGAGCCTTACTACCCCGTAAATGATGACAAAAACGGTGCGTTATATGCAGAATATAAAAAGCTCGCCGAAAGCGAAGCAAATGTAGTATTCGGCGGTAGACTCGGTGAGTATAAATACTACGATATGGACGGCGTTATTGCAGCAGCTCTTGACTTTTGCAAAAAAGAACTTGCATAAATAATCAAAAAGCGGAGATAGAAAAATCTATCTTCGCTTTTTCTTGCTTTTGAGAAGCAGTTATTTTATAATATCTGTAAACAGTTAGGAAGAAGGAAACAAAATGGATTTCACAGCATTAAAAGAAAAATTAGAAAAGAACGGCTTTACCGTAGCAGCCTTTGAAACGAAAGAAGAAGCCGCGGATTATTTAAATCAAGAAATCGACGGTGTAAGTGTCGCTTCCGGCGGTTCACAGACCTTAAAAGCACTCGGTATTTTAGATAAGCTTTCCACACATAATGACGTAATCAAAAGAAGCGATGCAGAAGATATGGAGATTACACTCAAAAAGCAAATGACTACAGATGTCTATCTTCTTTCTGCCAACGCTATTGATGAAGAGGACGGCGCACTTTTAAATATTGACGGCAACGGAAATCGTGTATCCTCTTCCCTTTACGGTCACAAAAAGATTTACTTTGTTGCCGGCAAGAATAAGATTTCTCCGGATTTTCATTCTGCACTTCACCGCTTACGTAATGTGGTTGCTCCCAAAAACACCATTCGACTCAACAAAAACACGCCTTGTGTAAACGGCGGCCACTGCTTCGATTGCGACAGTGCCGAACGAATTTGTAATGCCTTGGTTGTGTACTGGAAGAAAATCCGCTCCATGGATATGGAAGTTGTTTTAATCAATGAAGAATTAGGTTATTAAAAAGAAAAGACACAGCAATTTTTGCTGTGTCTTTTTTTTATTCCATTTTCACGCCTTCACGCATAAAGCGTTCCATATGCGGTTTAAACACAATCAAGAAGAAAATAGTGGACTGCACTGCGCCGATAATATCGGCAATCGGTTCTGCAAAGAAAGCGTTTTTTGCAGCAAAAAAGTAAGGCAACAAAACTGTAAAGCCCAAGAAAAGAAGCTTTCTCGTTGCAGAAAGATAAAGTGAAACTTTGATTTTGCCTAGCGCCGTTAAAGCATCTACCAACACATATTGGAAAGCCAGCGGCACAATCGCTAAAGTAAAAATTTGAATACCCCAAACGGAGATATCCTTTACTGCCGCATTGTCAACAAAGAACTGCACGAAATTATCTGCAAAAAGTCTGGAGATTACAAACATCATGCCTGTAAAAATTATACCTTCAATCAAGGCAAAGAAAATTGCTTTTTTCACTCTTTGTGGCTCTTTTGCGCCGAAATTGTAGCTGATTAAAGGCTGTACACCGCCCGAAATACCAATCAGTGGGCCTGTAATCAGCAGGAAATAGCTTTGGATAATCGTCATCGACGAAACCAGTAAATCGCCCTGTTCACCGCCGAAATGCTGTAAAACCGCATTCATCGCGATGATAATCACACTGTCGGTTGCAATGATAATAAACGGCGAGATACCCATCTTAACAATTTTCCACATGAGCTTTTTATCGTAATTTCCAAAAGAAATTTTAACATGCACTTTTTTGCCAAAAAGGAAAAGAACCGCATAAAGGCAGGAAAGGAACTGAGAAATCACCGTTGCCCAAGCTGCACCTGCAACCCCCTTCTTTAACACAAGCACAAAAACAGCATCTAAAAAGATATTGCATATCGCTCCAATAAAAACGGTAAACATCCCATTTTTTGGAAATCCCTGTCCGTTAATAAAGAAATTGAGTCCCAAAGCTAAAAGTGCAAAAAATGTACCAAGAGTATAAATGGTAAGGTATGTATTTGCAAATGGATAGGTTGCATCACTGCCGCCGAAAAGATAAATCATGTATTTTTTTGTTAACAGAAATACAGTAGTCAACACACCGGAGAAAATCAAAAGCAGTAAGAAGCTATTAGAGAGAATCTTTTTCGCACCCTTTTGGTCTCCCCTACCCATTGTGGTTGCCATCATAATAGAGCCGCCGATACCTACAAGCGTTCCGAAGGAGGAAATCAGCGTTACAATCGGTCCGCAAACCCCGACACCTGCCAGTGCCAAATCGCCAACAACCGGAATGTGCCCTATAAACATACGGTCAATAATACCATATAAAACCGAAACAAGCTGTGCAAGCATCGCCGGAATGGTTAATTTTAAAACAAGGGAAAGAATCGAATCCTTTCCTAAATCATTCGTCTTTTTCTTTTTCATTTCTTTTTCATTTCTTTTCCTATTTTTTCTCTTAATCTTTTACAACAGCAGTAATTATACGCTAAGAATAGACAAAAGACAAGATTTGCGAATGCTGAAAATTCAGGAAAAAATCCCTCTAAAATTGTAAAAAAAGAAAGCGGCTCTTTAAAAGAACACAAAGCTATGCTATACTAACGTTATAAATTTCTAAAAGACAGGAAAACCAGCATGAAACAAGATATATTTCGTAAAAATTGGGTTGTTGCACTCCTCGCCATGCTCTGCTGCTTTTTGTGGGGTAGTGCCTTTCCCTGTGTAAAAATCGGTTATGCTTTATTCCACATTGAAGCACACGACACAGCCGCTCAAATTCTCTTTGCCGGGCTACGCTTTACCTTAGCAGGAATTTTAACGATTCTAATCGGCAGTCTTCTCAGTCGAAAATTTTTGATTCCGAAAAAAACTTCCCTGCAAATGGTCTTTCATCTTTCCATGACCCAAACCGTTTTACAGTATCTGCTCTTTTACATTGGTCTTGCCAACACAACCGGTGTAAAGGCATCGATTATCGAAGCCTCCAACGTATTTATTGCTATTCTCCTTTCGAGTTTGGTATTTAAATTCGAAAAACTGCGCACCAATAAAATTCTCGGGTGTGTTTTAGGATTCTTGGGTGTAGTGCTCATCAACTTGACCAAGCAAGGCTTTGACGCCTCTATGACCTTTAAAGGCGAAGGTGCAATTTTGCTTTCTACGGTTTCTTACGCTGTTTCTTCGGTACTCATTAAAAAATACAGCCAAAAAGAAAATCCCGTAACCTTGAGCGGTTATCAGTTCTTTTTCGGTGGCATTATCATGACAGTGGCCGCACTTCTTATGGGTGGCAGACTTCACGGATTCACCGTCAAATCTACGCTTTTACTTCTTTATATGGCAATGATTTCTGCCGTTGCCTATTCTATTTGGGGTATTCTTTTAAAGCACAACCCTGTAGGCAAAGTTACCGTATTCGGCTTTATGAACCCCGTATTCGGCGTAATTTTAAGTGCGATTCTCTTAAAAGAACAAAATCAGGCCTTTACAGTGCAAGGTCTGTTTTCTCTTATTTTAGTTTGTGTGGGTATTTATCTTGTAAACAGAGAAGCTACACAGCCTAAAAAGCTAAAGCAAAAGTAAATGTATTTCGATTGTTGTTTACTTTGGTTTGTGTTACAATAAGTTTAGTGTTACAGAAATTTACAATGTATTTTCAGAAAGGAAAAACTATGCTTTCTACACGCGATATTTATAAAATCGGCATCGGACCTTCCAGTTCTCATACCATGGGACCGGCCTTTGCTTCCAAACGTTTTAAAAGGCTCTATCCGACTGCCGAGCAATATAAGGTTATCTTATACGGTTCTCTTGCCAAAACGGGTAAAGGTCATGGTACAGACCGTGCTGTACTGCAAGAGCTCTCTCCTACGCCTACCGAAGTCATTTTTAATATAAAAGAGGAAAAACTAGAGCATCCCAATACTATGGATTTATTTGCTTATCAAAACGGTAAAGAAATCGGGAAGATGCGTGCTCTTTCCATTGGTGGCGGTAACATTAAGATTCTTGGTGATGCGGAAGGTAAAGCCCCGCTTGAGGTTTATACTGAAAATACTTTTTCCGAAATTGCCGAAATTTGCAAAAAAGAAAATATTCGACTTTCCGATTATGTACTTAGACACGAAAGTGAAGACTTTCCGCAGTTTCTCTCTAAGGTTTGGAGCACAATGGGAAATTCCATTCGAGAAGGCTTAACTCAAAACGGAACGCTCCCCGGTGGACTTGGTGTAGAGCGAAAAGCACAAAAGCTTTTCAATCAGCGCCACATTGACGAAAGCCCGCAAACCAGAGAAAACCGTTTGGTTTGTTCTTACGCCTTTGCTGTCAGTGAACAAAATGCAGACTGCGGCACAATCGTAACCGCGCCAACCTGCGGTGCATGCGGTGTATTGCCTGCCGTTTTAAAATACATGCAAGAAAAAAACAACTTTTCGGAAAAGGATATTATTAGAGCATTAGCCGTTGCAGGTCTTGTCGGTAACCTTGTGCGTACCAACGCCTCTATCAGCGGTGCAGAATGCGGATGCCAAGCCGAAATCGGCACCGCCTGTTCCATGGCAGCAGCCGGTCTTGCAGAGCTTTTCTACATGGGCATAGACCAAATCGAATATGCCGCAGAAATCGCCTTAGAGCATCATTTAGGGCTTACCTGTGACCCCGTTTGCGGACTTGTGCAAATCCCCTGCATTGAAAGAAATGCCGTTGCGGCAATGCGCGCGATCAATGCACTCAGTCTCGCAAATTTCCTTTCCGACAGCCGTAAAATTTCTTTTGATTTAGTGGTAAAAACCATGTATCACACCGGCATTGACCTTTCGCATCGCTACAGAGAAACCTCAGAGGGCGGTCTTGCAAAGCTTTACACAGAAAAATAAAAACAAAAGCACGCTTGGAATTGTCCATCGCGTGCTTTTTATATTTTATATAAAGAAAAAGCGAAGAGTCTATGCTCTTCGCTTTTAGTATTTATATTTTAGTTTCCGACAAATATTTTAGAGAATACTCCTTAAATTGTTCTTTGTATATGGGGTCATCCGTCTTCATTGCGCGTAAAGATTCGTGCAAATTCAGATTGCGATTTGCCGCGTCGATAACACAGCCCGCAATATTGGAGCAATGGTCAGACGTGCGTTCCAGATTTGTAATAATATCCGACAAAACAAAGCCGGTTTCAATACTGCACGCGCCCTGCTGTAAACGAAGAATATGACCTGTGCGAATCTGCTCTTTTAAAACATCAATTACCTGCTCTAACGGCTCAACCTTGTGTGCCGCCTCAAGGTCATCCTTTGTAAAGGCGGTAAGGGTCAAGTTAAGGATTTCCACAACCGCGTTTGTGAGATTGGTTAACTGCTTCACGGCATCCTTCGAGAAGGAAAGCTCTTTATTCTTCATTTCTTCTGCGGAATCCACAATATTTACAGCATGGTCGGAAATACGCTCTAAGTCACCGATGATTTTCAAAAGCTTAGTAGTTTCTGCACTATCACGGTCGCTGATTTGGTGTGTGCTCAGCTTAACCAAATACGTACCGATTACGTCTTCAAAGTGGTCGGTTTTTTCTTCTAAGGTTCTGACTTCCTCTGCCATATCCTTGGAATAACCCTGTAAGCAGAACAAGCTGTTACGCAAAGCATGAATTGCGCCCTCTGCCATTTCACAAGCATATTCGTGGCATCTTTCAATCGCAATGGTGGGGGTTGCAAGCAAACGCTCATCAAGCTCTGCGGTAACATCGGGTTTCTTGGTATCTGGCACAAGCAGATAAGCGATTTTCTCAAGCAAAGAAGACATCGGAAGCAAAATCAAGGTACAAGCAAGGTTAAATACCGAGTGTGCTATCGCAATGCCGGTAAGAGAAGCACTTGTTTCTAAGAATGCAGGTGCAACGGTATGTTTAACAATTTCAAAAACGGAAAGACAAACTGCCGTGCCGATAACGTTGAAAGAAAGGTGTACAAGCGCTGCACGTTTTGCGTTGCGATTTGTACCGAAAGAGGAAAGAATCGCTGTGATACAGGTACCGATATTTTGACCCATGATAATCGGAATAGCCGCACCATAGGAAACAAGACCGGTTGTAGCAAGTGCCTGTAAAATACCGACGGAAGCAGAGCTGGACTGGATAATCGCTGTTAAAACCGCACCAGCCAGAACGCCTAAAATCGGGTTTTTAAACATAATAAAGAGATTTGCGAAAGCCGGAACTTCGGCAAGACCTGCCACCGAAGAGGACATGGTATCCATACCGAACATCAAAACGGCAAAGCCTAATAAAATGGTACCGTTATCTTTCTTTTTCGTATTTTTGCAAAACATATAAAGAATGATACCGATGAGAGCCAGGATAGGTGTAAAGGAAGTCGGCTTTAAGAGAGCCACAAACATGTTGCTGCTACTAATACCGCCAAGGCTCAAAATCCATGCCGTGACCGTTGTACCGATATTGGCACCCATAATCACGTTAATGGCCTGTCCAAGTGTCATAAGACCCGAGTTAACAAAACCAACCACCATAACAGTTGTGGCAGAAGAGCTTTGAATCACTGCAGTAACACCAAGTCCTGTGAGAAGACCTGCAAATTTGTTCGTCGTAAGTTTAGAAAGGAGAGATTGGAGTTTACCACCTGCTCGGCGTTCTAAGGCTTGTCCCATTACATTCATACCAAAGAGGAACAAACAAAGCCCTCCGATGAGTTTCAGCACATCAAAAACTGTCATAGAAAACGTCCTTCCGTTTTTGTTACATCTCTTTATTTTTCCTACGGCTTGATTATAACAAATACAAAATTTTATATCAATAAATAATCAACAAGTTTTTGAAGATTGTATATTATAATGCAAAATACCCTCTTTATATGACAAATATTTCAGATATTTGTATAAAAACAGGTTCTTTTTTGCGCGCTGATGGCATAAAAAATACTCTGTTATTCCGCGCGTAAACCGGTTATTTTTTCGATTTGTGAAAGCTCATAGCTCGGAAAATATATACCGTATTTTTCATTGTTCAGGGTAAAGGTAAGAATGTGGTAAGACTTAACCCAAAAACGGCCTACGTTGTCTGTTGTGATTTTATAAGGCTTATAAACGCCCTCGTTAAAAGCCTCCTCTTTATTCCAGCCTGCCATAGGGATACGTTTCTTTACCGTCTCAATGGATTCGAGAGCAGACAGCGGAACCGAATAAACATTTTCCGTATCGGCAAAACACAAAGAATCCTTTTGGGTGTAAACACGCATATCTATATTCAAATAAGAATCAGTATGCGAAGAAGCCGGACACGCAATCAGCTTCTCCCCTTTCATCTTATAGAAAAAAATGAGTATATCCATCGATGCAGCATCTCTCGGAACCTTCAGACTGTCATAAGAGTTTTGAAGATTTTGTTGGACGGCAGACAACGCGCATTGGCTTTGATCCGCTTCCAGAACTTCTTTATTTTTCTTCTTTTCAAGATAGGCAAAAACGCCCCAAATTGAAATACAAACTACATCCGCAATCACAAAGAGTAGAGATTCACGAAGGGCAGTGAAACCTACCTCCATCACAGTATTAAAAAGCGACAGAAACAGAATTAAGCCAACGATCTCTGCAATAAACTTGATGATGCGCATCCATAAAGGCAGCTTTGCTGTTTTCAGAACATTTTCAACTGCATCCCCTGCTTCTTCTAATCTTTGTACCATATCTGCCGGAACTGTCGCTGTTATAAATTCATTAGCATTCAATTGCGTGTTCTTTTTATCCTTTGTAAGATCAATGCCGAAAAATGGTTTCATTTTTCATCCTCCTGTTGCTAAATGAATAGCTTATTATAGATTCATTATACAAAAAAATACTGAAAAGTAAAGGTAAAAAAGAGGAAATTTTATCCCCTCTCCTGCCTTGTGCTTTTCTGCGATTACATGTATAATAATTCAAGTATTCTCTAAGCAAAGGAGCATGAATCATCCCATGCAATTTGATTTTACTTCTGGACCAATTCGGCGGAATTTAATATTATTCTCTCTGCCGCTGATTGGCGGAAATCTACTTCAGCAGTGCTATAACATTGTTGACACATGGATTGTAGGTCAATATTTAGGAAATATTCCCCTAGCCGCTGTCGGCAGTGCATTTTCTTTGATGATTCTTCTGAACAGTTTGCTGTTGGGTTTATGCATGGGAAGCGGCGTGGTGTTCAGTCAGCTGTACGGAGAAAATAAAACGGAACGAATGAAGCAAGCGATTGTCAATGCCTTTACAGCCGTTTTCTGTGCATCGATTTTACTTTTAATGGTTGCCTATTTGGCATTACCCGCGACAGCAAAACTCATGCGTATTCCACAGGAAGCTCTGCCCGCGTTTATGGGCTATCTTCGCATTATCTTTTTAGGTATTCCCTTCACTTTTTTATTTAATTTCTGTGCCGCCGTCTTGCGTGGTATCGGCAATTCTCTGGCGCCGCTTTTATTTCTTCTGTTATCTACTGTCAGCAATATTGTATTGGATTTTCTGCTGGTTCTGACCTTTAAGCAAGGCGTAGAAGGTGCCGCGGCCGCAACAGTAATTGCACAAGGCATCTCTGCACTCGGACTGCTAATATATATTATATTTCGTCTGCCACAGCTCCGCCCAAATCGTTCCCATTTTCATCTGGACAGAAAGCTTTTACATCGAATCCTATCAGTCAGCGTTTTGACCGGGTTTCAACAATCTATCATGAATTTTGGAATTCTTATGGTACAAAGCTTGGTTAACAGTTTCGGCATTGCAACCATGGCCGCCTTTACAGCCGGTGTAAAAATAGATGCCTTTGCCTACTCCCCTGCCCAAGACTTCGCCAATGGTTTTTCTACTTATGTGGCACAAAACGCGGGAGCAAATAAACCAGAGCGAGTGCAACAAGGCTTTCGTACAGCCTTGCATTTATCCCTGTCCTTTTGTTTAATTATCTCTGTACTGGTATTCTTACTGGCCCGTCCCCTACTTTCGCTGTTTATTGCTCCAACAGAATTAGAAGCCTTAAATATCGGTGTTCAATATCTTCAAACAGAAGGCATATTTTATGTTGGAATCGGACTCCTCTTCCTTCTTTACGCCACCTATCGCGGTGTGGAACGGGCAGGTATGTCCATTATCCTGACGGTCATTTCCCTTGGACTGAGAGTGTTGATTTCCTATAGCTTCGCTCCACACTTCGGTGTATGGATGATATGGATTTCCATTCCTATTGGCTGGTTCATCGCTGATGCAGTGGGTGTTGCAGGGCTGCGTCGTCTATTTCGAACAAAATAAATTCTGAAAAAACATCTATATCTTGCATACAGCAAAAAAGGCCTGAGACTTTTCTAAAAAGCTCTCAGGTCTTTTTTTATATAAAATAAAACTGTAAACCTACCCTGCGATGCAGGTCTGTTTCAAGATAAAATTTTAAAGATTTGATTTTTGCTCCCTTTTTTCTAAACGCACTGTCAAATAGCATAATCATCGGCAGTAGTAGCCCTGTTAAAGCTGCAATTAAAAGAAAAATTTTTCAACACACGTTTAGGGGCTATCATTTGCAGATTATTTATAAATAAGACTAAAACGCCTAAATCTCTAAAACAAAAAGCTCAAAGACCTTGATAAAGGCTTTTGAGCTTTTTGATGTAGTATTTAAATAAAAAAGAAACGAAAAGCTAAACTTTTCGTTTCCGTTGGTTGCGGGGGTGGGACTTGAACCACACGACCTCCGGGTTATGAGCCCGACGAGCTACCAACTGCTCTACCCCGCGATATTGAATTTGTGCTCTCGTTTGAGTGCTCTGATAGTATACTGCAAAACATCGCATTTGTCAATAGTTTTTTAAAAATTTTTTATTTTTATTTGAGCAGCCCTCTTCTCCTTTCTATTTATAATAGTATATTGTCAAAAATATTCTCAAAAATTCATAGGATTTAAAGCAAAATTTTTCTGTCCTTACTTTTCTTAAAAACATTGCAATTTAAACACAAAGTTGATAAAATATAATGAAATAAAATCCAAGGAACAGCAAGCTGAAAAGCAAGCCGTACCGAACGAACTTATTTTCGTATTTTATGATTTGGAGTGGACTATATGGAAGTACAAAATCTTATTGATCTCAGCGACATCACAAGGGAAGAATTAAAGGAAATTATTGACCTTGCTGGTAAAATCAAAGCAAATCCGAAAGATTATATGCATGCCTGTGACGGTAAGCTCATGGCAACCTTGTTTTATGAGCCGTCTACCAGAACGCAAATGTCTTTCCAGTCTGCAATGCTTCGTCTCGGCGGTCAGGTTATTGGCTTTGACAACCCTCAAAACGCCTCTGTTTCTAAGGGCGAAACAGTTGCCGACACCGTTCGCGTTGTCAGCGGCTATACCGATGTTGTAGTTATGCGTACGCCTGTTGAAGGTGCACCTCTCGCTGCGACATTATACTCCAAAGCACCGGTAATCAATGCCGGCGACGGCGGACACTTACATCCCACCCAAACTTTAACAGATTTAACCACACTCACCTATGAAAAAGGCAGATTAGATCATTTAACTATCGGTCTTTGCGGCGATATGAAAAACGGCAGAACCGTGCATTCCTTAATCCGTGCTTTAGCACCCTTAGAGGGCAATCGCTTCATCTTTATTTCCACAGAAGAATTACAGCTTCCGCAATATGCGCTTGACTTCTTAGACGAGCACCACTGTGAATATGCTTTTGCTTCCGATTTAGAAAGCGTTATGCCTGAACTGGACGTGCTTTATATGACCAGAATCCAGCGTGAACGCTTCGCTTCTTTAGAACAATACGAAGCACAAAAGGGTGTATTCGTTTTAGATGCCGCTAAAATGGCAAAGGGCAAAGAGGATTTATTAGTTTTACATCCCCTTCCCCGTGTTGACGAAATCACAACCGATGTGGACAAAGACAAGCGCGCAGGCTACTTTAAGCAGACTGAATACGGTATGTATGCTAGAATGGCACTAATCTTAACTGTTTTGAATAAATCCGGCAAAAAAGAAGAAATTGAAGTTCCGGACGGCGTAAACTGCCGTTGCCACAATTCACGTTGCGTTACCAATGCAGAAACCTATCTGCCGCAGCTGACCTACGTCAAGGAAGGAAAAACTGTTTGCACTTACTGTGACAGTCCTATTGAAGAATGAATGTACTGATTTTATTCGGTTCTCCGAAAAGAAACGGCTACACACAAAAACTGACAGATGCTTTTTTAGAGGGTTTGGAAAAACCTTATACTATTAAATATGTGCGTTTGTTTGATCTCTCCCCTGTTCCTTGCAATGACTGCGGATATTGCAAACGTGCCGATGGCTGTTCCAAAAAAGACTTAGATGCCTTTATGGAAAGTTATTTGGATGCAGATTTAGTTATCATTGCAACGCCGATTTATCTTTTTTCCATGCCAGCACCTTTAAAAGCGCTTTTCGACAGATTTCAAAGATTCTTTAACGCACGTTTTTCGCGCAATATCGCACTTCCCATTCAAAAGCCGAAACAAGCTGTTATCCTTTTAACCGCAGGTTCTGACGGAAAAATTGGTAAACGAGTTATCGAAGAACAAGTCAAAACCGCTTTTTCGGTAATGAACACAAAGGTTGTTGCCTCGTTGTTATGGAATCATACAGATAAGGAAGTCACAGCTGCAGATATTTTACCCAAAGCCACTATACTCGGCAAACAAGTCTCAAGACAAACCAAAAGCTAATGATCGGAGGCGAAAGAAATGACCGAAATTACCTTTCAAAACTTTAAATTCGAAGTTTCAGACAGTCCGAAACCCGTTTTGCTTTTCTTTTATAATACCGACACACCGTCTATAGATGCTTTCGAGTGTGCGGATTTGGAAGAGAACGTCAAAATCTGTAAAACCAATGTGGAAGGCGGCGGAGCTGTTTTCGCTTCCCTTTACGGTATTTTGTCTGTACCTACAGCTTTACTTTTAAAAAATGGTAAAGAAATTGCAAGGTACAACAGTGCTATGGAAGAAAAAGAACTGCTCGAATTTATAAACGGGAATCTTTAGGCAAAACCTAAAAAACTTTCGATTGAACAGATTATTTTTATAAGAACATTTTACACATTTCTTGTATTTTTTAGTGTAAATCTCTTGACAGTTACTACTTTATATAGTAAAATTACATCAATAATGAACTACGGTTCAAAAAAAACAAAAAAAGAGGGACATTATTATGAAAAAAGTTATAGCAATGCTCTTAACTCTGGTTATGGCAGTTTCCTTCTGCATCCCGAGTTTCGCATCAGGATTTGACCCCAGCCAGATTCCCGGCATGATCACAGGCGTTATCGACACTGTTAAGCAGACAGTTCAAGGCGTCGTTGCAGAAGTTGAAGCAACTATCGCTGCTGTTCCCGCTGCACCGCAAACCGACGATGAAGCTGCAGTTAAGGAATTTGAATTAGGTTGTGAAAAATGGGTTAACGCTCGTCTTGGTTTCACAGCAGATCTTGATGAAGCTGGTGAACCCAAAGTAGACGAAAACGGTAACATTGTTTACATCCCCGATCCCAATGCTGAGCCCACTAAAGTTTTCACTAGAGAGTCTCTCAGTGCAGCTGTTCAGCTTCTCGTAAACCAGGGTAAGCTTACTGTTGAGCAGCAGGCTGGCATTGAGAAAGCTATCAAAAAGGCAACTCCGCCCGCAAACGCAGGTATTAAGCTCCCCGAAAACGTTGTTGCACTTATTTTAGCTGATACAGCTCAGGAACTCGTTGATGCACTTACTGCTAACAAGATTCCGCTTAACGCTATGAAGGCAGCTCTTAAAGCTCTTGTTGCAGCCAAGGTCGTAAGAAACGACCAGCAGCTTCTTGATGCTACTTACGCTCTTATCGATGAACTTTCCAAGAAAGATGCTGAAGCTAACAAAGGCGAAGGCGGTCTTAAAGATAAGATTTCCGGTGTTATCAACACCATTAAAGATAAGCTTGGCCTTGGCGGCGGTGCCGGCGATGACGCTTCTAACTCTGAAGCAGGCATGAAGGATCCTACCGGTGATGTAGCTATCTACTCTGTTCTTGGTGTAGCAGCAGTTGCAGGTGCAGCTCTTGTTCTTACCAGAAAGAAAAAGGAAGACTAATTTCTTAAATTGATATTCAAAAAACAAGCGGTTTCTGCCGCTTGTTTTTTTTTGCTTTTTATGCTATACTTTAGAGGTTCAAAAATCTCCTAAGGAGCTTATGATTATGATTTTAACTTTAGACATTGGAAACACAACCATGAATCTCGGCCTGTTTGACGGAGACGAACTAGTCCTTCGCACGAGACTTGCCACAGAACGTCAAAAAACAGATGACCAGTTGGCTGTTGACCTTTCTAATCTTCTGTCTATGTATCATATTTCTTTATCGGAGATTAGCGGTGCAATTATCAGCTCTGTTGTACCGGAGTTGACAGATTATATTACAGAGGCATTAAAAAAGCTTATCGGTAAAGAACCGCTTTGTCTTTCACCTGGCGTGAAAACCGGTTTAAACATTTTGATTGATAATCCGGCACAGCTTGGCGCTGACTTAGCCGCCGGTGCAGTCGGTGCCGTTACGCACTATCCCCTCCCCGCTTTTATTGTAGATTTAGGAACAGCTACTAAAATCTGTGCAGTAGATGAAAACAACGGATTTCGCGGTTGTATGATTGCTCCTGGCATTACAATTTCCTTAAAGGCCTTAACCGAAAAAAGTTCCTTATTACCGACCATTCGTTTAGAGCCGCCGCAAAAAGCCTGCGGTACCAATACGATTGAAAGTATGCAAAGTGGTATTGTTTTGGGTACAGCCGCTATGGTAGATGGAATTTTAGATAAATTTGCCGAAGAGCTCGGCAAACCAAAAACTATTGTATTAACAGGTGGCTTAGCCTCTTCCATTGCCAAAGTTTGCAAACATCCTGTTATTGAAGACAAAGATCTTCTTCTGAAAGGCTTAAAAGCGATTTACGATAAAAATGTAAAAGCTTAACCTCTTCTATATTTCCCGTCAAATTTGCGTTGCATCTCGTATGGGAGCAGCAGCAAGGAGGAATATATATGTCAAAACAAACCCTATCCGCATCCGCTAAGCGAAAGAAAACCTTTTTGCTTACGGAAAACGCCATGCTCATTGCTATCACAGCCGTGATGGGCTTCACAAGAATCGGCATGTTACCGATTGGACCGATGGAAATTACCCTGTTAATGCTTCCGGTCATTATCGGTGCAATTACCGGTGGCGTAATCACCGCCACAATTCTAGGTACAGCGTTTGGTATTGTGAGTTTCATACAATGCTTTACGGTTAATCCTTTCGGTATGATTCTGTTTGAGGAAAGCCCCTTTAAATGTTTTATTGTCTGTGTTCTCACAAGAGTTCTTGTAGGACTTTTCAGCGGTCTGATTTATAAAGCTTGCGCAAAAGTTGACAAGAAAAACTCTTGGAGCATTCCTGTAACTGCAGTATGTGCTTCCCTACTAAACACCATTTTATTCTTAGGTGCTTTAGCTCTTTTCTTCGGATCTCATACGTTTACACCTGAAGAAGCCACGACCATCGGTGCAGATAACGTATTACATTTTGTCATTGCCGCATCGATCAGTGTAAACGCACCTATTGAGCTTCTTGTTAACGTTCTCCTCGGTTCTGCCATCGGCAAAGCTGTCAGCGTAGCCATGAAGCGCATTGTAAAATAAGAACAAAAAAGAGAAACGATATATATCGTTTCTCTTTTTTTATTATCTATAAAAAATACCGACTTGAGAAATCTCAAGTCGGTATTTCATTACGTTAAAAACAAGTCTTATTTAAGGTTGTTCTTAAGAGTATCAAGCTCGTCTGCAAGTTCCTTCGGTAATTTGTCACCGAACTTAGCATAGAATTCGCCGATGCCTTCTGCTTCGTTAGCCCAAAGCTCCTTATCTACGTCTAAGATGCTTTCGAGTCTGTCATAGGAAACTTCATCCTCAATGCCTTCAAGGTTGATGTCCTTAGCATAAGGAATGTAACCGATTGCGGTTTCCTGAGCATCAACAGTGCCTTCGCAACGCTTGATGATCCATTCGAGAACACGAAGGTTGTCGCCGAAGCCCGGCCATACAAAGTTGCCTTCGTCATCTTTTCTGAACCAGTTAACGTTGAAGATCTTGGGAGCCTTGTCAGCATCCAAGGTCTGACCGATTTCGATCCAGTGTTTCCAATAGTCACCCATGTTGTAGCCGCAGAACGGAAGCATTGCCATCGGGTCACGACGAACAACACCAACTGCGCCAGCAGCTGCTGCGGTGGTTTCGGATGCCATGATGGAGCCTACAAATACACCGTGGTTCCAGTCTCTGGACTGGTAAACAAGGGGAGCAAGCTTTGCACGTCTGCCGCCGAATACGAAAGCGGAAATCGGCACGCCGTTTACGTTTTCAAACTCAGAGCTGATGCAGGGGCAGTTAACAGCCGGTGCAGAGAAACGGCTGTTCGGATGAGCAAGGTTCTTGCCTTCTGCTTTCCATTCAACGCCGTTGGTCTTAATGCCGGTCCACTCTTCTGCATTTACAGGCGGATTCTTGTCGAGGCCTTCCCACCAAACAGTGTTGTCATCGAGGTTACGAGCAACGTTGGTGAAGATGGTGCCTTTTCTTGTAGAAGCAAGTGCGTTCGGGTTGGACTTTGCGTTTGTACCCGGTGCTACGCCGAAGAAACCGTTTTCGGGGTTGATAGCATAAAGTCTGCCATCTTCGCCCTTGCGGATCCAGGAAATATCGTCGCCTACGCACCAAACTTTGTAGCCCTTTGCACGATAGCCTTCCGGAGGAATAAGCATAGCGAGGTTGGTCTTACCGCAAGCAGACGGGAATGCTGCGCAGATGTACTTAACTTCGCCCTTCGGATTTTCAAGGCCTAAAATGAGCATATGCTCAGCCTGCCAGCCTTCGTTCTTGCCCTGATAAGAAGCAATACGAAGTGCAAAGCACTTTTTACCGAGTAATACGTTTCCGCCGTATGCGGAGTTAACGGAAATAATGGTGTTGTCTTCGGGGAACTGGCAAATCCAGCGTTTTTCGGGGTCAACATCACATTTGCAGTGCATGCCGCGAACCCAGTCGTTGCTGTCGCCTAAAACGTCCATAACTTTCTTGCCAACACGGGTCATGATAGCCATGTTGAGAACAACGTAAATGGAGTCTGTAATTTCGATACCAATCTTAGAAAGTTTAGAACCAACCGGGCCCATGGAATACGGGATAACGTACATGGTTCTGCCCTTGTAGCTACCACGAGCAATATCATAAAGCATTTCATATGCCTTAGAGGGCTCCATCCAGTGGTTTGTCGGACCTGCGTCCTCTTCTTTTTTAGAGCAGATAAGAGTTCTCTCTTCAACACGAGCAACGTCGTTCGGAGCGGTTCTGTGATAGTAGCAATCGGGAAGAAGATCCTGATTTAACTTAATCATTTCACCGGTGCTGCATGCTTCTGCACGAAGTGCCTCGATCTGTTCTTCAGAGCCGTCAATCCATACAACATGGTCAGGCTGTAAAAGAGCAATTTTTTCATCCAACCATGCTAAGATGCTCGGATTCTTGGTAAGTGCTTCCATAGTCTTTTCTCCTTTATCGTATTCGGCTTTCGCCTAAATTTTTGACATGGTTTCATCGCAAAACCCTTTGCAATTCAACTAAAAAGAAAATAAAAATCAAATCCTTTCCAGTTTAAAAGCATTATAATCTATTTCCCAAAAAATTGCAAGAATCAAATTGTTAATAAAGTGTCAAATATCTAAATATTTTTTATGAAAAGAGACAAAATCATAAAATTTTGTTTTATTCATTCTCTTCAATCGGCATATTGGCACTGGCATTCAGCTCCATGGTACCGCGTTTTCCGGCTTTCCATTCGTAATAACCTTGCGCGCCTACCATTGCGGCATTATCTCCGCAAAGTGAAAGCTCCGGTAAATAGAGCGTTACGCCCATTTGCTTCGCCAAATTCTGCATTCTAGCACGCAAAACAGAGTTTGCCGATACACCGCCAGCAAGCACCAACTTTTTCATATCCGGATTTTCCAGTAGTGCCGCTTTTGTGTTTTTTTCTAAGAGATCAACAACCGCCTTTAAAAATGAGGCGCCTAAATTCTCTTTCACAATAGTTTCACCCTTTTGCTGGACATTATGTATTTGATTCACAACAGCAGTTTTAAGTCCAGAGAAGCTGAAATCTAAAGGACTTCCGTCTACTCTGGGGTGCGGAAAACTATATGCCTCGGCGTTTCCCGTTTGTGCCATACGGTCTAAAGTTACACCGCCGGGATAGGAATAACCGAGGGCACGTGCCGCTTTGTCGAGTGCTTCCCCTGCTGCATCGTCTCTGGTTCTGCCAATGACTTCAAAATCGGTATAATCTTTTACTTTTACCAATAAAGTGTTGCCGCCGGACACCACAAGGCAAAGGAAAGGCGGCTCCAAATCGGGATGCGTAATATAATTGGAAGCGATGTGAGAACGAAGATGATGCACAGGCACTAAGGGTTTATTTGCTGCCAGTGCCAACCCTTTTGCATAATTCACACCGACGAGTAAAGCACCGATAAGTCCCGGCGCATAGGTTACTGCAATGGCATCTATATCTGCAAGTGCACAGTCGGCTTTTTGCAAAGCTTCCTCTACGACTGCCGAAATCGCTTCAGCGTGCATTCTGGACGCAATTTCCGGTACTACGCCGCCGAAGATTTTATGCTGTTCAATTTGTGTAGCAACTACGGAAGAAATCACATTTCTTCCGTTTTCCACTACAGCTGCCGCAGTTTCATCGCAAGAGCTTTCAATGGAGAGAATTTTCATTTTATCACCGTTTCTACCATAAAATCGCTTAAAAATATAAGCTTTAAAAACCAACTTATTCTAGCACATATATATAGAAATAGCAAATCTTACTTTACACCTCAAAATTTCTCTGTATATCCTCTAAGAATTCTCTTTTTTCACAATCTGTTCTTGTAAAAAGCGTACAAATCTTTGAAAAAGCCCGTAAAATATAGATTTTCTGCAAAAAAGACTTGAAAAATAATGCCTTTGATGCTATAATTTTAAAGCTATTCCACACGCATAGGGATTCGCATTAAAATTGCGTGCAAACGTCTTAGTGCGAAAGTGATCTATAGCGGAGGCAAAAATAAGGAGGAAAAAAATTATGTCAGTTGTATCCATGAAGCAATTGCTCGAAGCAGGTGTTCATTTCGGACACCAGACCAGAAGATGGAACCCCAAAATGGCGGAATACATCTTCACAGAAAGAAACGGTATCTACATCATCGATTTGCAGAAGACCGTTAAGAAGTTAGAAGAAGCTTATATGTTCGTTCGCGACATCGCTGCTGAAGGCAACGAAATCCTTTTCGTTGGTACCAAGAAGCAGGCTCAGGATTCCATTAAGGAAGAAGCTGTTCGTTGCGGTATGCCTTTCGTCAACGCTCGTTGGCTCGGCGGTATGCTCACCAACTTCACCACCATTAAGAGAAGAATTAAGCGTTTAGGTCAGCTCCAGGCTATGAGAGAAGACGGTACTTTCGAACTTCTCCCCAAGAAGGAAGCTGCTAAGCTTGAACTTGAAATCGAAAAGCTCGAAAAATACCTCGGCGGTATCACCGAAATGAAGAAGCAGCCCGCTGCTATGTTCATCGTTGACCCCCGCAAGGAAAGAATCGCTGTTGCAGAAGCTAAGAAGCTCGGTATTCCGATTATCGCTATCGTTGATACCAACTGCGATCCCGACGAAATCGATTACGTTATCCCGGGTAACGATGACGCTATCCGCGCTGTAAAGCTTATTGCAGGCGCTATGGCTGATGCTGTTATCGAAGGTCGTCAGGGCATGCAGGGCGCAGCTGCTCAGGAAGAAATTTCCGAAGAAGCAGACGCTCAGTAATTTATAAATCATTTTGTGCCTGCGCAGCCATGTGCGGGCACAATTAAAATCTCGATTATTTAGGAGGAAATCATTATGGCATTTACCGCAGCAGATGTTAAAGCACTTCGCGAAAAGACAGGCGTTGGCATGATGGACTGCAAAAAGGCTCTCGTTGAAGCTGACGGCGATATGGACAAGGCTATCGACGTTCTTAGAGAAAAAGGTCTTGCTGCTTCTACAAAGAAGGCAGGCAGAATCGCTGCTGAAGGCGTTGTTTTAACTTATACAGATGAAGACAAGAACGTAAGCGTTATGGTTGAAGTTAACTCTGAAACCGACTTCGTTGCTAAGAACGACAAGTTCACCAGCTATGTTCGCAGCGTTGCAAAGACCATCGCTGATACCAACCCGGCAGACGTTGACGCTCTTCTTGCTACCACTCTTGACGGTAGCGACAGAACCGTTCAGGAAAACTTACAGGACCTCGTTCTTTCCATCGGCGAAAACATGAAAATTCGTCGTTTCGAAAGAGTTGAAAGCGTTGCAGCTTCCTACATTCACGCAGGCGGCGCTGTAGGCGTTCTCGTTCTCTTCGACACCGATGCTGAAACCGCTAAGGCCGATGCTTTCAAGGTTATGGGTAAGGACGTTGCAATGCAGGTTGCAGCTATGAGCCCCTCCTACCTTGATCCCGCTTCTGTTCCGGCTGATGTTCTTGCACATGAAAAAGAAATCATGACCGCTCAGCTTGCTGAAGACCCGAAGATGAAGGGCAAGCCCGAACAGGTTCTTGCTAAGATCGTTGAAGGTAAGATCGGTAAGTACTACAAAGAGAACTGCCTTCTTGAGCAGGCTTTCGTTAAAGACGATAAGATGAACGTTCAGAAGTACATCGACTCCGTTGCTAAGGAACTCGGTGCTGAAATCAAGGCAACTTCTTTCATCCGCTATGCTAAGGGTGAAGGCCTTGAAAAGAAGGAAGAAAATTTCGCAGCTGAAATCGCAAGCATGCTTAAATAAGTTTCTCCCCTCGCCTATTTGAAATTAAAGCGACAAGGTTCTTTGCCTTGTCGCTTTTTTCATATCAAAAAAACCGCCCACTTTTTTAAAAGCAGGCGGTTTTTGTTTTATAAATCTTTTGTCAAAATCAAAGCATCTTCTGTTGGTTCGCTGTAGAAGTTCTTTCGCAGGCCTCGCTTTGTAAAGCCAAGGCTTTCATAAAGGCCGATTGCAGGTGTATTGGAGTTTCTTACTTCTAAACTTACAAACGCTGTATTTTGTACCTTTAAACGTGAAATAAGAGAAAGAAGCAAAGCTCTGGCAATACCATTTTTTCTATGCTGCGGTAAAACGGCAACATTATTGAGATAGGCTTCGTCTAAAATCACGTTTGCGCCGATATAGCCGATAGCGACATCATCCCGAACTGCAACCAGAAATCTTCCAGTTTCATTTTGTAGACCTTCTTTTAAGCCGTTTTCTGTCCACGGTACGGAAAAAGATGCCCTTTCGATTTCCGCAACAGCTTTTATATCCGTTTCCTGCATTTCTCGAATTGCATCTAAAGAAAACACAAAGCGGAATACCTTCGGGAAAGACAACTTTATTTCTTCAGCGCAAGCCTTATAGCGATTCAAATCTCCGCCGAACGGATCGGAAATGCGCAAAGAGATAACACGTTCTTTCGGCACAATTTGGCTCAGCATAGCCGCATGGCTGTCGGTCATGCAAATATAGTAGGAATTTTTCTTCAAATCTTCTTGTGTTAAAGACTTTGCACTATGCTGAGATAAATCTAATCCTAAATCTGACGCAATCGTTTGTGCATGCTCTGCGGCCGGTTCACCGTTTACTGCCATGAGACCTCGGCTTTCCACCGTGCAAAGCGCTTCCAAACCTTGATTTTTTAAATAGTTCTTAAAAAGCACCTCTGCCATAGGACTTCGACAGGTATTCCCGGTACAAACAAAAATAATATTTTTCATAGCTTAATCCTTTGCATCATACCAAGTCTTGCCGATATTGGCATCGCTTTTAAGCGGCACCTGCATTTCACAGGCATGTTCCATTTCCTCGGTGACGATTTGTTTGGCTTTTTCTGCCTCGGCTTCGGGTGCTTCTACAATCAATTCGTCGTGTACCTGTAAAATGAGCCTGGATGCCATATTTTCAGCTTTTAAGCGATTGTAAACACGAATCATGGCAATCTTAATAATGTCTGCTGCCGTGCCCTGAATCGGCATATTCATAGCCACTCTTGCGCCGAAGGCACGAAGCATGCCGTTGGATGAAGAAAGCTCCGGCAAATAACGACGGCGTGCAAATAAGGTCTTTGCATAGCCGCACTCTTTAGCCTCTTCCACACAGGCATCCATATACTGTTTTACGCCGCTGTAGTTCTCTAAATAATCTTTAATATAGCGATCAGCTTCTGCACGGCTTACGCCCAAATCCTTGCCGAGAGAAAAAGCACCGATACCGTACACAATACCGAAATTGACGGCTTTTGCACGGCTGCGCATAAGTGGCGTTACCATTTGCGGCGGCATATGGAAAACCTGTGACGCAGTAATGGTATGAATATCTGCATCATGCTGAAACGCATCAATCATATTTTTATCATTCGCCATATGAGAAAGCACACGAAGCTCAATCTGAGAATAGTCGGCATCAACCAATAAAGCACCGTTTTTTGCCATAAAGAATTTACGCATTTCTCTGCCTAAGGGCTGACGCACAGGAATATTTTGAAGATTCGGTTCCGCTGAAGAAATTCTGCCTGTTCTGGTTTCCGTTTGATTAAAGGAAGAATGAATTCTGCCATCCTCTGCAATAACCTTTAAGAGACCGTCGCAATAGGTGGATTTGAGTTTGGCTAAGGTTCTGTATTCCAAAATAAAACGAACGATTTCGTATTTATCGGCAAGCTGTTCCAAAACCTCTGCATTGGTGGAATAGCCTGTTTTTGTCTTTTTCTTAGTGGGGATTTCTAATTTTTCAAACAGAATGTGACCGAGCTGTTTGGGAGAATTGATATTAAACTCCTCCCCTGCTTGCGCATAAATTTCCTGTTCTAAAGTAGAAATCCGTTTAGAGAGCATTTCAGAAAACTGCTCTATGCCGGCTTTGTCTACTAAAACGCCGTCATGCTCCATAGAAGCTAAGACTTCGGCGAGCGGAATTTCAATATCATAAAGGAGCGGAAGCTGTTCATTCGTACGAAGTTCTGCCAATAACTTTTCCGTTAAAATCACGAGATTTGCGGCATCCTGTGCAGCTTCGTCCTCCCCTTCTGCTTTACGAATTACCGTGCAATATTCCTGCACCAAACGATGCAATTCATATTCTTTTGCGCCGGGGTTCAAAAGATAAGCAGCAAGGGTAATATCCATTTGCACGTTCTTGATTTCTATATTTTCTAAAAATCCGAGCGCATAAACTTCTTTCGCAGAATAGGTGTATTTTTCTAAATTGGCATCCGCTAACAGAGAAAGGAACAAGGCTTTTTCGTCTGCCTGCTCTAAAGAAAGCTTTAAAACAGCAGATTCCGTTTGTACATACACGGTCTGTTTCCCGTCAAAAGCGAAATAAAAGCTTTGCTTGCCGTCTGCATTTCGAATAATATATTTTTCTCTCTCCTCGATACCTTCTTTAAAGGCTAAAGGCGGCAAGGTTTTTTCTTCTTTCTTTTGTACAGGCACGTCACCCAAATTCATCTTTTCTAAATATTTGAACATTTCGAGTTCCAAAAGCAAAGATTTTGCTTTTTCTGCATCTACCGTACCCTTTTTATATGCCGCGACATCTGTTTCAACAGGCGCATCCAAATCAATCGTTGCCAGCTCATAGCTCAAAAATGCCATATCTTTACCGTTAATTAATTTCTGTTTCACGCCGGGTTTAATATCTAATTCATCCAAATGGTCGTAGATATAAGCAAGAGAATCAAAGCGTTCAATCAAATCTTCGGCAGTTTTCTTGCCAACACCGGCAACACCGGGGATATTATCGGAAGCATCACCCATAAGTCCTTTTACATCAATGACCTGTTTCGGGAAGATATGGTATTCTTCCTTCACTTTGTCTGCATCATAAAGATTGGTTTCCGCTCTGCCGCCGCGTGTTGCGGCAAGAAGTACAAATACATTCTCACGAATCAACTGTAAGCTGTCTCTGTCTCCGGTAGCAATATAGCAGGTATCCTCTTTGCCGATATGCGCCGAAAGCGTACCGATGACATCATCGGCTTCGTAGCCCTCTTTAGAAACCAGTACATAGCCAAGGCTCGTTAAAAGTTCCTTTAAAACAGGCATCTGTTCGGCAAGCTCTGGAGGCATACCGTGACGATTCGCCTTGTATTCACTATATCGCTTATGACGAAAAGTAGGCGCTTTTAAGTCAAAAGCAATCGCCACAGCATCGGGCTGTGTCTGCTCCTCAAGTTTGCCTAAAATATTCATAAAGCCGACAATGGCATTGGTATATCTGCCCTCTTTGGTGGTTAAAAGCTTAATCCCATAGTAGGCTCTATTTACAATACTGTTTCCGTCTAAAATTAAAAGCTTCATAAAAACACTCCGTGATTTTATACTAATTTAAAAGTTATGTTTATTGTACCACAACTTTCTGTATTTTGCACGCCTCTTTCTTGTTTTAGAAAGAAAAATATGCTATACTTTCTTAGGAAAATTTACGTTTAGGAGAATTTTAAATTTTATGGAAATCGGTAGTGTACATTTTAACGGCTATGCCTCTCTAGCACCTATGGCAGGTGTTGCTGACAGAGCCTTTCGAGAGCTTTGCATGAGCTACGGCGCAGCCTTTGTCACCTCGGAAATGGTAAGCTCTAAAGGTCTTACTATGGGGGACAAGAAATCTAAAGAACTTATTGCAATCAGCGAAAAAGAACGTCCTGCCGCCATTCAGATTTTCGGTACAGATCCCGAAATCATGGCAGAATCCGTGCAGCATGTTTTAACTTCTAATCCGCAGTTTATTGATATTAACATGGGCTGCCCTGCCCCGAAGATTGCCGGAAACGGTGCAGGCTCAGCGCTTATGAAAAATCCGCCCCTTGTCGGTCAAATCGTAAAAGCTGTAGTAAATGCCGCAGGCAATACACCTGTAACCGTGAAATGCCGTGCAGGCTGGGATGAAAGCCAAATCAACGCTGTAGAAATTGCTAAAATTTGTGAGGATGCCGGTGCCGCCGCCATTACCGTTCACGGCAGAACACGTGTGCAAATGTATGCCCCGCCAGTTAACACAGACATTATCCGTGCTGTAAAAGAAGCCGTTTCTATTCCGGTTATCGGCAACGGCGATATTGTAGACGGACAAACCGCGGCGCTTATGTTTGAGCACACAAACTGTGACTTTTTAGCCGTTGGCAGAGGTGCTCTCGGCAGGCCGTGGATTTTCTCTCAAATCAATGCCTATATGAACGAGGGTCGTTATCTCCCCGATCCACCGATTTCGGAACGTATGCGCGTTATGCTGGCACATGTGGCTAAAATTTGTGAATACAAAGGAAACAAGGTCGGTATTAAGGAAGCCAGAAAGCATGCCGCATGGTATGTAAAAGGGATTCGCGGTGCGGCAAAATACAGAAGTGAAATCTGCACCTTAGAAAGTGTAGAACAGCTGGCGGAAATCGCCTTTAAAATTGCCGCTGAAAATCAAGAATAAAAAAGAAACACATAAAAAAAGAAAGCAACAAGTTTTTCGCTTGTTGCTTTTTTTATTTTAAGAAATTTTAAGCTGCAAACGCAATTTATCGCTGATCATAGCAATAAATTCAGAATTGGTGGGCTTACCTCTGGTGTTCTGAATGGTATAACCGAAATAGGCGCTCAAAACGTCAACGTCTCCCCTATCCCAAGCCACTTCAATCGCATGGCGAATAGCACGTTCCACTCTGGAGGAGGTTGTGGAAAAATGCTTGGCAACCGTCGGATACAAAAGCTTCGTCACAGAATTCATCATTTCCGTATCATGAATGGAAAGGATGATCGCTTCTCTTAAATACTGGTAGCCTTTAATATGCGCAGGAACACCGATTTGATGCATAATATCGCTAACCAAAACTTCTAAATCGTTTTGATTTGCGCTACGCTCCGCAGAAACAGCATAGGCTTTATTACCTGCGCCATCTTTCCAATCGGTCATTAACAGAATACGTTCCGAAAGCATATGTATATCGAAGGGTTTCAGGAAATAATAATCGGCACCTGCCAGCAAAATTTCATTTTCAAAGCGTGAATTATCTACCGCAGAAATCACCATAACCAACGGCTTTTTAATAAGATTTAAAGTCGGGATAGCACGTAAAACCCCAAGTGCATCTACCGATGCCATAATGGCATCCATAACCAAAACATCCGGTGTATCCTTCTCTAACTGATCAAGCACTTCTTTGCCGTTTTTCGGCACCGTTTTTACCTTAAAGCCCGAGGAAACCAGGGCTGCCATACAACTTTTGCTAAATTCCGTTCCTTCATCTGTAAATAAGACATTTAGTGTTTTTTCCATAAAAACAACCTCCATTTTTTATTTCTTCCATATTTTACCATTTATGGTATTATTTAGCAATAGTTTTTTTAATATTTCTTAGGATTTTTTTAAAATAATACAAAAAAACCTACAGAATAAAGAAAAATAGGATGTATAAACACGTTTTCGCATTTATACATCCTATCTTTTACGACGCCTTTTCCAAAGCTTCTGCTTCAAAAGATTTTGCTTGTCTTAACATAGTTTCTGCAAACACACCGTATCCTTGCAGAGCGTTATTCACAAATACATGGGTTACCGCACCGACTAACATGCCGTTTTGCAGAATCGGACTGCCGCTCATTCCCTGAACGATACCGCCTGTTTTTGCAATTAAAGCACTGTCTTTGATTTCCAGAATCATATTTTTACCGTTCTCATCAGAATTTGGGTAAATTTTTGTGATTTCCACATCATAATAATGCGGTCCTGTTTCATCTACCGTTGAAATAATCTGTGCCTCGCCGAGCTTCACTTCTTTTTTCGTGGCAACCGGAACAACATCTTTTTTAGAATTATATTTTTTGAGTTTTCCGTATACACCGTTCGGCAAATTTGCATAAAGTTCGCCTATGGTTTTTTTCTGAAAAACACCACAAAGCTCTCCCGTAATACCGGGGCCGCCCTTATAGCAGCCGCTGATTTTGGTTTCAATCGCTTTGCCGGAGCGCAGAGGCATAATCGTGCCCGTATCCGAATCACAAATTGCATGACCCAAGCCGCCAAAAACACCCGTTTGCGGCTCATAAAAGGTCAGAGTACCCACACCTGCGGTGCTGTCACGTACCCAAAGTCCGGCTTTTTTCTCTTGATCTTCTTTAGAAGAAGCCAGATTTACAGTGATTTCTTGCTGTTTTCCGTTTCTTAAAATCAAAACACTGGCTGACGTAGGACCTTCTTTAAAGGCTTTGTTTAAGGACTGAACCGAATGCACCTCATTGCCGTTCACCGAACAGATAATATCGCCGATTTTTATTCCTGCTTCTTTCGCAGGACTTACAGAACCAGCTTCGGTGGCAACGGCATCCATGCCTACCACCATAACGCCGTCGGCATAAATTTTTACGCCGAAGATTTCGCCGCTTGGAACAACATATTGCCGTTTGTTGACAATTACAGAGGTAGATTTCACAGGTATTGTGCCAAGAAGAGAAACATCCACCGAATAAGAGTTAGAATTTACAGAGGTCTTAGAGCTCTTTTGGTGATTTACAGAAAAGACAGGTAATTCCTTCTGTAAAATTTTTTGCGAATACATGTCGCTGACATTTAGCTCTTCGTTCTCTAAAATCTCAATCCTGTCCGGAATTTCTTTTTCTCCCAGGAACACAAAAACAAAGATAACAGAGGCTAAGACTAAGCCTAAAAGGCTGAAAACTCGAAAAAAGTTTTTCATTTTCACCTCCGTCGCGGATTTTCCGCACTAATACTTTGTGAAAAATTTTAAATTTTATGAACGGAAAAAAGAAGACTTTACAGCTAATTTTCACATGGAAATTTCTCCCAAAAAAAGCTGTAAAGTCTTTACATTTTTATTATGTAGTTTTAAGTTTAAATGCTTTGTTCTTTTAAGGCATTTAAAAGTGCAGAAACCGTTTTTTCTATAGGCTGGTCGCCGGAAGTCACGGTAATATCTGCATATTTTCGATAAAGCGGCATACGCTCTTCATAAATATCGCGTACAGTTTTGCCTTTTTGAGCAGCTACACCGCGCGTTTTGATATTATGTAAGCGACGTTTTATAGAGGAAAGCGGTACATCTATAAATACGATAATACCGTTTTCTTTCAATTTTTGCATTGCCGCATCACGAAAAACTGCACTGCCGCCGGTTGCGACCACGGTGTTTTCTGCGGATAAAGAGCAAATGGCTCTGCATTCAGCATCCAAGAAATATTCCACGCCCTTCTGGTCAATCACATCTTGCAAAAGAGCATGTTCCTGCTGCTGAATGAGAAGATCCGTATCAAGAAACCCTCTGCCGAGCGCTTTCGCCAGTAAAACACCTATCGTGCTTTTGCCGCTGGCAGGCATACCGATTAAAACTATATTTTTCATCAGATGGAAATTTCGTGTGCAATCTTATAAAGATTGAGGTCAATTTCGTTCTGCATGTTGAGTGCTTCGAAAATATCGTAATCTACGACTTCTTCCTTATGGATAGCCATTACGCGGTTACCGATACCAGCTTTAATAAGCTGAACAGCTTTATAGCCCATTTCGCTTGCTAAAACGCGATCGCGAACGGTCGGGCTACCACCTCTTTGTACGTGCCCCAAAACAGTTGCTCTGGACTCAACGCCGGTTTCTTCCTGAATGCGCTTTGCCATTTCTTCAACAGAGCCAACGCCTTCAACGCCTTCTGCAACAACGATGATGAAATGACGCTTACCGGTTTTCTGTGTTCTGCGCATACGATCGATAACGTCTTTTTCAAAATCTACAGCAATTTCGGGAATCAAAATGCTGGTTGCACCACAGGCAATACCTGCGTTAAGAGCGATATAACCTGCTTTTCTGCCCATAACTTCAACGACGGAGCAACGGTCATGAGATTCGGAGGTATCGCGAAGTCTGTCTACCATTTCCATAACGGTATTCATGGAAGTATCATAGCCGATGGTGTAGTCTGTGCAAGCGATGTCGTTATCGATTGTACCGGGAACACCGACACAGGGAATGCCGTGAAGAGAAAGATCACGAGCGCCGCGGAAAGAACCGTCGCCGCCGATAACAACAACACCCTCCATATCTACTTCTTTACAAACCTTAATAGCCTTCTGAAGACCTTCTTCTGTTTTGAATTCAGGGCTTCTTGCAGAATAAAGAACTGTACCGCCACGATTGATAATGTTCGATACACTTCTTAAATTCATTTCGTACATATCACCGTACATTAAACCGTTGTAGCCGCGACGAATACCCATTACGCGGAAACCACTTTCACAACCGGCACGTACAACTGCACGAATTGCAGCGTTCATACCCGGTGCGTCGCCGCCACTTGTTAAAACACCAATTGTTTTCATTTTTTCTTCACCTTCTATAAATCATTCAAACTATATTAATACATATTTGACCCGGAATGTCAAGTAAAATGCAGATTTTTCTTACAAAAAGCGCCTTATTTTAACAAAATGCATTTTTTACCGAGCATCCGTTCAAGTTCTTTTAAAAGTGCCGGGCAAGGATCAATTCCACCTTTGGCAACATATTTTTGTTTTGTATCCTTATAATAGAGATACAATTTCGTGTTGCCGTCGAAAATAGACAAAAGATTTTTCACCTTTTCATCCTGTCTACTGCCCACGGTATCTATTAAAAGAGATACCGAAGAAATCGTATTTGTATGGACATCCTTATTGGCATTTGTATTTGCATAAGCAGATGCCGCAGGCTGTACCGGTCGATTTTGCGCGTATCGGGCCTCCGGCGCAGAATTTCTGCCTTTACCCAAGGGTTTTATCGTTTCGGGCGTATCGCTTTCGGTAATTTGCCGCATCAGCTCAGGCACAAGCTTCGGACTTTCCTCCTCACGAAGAGAAAGTCTGCCCTCTAACAGCAACACATTGCCGGGTTCTAGGAATTTTGAATACATTCCATAGGTTTTCGGGAACAAGAGAAGCTCTATAGAACCTGTCATATCCTCCACGGTTACAAATGCCATAGTGGCATTTTGTTTGGTCGTTTTCTTTTTAATTCCGGTAACAATGGCCAAAAGCCGAATCCAGTCGCCGTCTTTATAGTTTTGTGATACAACATCCTCTTCTAAGAGAGAGGCAATTCTCGCGGCATGAATTTGCATCGCGATTCTTGCATATTTTGCCATGGGATGCCCAGACAAATACATGCCTGTGGATTCTTTTTCATATTGTAAACGAAGACTGTAGGGAAATTCCTCGCAATGCTGATAATCCATGCGGGCATTTTCTCCTGTATCGCTATCCCCTATGGCAAAAAGATTCATTTGCCCCGCCACATTGCGACGATTCACGGAATCCAAACTTTCCAAAACGGTTTGCGCATTCAAAAGCATTTCACGGCGATTGGCATCCAAATGGTCTAACGCACCGCTTTTAGTTAAGCCCTCAAGTGCACGTTTATTGAAATCCCTGCCATACATTCTTTCGCAAAAATCATAAAAGCATGTAAATCTGCCATTACATTCACGCTCGGCAATCATGGATTGAATAATACCCTTACCAAGATTTTTAATTGCCAAAAGGCCGAAGCGGATAGACCTACTGCCTTCCGGCGTAAATGCCAAATAGCTTTCGTTCACACTAGGCGGTAAAACCTCAATGCCCATACGTGTGGTATCGGCAATATAGAGGGCAATTTTATTGGTATCGTCAATCACACTAGAAAGAAGTGCAGACATAAACTCCGTGGGATAATGGCATTTTAAATAGGCCGTTCTGTAGGCGATGACAGCATAAGCCACCGAGTGTGATTTATTAAAAGCGTAGGAAGCAAAGGAGCGCATATCCTCGAAAATGCTGTTGGCGGTTTCCGCAGAAATGCCGTTTCTGACACAGCCAGGACATTCCAACGTGCCATCTTCGTTATAGCGCCCGTTAATAAAGTATTCCCTCTCCTGCTCCATAATCTCATGTTTCTTTTTGGACATGGCTCGGCGCACAAGGTCCGCTCGACCGAAAGAATACCCCGCCAAATCTCTGAAAATCTGCATAACCTGCTCTTGGTACACCATGCAGCCATTTGTAACATCCAAAATCGGTTTTAATTCCGGCGTCTTATAATGAATGCGGCCTGGATTATGGCGGTTTTCAATATATTGGTCAATAGAATCCATTGGGCCGGGACGATAGAGAGAAATAACCGCCACAATATCTTCAAGATTTCGCGGCTTTAAGCGTGTTAAGACACTGCGAATACCGTTAGATTCACATTGGAACACACCGGAGGTTAAGCCCTTGGAGAACATCTCGTAGGTTTTGGCATCGTCTAGCGGAATTTTCTCTAAATCAAAATCTGGATTTTTGCGGCGCACATAGGCTTCGGCATCGTGCATGACTGTCAAAGTGCGAAGGCCAAGAAAATCCATCTTGAGCAATCCCAGTTCTTCAATCGTTGTCATGGTAAACTGCGTAACAACAGATTCATCATTTCGCGCCAGCGGCACGTACTCCGAAACCGGCCTGTCGGTAATTACAACACCTGCGGCATGCGTGGAAGCATGACGCGGCATACCCTCTACCCGCTTGGCGGTGTCAATCAGCTCACGAATACTTGCATCGCTATCATAAAGCGCTTTGAGCTCCTTGTTTTTTTCAAGAGCTTTTTCAATCGTAATACCAAGCTCACGGGGAATCTGTTTTGAAACCGCATCCACAGTGGCATAAGGCATGCCCAGTGCTCTGCCGACATCACGAACAGCGGCACGTGCCGCCATAGTTCCGAAGGTTACAATCTGCGCCACATGGTCTTTTCCGTATTTTTCGGTGACATATTCAATCACCTCTTCACGGCGTTCATAGCAAAAATCCACGTCAATATCCGGCATAGTGACACGTTCTGGATTTAAGAAGCGCTCAAAAATGAGGTTATATTTCATCGGGTCAACGCCCGTGATGTGCATACAATAAGCGGCGATACTGCCGGCACCGGAGCCTCTACCGGGTCCCACGGGAATGCCTTTGGATTTTGCATAAGCGATAAAGTCCGCAACGATTAAGAAATAATCGACATAACCCATACTTTGGATAACCGAAAGTTCATATTCCAAACGTTCTTTGTAGCTTTCGGGAACATTTTCGCCGTAGTTTTCTTTTAAGCCTTCGTAGCATTTATTTTTAAAATAAGTAAAATGGTCTTGGTTGTTTGGCACATCAAAGTGCGGCAATTTGGTTTTGCCGAATTCAAACTCCACATTACAGCGTTCGGCAATTTTCCCGGTATTTTCAATCGCTTCCGGCACATAGGAAAACCGCTCAAGCATTTCTTCTTCGGTTTTGAGATAAAACTCTTCCGTACCGAATTCTAAGCCGGTATCTTCGTCAATCGTATGGTTGGTCTGAATACAGATCAGCACTTTTTGCGTTTTGGCATCCTGTTTTTCAATATAGTGCACATCATTCGTGGCGACAAGCGGAATACCTGTTTCCTTAGAAAGCTTTAAAATCTGCGGTATGATTTCCTTTTGCTCGGCAAGGCCGTGATCCTGAAGCTCTAAGAAATAATTTCCCTTACCGAAAACATTCTGATACCAAAGTGCAACTTCCTTTGCACCCTCATAATCTCCTGCACTAAGTTTTCGCGGAATTTCACCAGCAAGACAAGCAGAAAGCGCAATAATGCCCTCGTGGTGCTCTTCTAAAAGTTTTTTGTCGATACGAGGTTTTACATAGAAGCCATCCACCCAAGAGGCAGAAACCATCTTAATGAGATTCTTATAACCGGCTTCGTTTTCACAAAGCAAAACCAGATGGTAACGGTTGGAGTCAATACCGTGTACCTTATCGGTTAAATCACGCTCTGCGACATAGACTTCGCAGCCGATAATCGGCTTTACCCCCTCTTTTTTGGCGGCTTTATAAAAATCTACCGCGCCGAACATATTACCGTGGTCGGTAATGGCGAGTGCCGTCTGCCCTTTTTCTTTTGCGGCAGCTACAAGCTCTCCCAAACGGCAAGCACCGTCTAAGAGACTGAATTCTGTATGCAAATGTAAATGAACAAAGGACATATGGCCTCTCCTTTTCTATAGTTTAACTTCGTTTTTAGTCCTCTAAAACGTTTTTATAAAAATCGAAGCAATCAAACGTTGCAAAATAATCTTTCGGGGTTTCTGCACGGCGAATTAAGCTGAAAGTGCCATCGGGATGTAATAAAATCTCTGCGGATTTTAATTTACCGTTATAGTTGTAGCCCATAGAAAAACCGTGTGCACCGGTATCATGGATATAGAGTAAATCCCCTTTTTGAATTTCCGGTAAAGCTCTGTCGATTGCAAATTTATCGTTGTTTTCACAAAGTGAGCCTGTAATGTCATACACATGGTCGCAAGGCGCATTTTCTTTACCCATAACCGTAATATGATGATAAGCGCCATACATCGCCGGACGCATCAGATTTACTGCACAGGCATCTACACCGACATACTCTTTATGCGTATGCTTTTCGTTAATCGCTCTGGTTACGAGAGCACCGTAAGGGCCCATCATAAAGCGACCAAGTTCGGTGTAAATTGCCACATCGCCCATACCTGCAGGCACTAAAACCTCATCATAGACCTCATGTACACGTCTACCGATTTCTAAAATGTCATTGGGTTCTTTGTCAGGTGTATAAGGAATACCTACGCCGCCGGAAAGATTGATAAAGCTTAATTTTACGCCGACCTCTTCTTTGATTTTTACAGCCGTCTCAAACAACAAACGGGCAAGCATCGGGTAATATTCATTGGTTACGGTATTACTTGCGAGGAAAGCGTGCATACCGAATTCCTCAACGCCCTTTTCTTTCATGATGCGATAGGCTTCAAAAAGCTGGTCGGTTGTCATACCGTATTTGGCATCACCGGGGTTATCCATGATACCATTGCAAACTTCAAATACACCGCCGGGATTATAACGGCAGGAAAGCCGCTTCGGCAGTTTACCGAGCGTTTCCTCTAAAACTTCGATATGGGTAATATCATCTAAATTGATAGTAGCACCAAGTTCATTGGCATATTGAAACTCTTCTTTCGGTGTATCGTTGGAAGAAAACATAATGTTCTGACCTGTAACACCAATGGCTTTCGAGAGCATGAGCTCTGTTTTGGAAGAGCAGTCACAGCCGAAACCATATTCTTTTAAGATTTCGATTAAAAACGGATTTGGTGTGGCTTTTACGGCAAAATATTCTTTAAAGCCTTTATTCCAGGAAAAGGCCTGCTTCATATTTTCTGCATTTTTACGAATACCCGCTTCGTCATAGATATGAAACGGTGTGGGATACTGTTTTGCAATCTCTTCTAATTTTTCTTTGCTTGCAAAGGGGATTTTTTTCATTTTAGGCGCTCCTTTAGGAAGTGTTTAATCTATATAGCTTTCAATAACTTTGCGAAGGGCATCTGCACCGTCACCGGATTTTGCAGAAAACGGAATAATTCTCTCTTCTGGTAAAAACGGTAAGGCTTCACGCATCTGCTGTAAGCAGTTTGCAAATTCGGTTTTGTTCAGCTTATCGCTCTTTGTGAGAGCAACAACAAAATCATAGCCTGTTTCCTGTAAGAAAGAAAGCATGGTCACATCGTCGGCTGTGGGCTTGTGGCGCATATCCAAAAGCTGTACAACAAGCGGAATGTTGCGTTCGGAATGGAAATAACCTTCCATAAGCTCTGCCCAACGCATTTTTTCCTTATTGGATGTTTTGGCATAGCCGTAACCGGGTAAATCCACCATCCAGGACTTATCCGCTTCGTAGAAGTTAATAGTAACGGTTTTACCGGGACGGGAGCTAACTCGTGCTAAAGCTTTTTTAGTAAACAGCTTATTGATGAGCGAAGACTTCCCGACATTGGAACGGCCGGAAAACGCAATCTCTGGAAGATTCGACGGCGGAAGCTGTGCGAACGTACCGTAAGACGCTGTATAATCTAATTTCTGAAAATTCATAGTGTTACGCCTCCGTTGTATTTCGGCAAAGAGAATTCTTTTTCGGCGGAATTGCATCATATGCCTTGGATTTCTTTTCTTCTATGGGTTCACAGGCAGATTCCTGCGCGGGCAGTAAAGCATGTTCCAAAACTTTGGAAACGTGTTCCACCGGAATAAACTGAATCGCTTCTTTCACGGCTTCATCTGCTTCTTCTAAATCTGCATAATTTTCGGCAGGGATTAAAACAGTTTTCATACCGGCTTTATAGGCCGCCATGCTCTTTTCTCGGAGACCACCGATAGGAAGCACTCTACCGGTTATGGTGACTTCACCGGTCATAGCAACGGTGTTATAAGGCTCTCTGCCGGTTAAAGCCGAAACCAGTGCAGTTGTCACGGTAACACCTGCAGAGGGGCCATCCTTCGGCACTGCACCCTCGGGGAAATGAATATGTACATCTTTCGTTTTATAGAAATCGGGCGCAATCTGTAGCGCTTTGGCATTGGCACGAACAAAGCTCAGTGCAGCTTTTGCGGATTCCTGCATAACCTCACCCAAAGAGCCGGTCAATACCAGTTTGCCGGTGCCTTCCATCACGAGAGCTTCTACCTTTAAAAGCTCACCGCCGACCGAAGTCCAAGCAAGACCGTTTACAACGCCCACGCCGTTATGCTTGAGAGCGTTTTCTGCCTTATATTTTCTGGCACCTAAAAAGGTCTCGAGATTTTTCGCATTGACTGTATGACGTTTTTTCGGATCTTTGGCAATCTGCACAGCATTTTTACGAATGGTTTTTGCAATCGTTCTTTCAAGCTTTCTCACGCCAGCTTCTCTGGTATAATATTCAATCATTTCGCGAAGCGCATCATCCGTGATGCGAAGCTGTTGTGCGGTGATACCATGCTCTTTTAACTGTTTCGGAAGCAAATGTTTTTTTGCAATATGGAATTTTTCTTCTGCGGTATAGCTATAAAGCTCAATGACTTCCATACGGTCTAAGAGCGGTGCAGGTACAGTAGAAAGATCATTTGCCGTAGTGACAAAGAGTACCTTGCTAAGATCCACGGGGATTTCAACATAATGATCTCTGAAGCTGTGGTTCTGTTCGGGGTCGAGCACTTCTAAAAGTGCAGAGGCAGGGTCGCCCTTATAATCTTTCGACATCTTGTCGATTTCATCCAAAAGAATCAACGGATTCATGGATTTGGCTCTGGTGAGCGCATCCACAATATTGCCGGGCATAGCACCGATATAGGTTTTTCTGTGGCCGCGGATTTCAGCTTCATCGCCGACACCGCCGAGAGAAATTCTCGCAAAATTTCTGTGCATGGCTTCTGCCAAGGACTGTGCAATCGAGGTTTTGCCGACACCGGGCGGGCCGACAAGGCAAAGAATTTGCCCTTTAATATCGGGATTCAATTTGCGGACAGCTAAAAGTTCAATAATGCGGTCTTTCACTTCGTTCAAGCCGTAGTGGGCTTTATCAAGCACTTTACGTGCCTTATCAAGGCTCAGACTGTCTTTCGTATAGGTACCAAAGGGCAGAGTCAAAACAGTTTCCAAATAAGTTCTGGACACGGCACTTTCGGGGCTGGAGGGCTGCAAGCGTTCTAAGCGGTCACATTCTTCCAAAAGCTTCTTTTTGCTATCTTCCTCTAAGGGCAAAACATCAATCTTTTGGCGGAATTTCTGTGCATCCTTTTGAGAAAGATCCCCTTCCCCGAGCTCGTCGGAAATGGCACGCATCTGTTCGCGCAAATAATATTCACGCTGATTTTCATCCATTTGGCTTTCTACCTTTTGGGCGATTTTCTCTTCGGATTCTAAAAGGCGAATTTCACTCGAAAGCTTAACGCAAAGCTTTTCCAAACGCTGCATGTCGTCTAATTCTTCTAAGAGCTCCTGTTTGTCTTTCACCGCTAAGGGGAGATTGCCTGCGGTATAATCGGCAAGTCTGCCGACCTCTTCGGTATCTAATACGCCGGCAATAATATCCGTCGGCATCTTGGGCTGCATTGCGGCAAAGGTTTCAAACAGATTTTTGGTATAACGAATCAGCGCTTCTTTTTCGATAGAGGATTTCTCCCCCTCGTGGGTGGCAAGTGCTTTTAAATTTGCCTTTAAGAAGGGTTGTTCCTGTGCAAAGGAAAGCAGTGCCGCTCTGTATTTGCCCTCGACTAAAATGCGATATTGGTCACCCGAGGCGCCACGCATAATCTGTTTCACTTCACAAACAACACCGACACGGTAAATACCGTTTTCAGTATCAATTTCTTCTGCCATAGACTTTTGCGCTGCCAAAAATATCGTTTGATTATTTTCCATGGCCTCACGAACAGCAGCTATAGACTGTTTTCTGCCGAGGTCGAAACGCAAAACCGTATTCGGAAAGACCGAAAGGCCGCGAAGTGCCACCATAGGCAGTTGAAACATTTCATTTACAAGCGGTTCCATTAAAAAATTTCACTCCAAGTTCTTCTGTTCTATTCTAAGGAAGCTGTAAAATGCATAGAATCTCTAGTGGCTTTACAGCTTATTTCCATACAACTATAGTAGGCTTAGCTATCCGTTTATTATAGTATATTTTTGTCTTTCGCGCAAGATAAAACTACAAAAAGATAACTTTCTGTATAATAACCGCTTGAAAGCGTAATTTATGCCGCTGCCACTTTGTTAAATTTTTATCTATTGAAATTTTATAGCGTATTTTTTTACCTATTTTTATTATTTCAGTCTAACTTCAGAGTCTTATAATCCTTTTTATATCAAGGTTTATAGTTATATTGTTAAAAACTTAAACAATATTTTTGTTTAATTCTACATTTTTACCATTTCTTTGTTAATCTTTTGTCAACTCATTGACTTTTGCCTTTATTCTTTGTTATAATGTGAAACATAACGTTTCAACGTTGACACAGGAAATCATTATTGGAGGTCTTTTTTATGTCCAGAGTTTATAATTTTTCCGCCGGTCCTTCCATGTTACCGGAAGCAGTACTTAAGAAAGCAGCTGCTGAAATGCTTGATTATGAGGGTAGCGGTCAATCCGTTATGGAAATGAGCCACCGTTCTAAGATTTATGACAGCATCATCAAGGGTGCAGAAGCTTTACTTCGTGAACTCATGAACATTCCGGATAACTACAAGGTGCTCTTCTTACAGGGTGGCGCATCTACACAGTTTGCAGCTATTCCGCTGAACTTCTTAAACGGTAGCGGCAAAGCAGATTATGTTTTAACCGGTCAGTGGGCAAAAAAGGCTTTTGCCGAAGCACAGAAATACGGTGATGTAAAAGCCGTTGCTTCTTCTGCTGACAAAACCTTCTCTTATATCCCGAAACTGAACAAGGCAGACTTCACCCCCGATGCAGATTATTTCTACATCTGCATGAACAACACCATTTACGGTACGCTCTACCACGAGCTCCCCGATACAGGCAATGTACCGCTTATCGCGGATATTTCTTCTTGCTTCCTTTCCGAGCCGATTGATGTTACCAAGTTTGGTATGCTCTATGGTGGTGCACAGAAGAACGTAGCTCCCGCAGGTCTTACCATCTGCATCATCCGTGAGGATTTACTCGGCAATGCACGTGACATTACACCCACCATGCTCAACTACAAAGTTCACGCCGATGCAAATTCTCTTTACAACACCCCGCCCTGCTACACCATTTATATCTGCAAGCTCGTTTTAGAGTGGATTAAGGAAAACGGCGGCTTAGAGGCTATGAAGGAAAGAAACGAAAAGAAAGCAAAGCTTCTTTTCGATTTTCTTGACAACAGCAAGATGTTCCGCGGTACCGTTGTTCCCGAGGATCGTTCTCTTATGAATGTTCCCTTCGTTACAGACAGCGAAGAACTCAATGCTAAATTCGTAAAGGAAGCAGAAGCTGCAGGTCTTGTAAACTTAAAGGGCCACAGAACCGTCGGCGGCATGCGCGCTTCTATCTACAACGCTATGCCTTATGAGGGTGTTGAAGCTCTTGTGAAATTCATGGATGAATTTGAAAAGGCAAACAGCTAATTTAACTTCAAATACTTAAAAATTTTAAGAAGAGGTTCGTTTATCATGTTTCATATTTTAACTTTAAATAAAATTTCTCCTGTCGGTCTTGACCGTTTTGCAGACAACTATGTTTATAACGCTGATGAAAAAACACCGGATGCTGTTTTGGTTCGTTCCGCTTCTATGCATGACATGGAAATGGCTACAAACTTAAAGGCCATTGCCAGAGCCGGCGCAGGCGTAAACAATATTCCGATTGACGCTTGCAGCGAAAAAGGTATTGTCGTTTTCAACACACCCGGTGCAAACGCAAACGCTGTAAAAGAGCTTGTTCTCTGTGCTCTTTTCATGAGTTCTCGTAAGATTGTTTCCGCCATTGATTGGGTAAAGACCATAAAGGGCAACGGTGATGAAGTGCCGAAGATGGTTGAAAAAGGCAAATCTGCTTTTGCAGGTCCCGAAATCAAGGGCAAAACTCTCGGCGTTGTCGGTCTCGGTGCTATTGGCGTTTTAGTTGCAAATGCAGCTAAAGCACTCGGCATGGAAGTTTACGGCTATGACCCCTTCCTTTCCGTGGACGGTGCTTGGGAGCTTTCCAGAAGCGTTCATCACGCAGAAACCTTAGATGAAATCGCGCAGAACTGCGACTACATCACTTTACATGTTCCGCTCAATGATGATACCAAGAACCTTGTTTGCAAGGAAAGCATTGCCAAGATGAAAGACAATGTTCGTATTTTGAACTTTGCTCGCGGCGGTCTTGTAAACACAGAAGATATTTTAGAAGCTGTTCACAACGGCAAAGTAGCTTCCTATGTGACCGACTTCGGTAACGACGCTTTAATCGGTGAGCCGGGCGTCCTTGTATTCCCCCACCTCGCGGCATCCACACCCGAATCCGAAGAGAATTGCGCGGTTATGGCTGTTGACGAGCTTCGCGATTTCTTAGAGAACGGTAATATCACCCACTCCGTAAACCTTCCCGAAGTCAATGTTCCGAGATCCGGCAAGGCAAGAATCACCTTGATTCACAAGAACATACCGAACATGATCAGCCAAATCACCGCAAAGGTTGCAGAAGAAAACATCAACATCGACAACATGGTGAATAAGTCCAAAGGCGCTTATGCTTACACCATGATTGACACTGACACTGATGTTTCCAAGGAAGCTGTAGATGCGCTTTCCGCTATGGAAAACATCATTCGTGTTCGCGTAATCTAATTTAAGCTATAAAAAAAGAACCGAAGTGTTTTTACGCTTCGGTTCTTTTTTATGTATTTTAGTTTTCCGCTTTTGCCGGTTCTGTTTTTTCTTTTTCTTCTTTTTTCGGCACAACCTCGCGACAATTCTTACGAACATCTAAGCTGTCATAAAGCTGCTTACAGCGCACGGTGAAACGCAATCGGCGATTGCAATGCTTACAAAAGAAAATCGCATAAAATGCATGGTTTTGAAAACGCCAGTTTTTTTCTTTTTTGAGTTTACCGCCACACTGATCACAAACACAATCAAAGGTACCGGCAGGGATTTGCGGATCATTCATATCACGGAGAAAATACGGCTTAAACGCTAATTTGCCGTAAAAATCTTTATCGCAGGGATGCACAAAAGTTGCAAATTTTTGTGCGTCAAATTCCTTTTTAAAGCAATCTGCCGTCAAAAGGCTGTCATCCAGAGCGCGGTGATGCGCGTAGGTTTCGGGATCAATCCCCATTTGCTCTGCCGCAACAGAAAGTCCAACCTGCTGTGCCAAGGGCAAGCCTAAAATGGTTTGGCAATAACGCTGAATATCCACATAATTATGCATAAAGGGAAGAGTTTTCTCATTTAAAAAGAAGGCATTGTTTTGAAGCATGGCTCGAATATCACCGTCGCCCCAAGTCAAAAACACATTATCCTCTTCACCGACCCAGCTTGTGAACTGCTCCATAGCTTCTTTATAAGAAATACCGCCGCGAACATCTTCGTTAGAAAGATGTGTGAGGGCTTTTACTCTGCCCTGCAGACGCTTACCGACCGTCGGCTTAATCAGAACAGAAAAGGTATCTGCATTTTCTAATTTCTCGTTTAATTTTACAGCGCCGATTTCGATAATCTCGTTGATAAATCCATCTTTTTTTCGGCTATAGGCGGAGTTCCACTCCAAATCCATAATGATATATTGCATATGTATATCCTTTCCAAAGGGGTTTTCACATTAGGCAGAAAAAAAGCCGTTTTAAAGCGGCTTTTCTTCATCATCTTCCACTGTAAAGAATGCGGCGCCATTTTTCGGCTGCTCAACAATCTCGGGCGCCTCTGCACCCTTCTTCGTTGTTTTTTCGACTTCTTTTTCAGTTTCTTTTTCTTGCTTTTTCGTTGTTTGCTTTTTGGGCTTTTCTGCTTTTAAAAGAGGTGCTTTCTCCTGCTTCTTTGCCTTTTTCGGCAGAAAAACTTTTTCCTCTTTTTCGATTTTTTCGGTTTTCTTTTCGCCGTCCGCTTTTTCGGCGTTCTGCTTTTCTTCCAGCTTCGTCTTACTCTTTAAAAAGACCAGGAAGGATTCGGCATCTGCCGGAGAAATCAGCATATAATGGGTTTCATAAGCGCCTTTTTTGAGTTTGCGGTAAGTAATGGTCATATACTTTGTTGAAAGACCGACTTTTTTGACGTGTTTTTCTTTTTTAGAAACTTCCTCGCCGATGGCAAGAATATCATCATACGGAATTTTGTAAAAACCGAACGGATAATCACTGACATATAAGCAATCACTTCGGATTTCGTAATACACCAAAAAGAGCATGGGAAGGAATATTGCGGCATCCAAAACCGCAAGCAAAATCCCCCAGCGCAAGCCGAGCCTTGATTCCGCAAAAATCGGAGAAGTTAAAAGCAGTAAAACAACAATTTGAAATAGCCCCAAAAAGACAGCAAACAATAAATTCACCGAAGACTTATATTTCAGTTTCGCAGAATCCACTTTCATCGTATATTCAGCCCCTTTACGCAAACGATAGATAAGGTGATTTTATGAAAACAGTAAAACTTGCCGCTTTCGGAATTCTGATCGGTTGCGTCAATATTTTATTAGGCACCGGCGGCGGTCTTTTAGCCGTTCCCATTCTCAAGAAAGAAGGCCTTGACCAAAAACAGGCACAGGCAAACGCCCTTGCCGTTATATTACCGCTTACCATAGTTAGTATGATTATATACGCAAAAAAACAATATGTCAATTTTTTTGACAACTTTTGGATTTTGCCGGGTGCTGTTTTAGGCGCATTGCTCGGCACGTATTTATTCTCTAAAATTTCCGCTAAGGTTTTTTCTAAAATTTTTGCCGCCTTTATGCTCTATGCAGGGGCGCGTATGCTATATAGCTTATGGATTTCTTAAACTTTTTTGCCGTTTTTATTTCTGCCGTTATCAGCTCCTTCGGCATCGGCGGTGGCAGTATTTTTATTTTATATCTTACCCTATTTAAAAAGGTCGAGCAATTAGAAGCGCAGGGCTTGAATCTTCTTTTTTTTATCCCCAGTGCCCTAATTTCCGTTGCCGTCTATGCTTACAAAAAAATGCTTTCTTATAAGCTCCTTTTGCCCTTAATCGGCGGTGGGATTCTCGGTGTGCTTTTAGGTGCAGTTTTATTAAAGCATTTACCCGTTCGTTATTTAAAGCTTGGTTTCTCGCTGTTTTTACTTTTTGTCGGCACAAAAACGCTCTTTCAAAAGAAAAAAGAATAAGCCTATTGTTCTCTTTCTCAAAGTATGTTAGAATAGCATTATTGTAAGAAAATGCCTGTCATTTTCAATCTACCAAAAGGAGAAAGACAGATGAAATACGAAAAGCTCTTCACCCCCGGAAAAATCGGCAATGTCCAAATTAAAAACCGCGTGGTTATGCCTCCCATGATGCTTGGTTTCGGTCAAATGGACGGCAAGCCTACCGAAGAAATGATGGATTATTATGAGGAACGTGCGAAGGGCGGCACCGGTCTTATTGTAACGGAAATTACACGTATCAACGATTTCAGCGGTGCATCTGCTTTTGCACAGCTCGCTATCAGCCATGATTATCATATTGCACCGCTTGCAGAAATGATTCGCAGAGTACATAAGCACGGCGCAAAAATGTTTATCCAGCTGCATCATCCCGGCAGACAGAACTTAGGTCTTTTAATGGGTACTGTTCCGCTTTCCATCGGCATGGAAAAAATCATGGGCAAAGCTTATGACCGTATGTTCTATAAGGTTGCGCCGATTGGTAAAAAAATGATGGAAAAGGATTTGGTTTTAAAGACCTCCTCCCCTTCCAAATGTGAAAGAGCTTACTCCGCGGAAAGCTTGAACCGTGAAATGAGCAAAAAAGAAATCAAAAAGATTATTTCTCAGTTCATCGACGGTGCAGTTCGCGCACAAAAAGCCGGTGCAGACGGTGTTGAATTACACGCCGCACACGGTTATCTCATTCAGCAGTTTTTAAGCCCCTATACCAACAGAAGAACCGACGAATACGGCGGCAGTCTTGAAAACAGACTTCGCTTCCTTCGTGAAATCTTAGAGGGCATTAAAGAAAAATGCGGTAAAGATTATCCTATTATCGTTCGTCTTTCTGTAGATGAATTCTATGAAAAAATCGGCAAGCCCGGTGTCGGCTACACCTTAGAAGAAGGCGTAAAGATGGCTAAGGCCATTGAAAAAATGGGTGCAGACGCTATCGACGTTTCCTCTGCCGGTTATGATACCTATAACTACTGGCTCGAGCCCACCTCCTTCCGTCCCGGCTGGAGAAAATATTTAGCCGCAGCTGTTAAGAAGGAAGTTTCGATTCCCGTTCTCGCCGCAAACCTGATTCGCTCTCCCGAGCAGGCAGAAGCGCAGCTCGAGGAAGGCATTCAGGACTTTGTTTGTCTCGGCAGACCGCACATTGCCGATCCCCACTGGGCAAACAAGGCAAAAGAAGGCAGAGCCGACGAAATCAAGCGTTGCATCTGCTGTCTCTACTGCATGGAAAGCATGCAGAACAACGCTTATAAGGGCACACACGCCAACTGCGCAGTCAATCCGAAATTAGGTCACGAAAAAGAAACCTTAAAGATGGACGGCAACGGCAGAACCGTTGTGATTATCGGTGCAGGCCCTGCAGGTCTTTCTGCCGCAGAACGCCTCGGCGAACGTGGATTTAAGACAATCGTACTTGAAAAAGACGCTGTTGCCGGCGGTCAGTTACAGCTTGCCAACAAGCCGCCTTTAAAAGATAAAATCACCTGGTGCATTGAGGATTTAGTTGCCGCCGCCGAAAGAAACGGCGCCGAAATCCGTTACAATACCGAAGCTACTTTGGAGCTTGTGGAAAGCCTTCAGCCCTATGCGGTTGTTTTGGCAACCGGCGGTATGGCGATTAAGCCGAGATCCATCAAGGGCTCCGATTTACCGAATGTATGCACAACTACAGAAATCTTAAACGGCACAGTCCAATTAAAGGACAAAAACGTAGCCGTTATCGGTTCCGGCATGACCGGTCTTGAAACCGCGGAAATGCTCACCGAAGAAGGCAACAAGGTAACCATTGTAGAAATGGCACCAAGCATTGCTCCCGGCACTTGGATGCAGCATGTGGATGACTGCATGCCGAGACTTCAAAAGTATGATACTAAATTCTATGTTGGTCATAAGCTCGAGAGCATTGAAGAGCATGCTATCAACTTAACCGAAGTGAAAAACGGCAATATTCGTGTTGTTCCCTGTGACAATGTGGTACTTTCCTTGGGCGTTCGTCCGGTAAACGGTCTTTTGGAAGGCTTACAGGCAAAATTCCAGAGAGTCTACTCCATCGGGGATGCCGCAAAGACCGGCAGAATCGCTGACGCAACTGCCGCAGGTTATGCGCTCGCAAAAACTTTAGAATAAGCTTTAAGCATACGGAAAAATTTACAAAAAGAGTGGGGTAAACGGGGTTTACTCTGCTCTTTTTTTCTTAGAAAACAAAAGCCTTATTTCCCCTTCGATTTTTATTTGTTAAATATATAACAAAACAGGCAGGCTTTTCTCGACTCTTTTCTCGCTTTTGCCCAAAAATTAACAAGTTATGTTTTTACTATTGAAACCAAAGACTATATATTGTATAATTAACACGATTTTTATTATGGCAAAGTTTGGCGACTTTTTTTAGAAATCTTTAAAAATTATGTATCGGGAGGTATACTTCATGAAAGTACAATTCACTGAAACCGTTTTGCGTGATGCGAACCAATCTCTTATCGCCACCAGACTTCCGTTCTCGGATTTTGAAGGCATTTTAGAGACCATGGACAAAGCGGGCTATTATTCCTTGGAGTGCTGGGGCGGTGCAACCTTTGACTCCTGTCTTCGTTATTTGGACGAGGATCCGTGGGAGCGTCTTCGCAAGATCAAGGCGAAATGCCCGAACACAAAGCTTCAAATGCTTTTAAGAGGTCAAAACATCTTGGGCTATAAGCATTACCCCGATGATGTTGTTCGCATGTTCGTTAGAAAGTCTGTAGAAAACGGTATCGACATCATCCGTATTTTCGACGCTCTGAACGATGTTCGCAACATTGAAGTAGCTGTAGATGAAACCATTAAATGCGGCGCAATCGCTTCCGGTGCTATCAGCTACACAAAGAGCCCGATTCACAACCTTGAGTCCTATGTTGAGCTTGCAAAGAAAATGGAAGCTATGGGCTGCCAGAGCATCTGCATTAAGGATATGGCAGGCATCATGGGTCCGCAGGAAGCTTATGACACCGTTAAGGCTCTCAAAGAGAACGTTAAAGTGCCGATTATCTTACACACCCATTCCACCACAGGTCTCGGCCTCTTAACCCTTCAGAAGGCTGTTGAAGCCGGTGTTGACGTTATTGATACCGCAATTTCCGCTTTCTCCGGCGGTACTGCACAGCCCCCCACAGAAACTCTTGTTTATGCTTTAAAACAGCAGGGCTATGACATCGACCTTGACGAAAAGGTATTAAAGGAAATCAACGATTACTTTAAGCCCATTCGTGCAAAGTTCTTAGAAAGCGGTCAGTTGAATCCGTTGGTTCTTGCAACCGATACCGATGCACTTACCTATCAGATTCCCGGCGGCATGCTTTCCAACCTTGTTGCACAGCTTACCGCACAGAAGAAGCTCGACAAATTACCCGAAGTTTTGGCTGAAACCCCCAGAGTTCGTGAAGACCTCGGTTATCCGCCCCTCGTAACTCCCATGAGCCAGATGGTCGGCGTTCAGGCAACTGCAAACGTACTTGCCGGTGAGCGTTACAAAAACATTTCTAAAGAAGTTAAAGCTTATATCCGCGGTGAATACGGCAGAGCACCCGGCGAACTCAATGCAGACTTGCAGAAAAAAGTTCTGGGCGACGAACAGCCCCTCACCTGCCGCTTTGCTGACACCTTGGAACCCGGCTTTGAAAAAGCCAAAGCAGAAATCGGCGACCTCGCAAAGAGTGACGAAGATGTTCTTTCCTACATTGCTTTCCCGACACAGGCAGAAGCCTTCTTCAAGAAGCGCGAAGAGAGAAAGAAAAACACCTTCACCTACTCCATTAAGCGTGTAGATTAAGGAGGAAGAATTCATGCAATTATGGAATTTACTTCCCTTAGCTTATGAAAAAAGCATGACAGCCGGCGAAGCATTCAATGTTTCCCTTACCGGTATTGTCGTTGTACTTTTGGTATTGGCTCTTTTAGCCATACTTGTACAGTTGCTTTCTAAGAGCATCCGTCTTTTCGAAGGTAAGGGTAAAAAAGAAGAAAAGAACGCAGCACCTGCACCCACAGTTGCCGCAAAGCCCGCCGGTACTCCGCTTCCCGAAAACAATTCGGTTGGTTCTCTCGACCTCAACGATGTCGATGAAAAGACAGCCGCTGTGATTATGGCGATTGTCTCCAACGAGAGCGGTATTCCCTTAAACCGTTTGGATTTCAAATCCATTAAGAAAGTTGAAAGATAAGAGGTCGTGAAAATATGAAATACATTGTTACATTAAATGGAAATGATTACGAAGTAGAAGTAAACGAATTGGCAGAAGCTATCGTTACCAACGTTGCACCGACAGCCGCTCCCGCTGCTGTTGCAGCACCCGTAGCAGCTCCGGCAGCAGCAGCCGCTCCTGCACCTGCAGCAGCACCCGCAGGCACCGGTACAGCCGTTGTTTCCCCGATGCCCGGCACCATTCTTTCTGTTAACGTTACAGCAGGTCAAGCTGTAAAATCCGGCGATGTTCTCTTCGTCTTAGAAGCTATGAAGATGGAAAATGAAATCGTTGCTCCCTGCGACGGCACCGTTACCAGCCTTGTTACATCCAAGGGCAGCACCGTTGCAACCGACGACGTGCTCGCTTATGTCGGTTAATGGAGGTGCTTTTAAACTATGTCCATTGTAAACGCCTTAGTTAAATTGTTCCAAGACTCTGGCTTTATGAGCCTTTCTTGGCAAAACTGGGTTATGATTTTTATTTCTTTTGCGCTTCTCTATTTAGCGATTAAGAAAAAATTCGAGCCCCTTCTTTTATTACCGATTGCTTTCGGTATGCTCCTTGTAAACATTTATCCGCAGATCATGTACGACCCGTTGATGATGTCCTCGTATGAGGGTGAAGTTGTGGCGGGAGCGCACTGGTACGACACCGGCGTTTTGCGACTGATTTACAGCGGTGTTAAATCCAGTATCTTCCCGTGTCTTATCTTCCTTGCTGTCGGTGCAATGACAGACTTCGGTCCTCTCCTTGCAAACCCGTCCAGCCTTCTTTTAGGTGCGGCAGCACAGCTTGGTATTTACGTTGCATTCTTAATTGCAAACTTCTCCGGTCTTATCCCCAGCTTCGAGGGCTTTACCCCTTGGGAATCCGCAGCAATCGCTATCATCGGCGGTGCAGACGGCCCGACCGCTATTTTCTTAGCATCCAAGCTCGCGCCGCAGCTCTTAGGACCGATTGCCGTTGCGGCATACTCCTACATGGCACTTATTCCGCTCATTCAGCCGCCGATTATGAAGGCACTTACCACAAAGAAAGAGCGCGAAATCAAGATGGATCAGCTCCGCAAGGTAAGCAAAACCGAGAAGATCCTCTTCCCGATTATCGTTACTGTTATCTGCGTTCTCATTTTACCGTCCGTAGCTCCCCTTCTCGGCATGCTCATGCTCGGTAACTTACTTCGTGAAAGCGGCGTTACAGACCGTTTGAGCGATACCGCTCAGAACTCTCTTTGCAACATCATCACCATTATGCTCGGTGTAACCGTTGGCGCAACCGCAGAAGGCAAAACCTTCCTCGATTTCAAGACCATTGCTATCGTTGTTATCGGTCTTATCGCTTTCGTGTTCTCCACTGTTGGCGGTGTTCTTTTTGCAAAGCTCATGAATGTAATCACCAAGGGCAAGATCAATCCCCTTATCGGTTCCGCAGGCGTTTCCGCTGTTCCGATGGCTGCTCGTGTTTCTCAGACCGAAGGCAGAAAGTACAACCCCACCAACTTCCTTCTCATGCATGCTATGGGTCCGAACGTTGCAGGTGTTATCGGTTCTGCAGTTGCAGCAGGTTTCTTGCTTCTTACCTTCCAGGGCTAAGAAAATTAAATCTTATTCCAAACTTTTGCAGAGGACGAATCTTCGTCCTCTGTTTTTTTAGGATTCTTTTTAAAAAACCCTCGATTTCTATAAAAAAGCCTTGATACTTTATTGACAAAGCGTCGATTTTGGATTAAAATATGTATATAGATTGTTAAAAATATGAAAAAGTTAGGAGCTATAAATTATGGGTTTAACTGTTGCACAAAAACTGATTAAAAGCCATCTTTTATCCGGTGAAATGACTGTCGGCAGTGAAATCGGTCTTCGCATCGACCAGACACTCACACAGGATGCTACCGGTACAATGGCATACTTGGAATTCGAGGCTATGGGCGTTCCGCGCGTAAAGACAGAACTTTCCGTTGCCTACATTGACCACAACACCTTACAGACCGGCTTTGAGAACGCGGATGACCACAGATTCATTCAGACCGCTACCAAAAAGCGCGGTGTTCGTTTTTCCCGTCCCGGTAACGGCATTTGCCACCAGGTTCATTTAGAGCGTTTCGGCAAGCCCGGTAAAACCCTCATCGGTTCGGACAGCCACACTCCTACAGGCGGCGGTATCGGCATGCTCGCTATGGGTGCCGGCGGCCTGGACGTTGCAGTTGCTATGGGCGGTGGTGCTTATTACATCACCATGCCGAAAATCGTAAACGTACATTTAACCGGCAAACTTTCCCCTTACGTTGCTGCAAAGGACATCATCTTAGAAGTGCTTCGCATTATGACCGTTAAGGGCGGCGTAGGCAAGATTATTGAATACACCGGCGAAGGCATTAAGACCCTTTCCGTTCCGGAGAGAGCAACCATCACCAACATGGGTGCAGAGCTTGGCGCTACCACTTCTGTATTCCCGGCGGATGAAATCACAAAGGCATTCTTAGAAGCACAGGGCCGCGGAGAGGACTTCACCGAGCTCAAGGCAGATGCAGATGCTGTATACGATGAAACCATCGAAATCAATCTTTCTGAGCTTGAACCGATGGCTGCTATGCCCCATATGCCCGACAGAGTAAAGAAGGTTACCGAAATCGGTCAGATTCATGTTGACCAGGTTTGCATCGGTTCCTGCACCAACTCTTCTTTAATGGATATGATGAAGGTTGCACAGATTTTAAAAGGCAAGAAGGTTTGCCCGACCGTCAGCCTTTCTATTGCACCCGGTTCTAAGCAGGTTCTTACCATGCTCGCACAGAACGGTGCACTTGCAGATATGATTGCAGCAGGTGCCAGAATCTTAGAGAGCGCTTGCGGTCCCTGCATCGGTATGGGTCAGTCCCCGAACTCCGCAGGTATTTCTCTTCGTACCTTTAACCGTAACTTCGAAGGCCGCTCCGGCACAAAGGATGCAGGTATCTTCCTTGTCAGCCCCGAAACCGCAGCAGCTTCTGCACTCACCGGTGTACTTACCGACCCGAGAACCCTCGGCGAGCCGCTCCACATTCTCATGCCCGAGCGTTTCCTTGTAAACGACAACATGATTGAAATGCCTGCAACTGCTGAAGAGGCAGATTCCGTAGAAGTCCTTTACGGTCCGAACATTAAGCCGTTCCCGACCACCGAAAAGCTTCCCGAAAGCATTGAAGCTAAGGCAGTTTTAAAGGTTGGCGACGATATTACTACCGACCACATCATGCCGGCAGGTGCAAAGATCCTCCCCTACCGTTCCAACATTCCCTACCTTTCCAAGTTCTGCTTTGCTGTATGCGATGAAACCTTTGCAGAGCGTTGCAAGAAAGAAGGCAAGGGCATTATCATCGGTGGTGCAAACTACGGTCAGGGTTCCTCCCGTGAGCATGCGGCACTCGTTCCGCTTTATCTCGGCGTAAAGGCTGTAATCACCAAGTCCTTTGCAAGAATCCACTGCGCAAACCTTGTAAACGCTGGTATTTTACCGCTCAACTTCAAGAACGAAGCTGACTACGATAAGATTACCCAGGGCGACGAGCTTGCACTTCCCGAAATTAAGACAGCTATCGTAAACGATGCACCGGCTTACTTAAAGAATTTAACAACCGGCGAAACCTACGAATTAAAGTATGAGCTTTCTCAGCGTCAGAAAGACATCATCTTAGCAGGCGGTCTTCTTAACTACACAAGAGATGCACAAAACTAAGTGTATTTGCAACATTATATAAAACAGAGGTAAGAGATTATGACAGAAGAACAATTACAAGTTGCCCTTAAAAAGTTTGAAGGTCTCGTTCGCGAACAGTCTGAGCGTTCCGACAGAATTAAGGCACAAAAAGAGTTCATCGACTACGATGCACTCGACAAAATCATCATCGGCGTTTGCGGCGGTGACGGCATCGGCCCGATCATCACTAAGGAATCCGCAAGAGTTTTAAAATTTATGTTAGCAGACGAAGTTGCCGCAGGTAAGGTAGAATTCCGCGACATCGACGGCTTAACCCTTGAAAACAGAGTCGCTTGCGGCAAAGCCATTCCGGATGACGTTTTGGAAGAATTAAAAGCTTGCCACGTTATCTTAAAAGGCCCGACCACTACTCCGCAGGCAGGCGGCCCTGTAAAGAACATCGAAAGTGCAAACGTAGCTATGCGTCGTGCGCTTGACCTCTTTGCAAACGTTCGTCCCGTTAAGATTAAGGAACAGGGCATTGACTGGACCTTCTTCCGTGAGAACACTGAAGGTGCTTACGCAGTCGGTTCCAAGGGCATCCATGTAGATGATGACCTCGCTTTCGACTTCGTTGTTGCAACCAGCGAAGGTACCGAAAGAATCGCTCGTATGGCTTATGATTACGCAAAGCGTAACGGCAAAGAGCGTGTTTCCATCATCAACAAGGCAAACGTTATTAAGACCACCGACGGCAAATTCTTAAACATTTGTAAGAAAGTCGGCGAAGAATATCCCGAAATCACCACCGATGAATGGTACATCGACATCACCACCGCAAAGCTCATTGACGAAAAGCGTCGTCGTGACTTTAAGGTATTCATTCTTCCGAACCTCTACGGCGACATCATCACCGATGAAGCAGCTGAATTCCAGGGCGGCGTTGGTACTGCAGGCAGTGCGAACCTTGGTAAGCGTTATGCTATGTTTGAAGCTATCCACGGCTCTGCACCCCGTATGATTCAGGAAGGCAGAGGCGATTATGCAGACCCCTGCTCCATGCTCAGAGCTACAGTTATGCTTCTTTCTCATATCGGTAAGCAGGAAAAAGCAGACCTCTTAGAGCGTGCGCTCGATATCTGCATGCTTGAAGAAAAGAAATATCAGATTACCGGCAGACCCGACGGTGCAACCTGTCAGCAATTCGGTGACTATGTCATGGAAACTGTAAAGTCTTTAATGAAATAAGGTGATTTTCATGTCTAAGAAAGATGTTTCCCTTTCTGTAATCAAGCGCCTGCCCCGCTATTACAGATTTTTGGGCGAAATGAAGAAAAACGGTGTACAGCGTATTTCCAGCGGTGAGCTTTCGAACCGCATGGGCTTTACTGCTTCTCAAATCCGTCAGGATTTAAACTGCTTCGGTGGCTTCGGTCAGCAAGGCTACGGTTATAATGTGGAGCAGCTGTATGCGGAAATCGGCAATATTTTAGGCGTTAACATCAAAAACAAAACCGTTTTAATCGGTGCTGGTAATTTAGGTCGTGCTGTTGCGGCACATATGTCCTTTGAGGAACGTGGGTTTCAGTTAATCGGTATTTTCGATAAGAACGAAGCACTCGCAGGTCAGCTTGTCCGCAACATTCCGATTCGCCATATTGACGGTCTTTATGATTTCTGCAAGGAAAATTCCCCCACCGTTGCAGTACTTTGCATTCCGAGTGAAAGTGCAAAAGAAATCACCGACGAGCTTGTCTCCCTCGGCGTGAAAGGTTTTTGGAACTTTAGCCACCACGACATCTCCGCAGATCATCCCGATGTTGCCGTGGAAAACGTTCACCTTTCAGATAGCTTAATGACCTTGAGCTACCACATCAACAACCTGTAAAAAGCACGAACGAACCTTTCGGCTTTTGGGCTTATAAAAATTACAGAAGGCACAGTTGAGTCCCTATTTGGGCTTTACTGTGCCTTCTTTTTTATGAAAATTTTCATTTTCTCACAGCGCACTCACAGGAAACGTGCTATACTATAAAAAAGAGTAACCAAGATTAGGCTTTAAAGAGGAATTCTTATGAAAAAGACAGTAAAAAGACACATGATAGACTGCTTAATCACCCTTTGCTTAGTGGGCACTGTAACGGTCATCGGATTTTTATTCAGAAGCTGGCATGTAAGTGAAACCAACATCATCATTATGTATATTCTGTTTGTTTTGCTGACGGCACGCTTTACAAGTGGCTATTTCTACGGTCTTGCCGCCGCAGGGCTTTCGTTTCTCTTCTTTAACTGGTTCTTCACAGAGCCGTATTACAGCTTAAAAATCAATGACCCCACCCTTTTGCTTACGGTCATTATTATGACGATTACAGCCATTATCACCAGTGCGCTGACCAGTAAGGTTAAGCAAACAGCAACCGAGGCCAAAGAAAAGGAAGCCGAAAGCAACGCCCTGTATCAAATGACCAATCGATTGACGGATGCGGAAACCGAAGAAAAAATTGCCTCTATTGCGGTGGAAACCGTGAGTCGAATTCTTTCGCACAAGGCGGCCTTTATTATCTATGACGAGGACGGTGCCCCACTCCCCTCTTATATTCAGCAGGGCGAGGACGGGAAACAAATCCATCGCCGATTAGATAATCCCGTTGAATTTCAAAAGCGAATGGAAGCTTTACATAACACCTTCGATATTGACAACGAATTTTATAACTATCCAATTTACGGACGAAGCACCATGCTTGCTGTATTGCGGATTCCGAAAGAGTGCGCAGAAGCCCTCAGCATTCGCCAGATTAAGCTGATTCACGCAGTCATGGAAAGTACCTCGTTAGCTTTAGAACGCTTAAATAGCCTGCGTCAGCAGGCCAAAAGTCGACAGGAAAGCGCACAGGAGCATTACCGCGGCAATCTTTTGCGTGCCATTTCTCATGATTTACGCACACCGTTAGCTGGTATTATGGGAAACAGTGAAATGCTGATGGATATGACGGAGCAAACAGACGGGCGTTATGTCCTCGAGAAAGATATTTACGAGGACGCCAACTGGCTGCATGGTCTGGTTGAAAATATTTTGAATCTTACCAAATTTCAAGACGGTCATCTTTCCTTAAAGAAAGAGCCGGAAGCGGTAGAAGAAGTCATCGGTGCGGCTTTGGCACTGCTGAAAAAACGAGCACCCGAGCGAGAAATAGATGTTTCGATTCCGGATTCTCTCCTGCTTGTACCGATGGATGCGAAGCTCATTACACAGGTGCTTGTAAATCTTTTAGATAATGCCGTTCAGCACACACCGGAAGGCAAAGAAATTTGCATCTCGGTAACCGAACAACCGCAAAATAACACCGTTACCTTTGCCGTAGCAGACAGAGGCTATGGCATTCCGAAAAACCAGCTTTCCAAAGTCTTTGAAATGTTTTATACAACGGCTAAAAAGGAGTCTTCCACAAGAAAGGGCGTTGGCTTAGGCCTTTCGATTTGTCAATCTATTGTCGAAGCACACGGTGGACAGATTACAGCCGAAAATCGTGCAGATGGCGGTGCGGAATTTAAGTTTACATTACCGCTTGGAGAGGATAAAGTATGAACGAATACAAAGAAATGATTTTAGTTGTGGAAGACAATCCGCAAATTTCCAATTTCATAACCTATGCTTTAAAAAGTGAAGGCTTTTCGCCGATGACCGCCGGCACGGCACAAGGTGCACTGTCTATCCTCGTTTCCCAGCACATTGATTTAATCCTGTTGGATTTGGGTCTCCCCGATTTTGACGGCATGGAGGTCATCAAAAAAGTGCGTGAGTGGTCCGAGGTACCGATTATCGTGGTTTCTGCACGAGATCAGGATAAAGAAAAGGCAGATGCTCTCGATGCCGGTGCAGATGATTACCTTACCAAGCCCTTCTCGGCAACTGAGCTTATGGCAAGAATCCGTGTGGCTCTGCGACATTTGTCGATGCTCAATTTAACCCAGACACAGCCCACCCTCAAAGTGGGTGATTTGGCGATTGATTTGGAAAAGCATGCGGTTACGCTCAAAGACAAGCCTCTGCATTTAACACCCATGGAATACAATCTTCTTTCCCTCTTCTTTAAGAATATGGGTAAAGTACTCACCACACAGTATATTTTAAAAGAGATTTACGGTGTAGGCTACGGTACAGACACACAGGCACTTCGTGCGCTCATGGCAGGACTTCGCCGCAAGATTGAAGAAGTACCGGCAAAGCCGCGCTATATTATGACGGAAATCGGTGTAGGCTATCGCCTTGTGGACGTTTAAGCTCCCCTTTCTAAACCAAAAAAGAAAACAGACAAAGAAGCTATTGCAATTCGGCAATAGCTTCTTTTTTTATTGTAAAGCACCTCACACCCATTCTCACACAATTCTCACAGTAAACACAGTTTGCTCACGGCAGAGTCACACATTATCTGTTACACTAAGGGTGCAAAAAGGGAAAGGCCTTCAGAGCTTCCCCTTGCAGAAACTTATTGTTGACAGCCTATAGAAAGAAGGTTTCTCACCATGCGTGAAATCAAACAAACCTGCGAAAACGAAGAACTTGTAGCGCTTTGCAATAAAGTACGAGAACTTATTTCCGCCGCAGATTATAACAACTGCTATGACATCATTTGCCTTGCAATGCGTGCTTTTCCCGATGCACCGCATCCGCACAATTTACTCGGTATTTTATTAGAACAAAAAGGGCAACACGCCGCGGCGATGCGGCATTTCCGCGCCGCCTATGCACTGGAGCCAACCTACCTGCCGGCAAGACAGAATTTGGAATCGTTCGGCACATTCTATTCCAGTGGAGACTGTGCATTCGATGAATCCGATTGTATACCGAAACAGACAAATCAAACAGTAAAACATAATGTCGGCTTTGTAGTCAGAAAGGGATGTGTAAAATGAATTTATTCGGTAATAGAAAAAAAGAAGATTATGTGATTATTATCGGCTGTGGACGTTTGGGTGCAAACCTTGCCAATACGCTTTCTAACAACGACGGCAACGTTTTGATTATGGACATAGAAAAGAGTGCTTTTCGCCGACTGGATTCCAATTTCGGTGGTCTTTCCGTGGTCGGTAACGGTACAGATTTAGAGGCATTAAAGAATGCTCAAATCCAAAAGGCAACCTCGGTAATCGCCGTTACCAACCATGACAACACCAACATCATGATTGCACAAATTGCCAGAGATTTATTCCATATTGACAACGTAATTGCCAGACTATATGACCCCGAACGTGAATCCGTATATCAGGCTTTCGGTATTAAGACCATTTGTCCGGCTATTTTGTCTGTGAAAGAAGTCGATAAAATCTTAGAAAACTGCGGAGAGAAGGTTCACTCATGAAAAAGATAAGAAATGAAAAGGTCCTCTTAATCGGCGGCCGTAATAAAGCCAAATCCTTGGCTTCCTCCTTGCTTTCGCAAGGCTACCACGTCATTGCCGTAAATGACAGCGAAGAAGAATGTATGCGCTTAGCTTCCATTAAAGGCTTAAATGTTTATCACGGCGACGGCACAAAGCCCTATGTACTTGACGAAGCCGGCGCGGCAGAATGTCAAATCGCCATCGCCTTAACGAATTGTGATGAGGACAATCTTGTTGCCTGCCAGATTTGCAAGCAGAATTTCGGCGTGCCTAAGACGGTTTCTCTAGTTTCTGACCCGAACAAAACCAAATTCTTCCGTCAAATGGGCATTGACAGCGTAGTTTGTGCCATTTCGGCAGTTACTAACATTATTCAGCAGCAAGCTTTTGTGGATGATCTTGTCAATATTGTGCCTGTAGGTCTTGGCAAGGTACAGATTATCGAAGTACATATTCCGCAGGATGCCCCGGTTTCCGGCAAAAAGCTGTGGGAAATTGATTTGCCGCAGGAAGTCGTTATCGGCTGTATTCTTCGCAACGATTCAGCACTGATTCCGCGCGGTGATACACGCATTAGCGCAGGCGATACTTTGGTAGTCATTGCCCGTAGTGGTCAGGAAGAACAGACCATCCACGTTTTAACAGGGAGGGCATAAACTGTGAAGCGAAAATTCTCCAATCCCTCGATCATCGGGAAGCTGATGATTTTAATCGGCATTCTGGTACTTTTCCCGATTACGATTCTGCCGTGGTATCCCGAAGATGCTTCTTATACTATGGATTTCGTATATCCGGGTGGTGCTTCTGTGCTTTTAGGCGTGATTCTCAGCGCGATTGCCATGTGTAAAAAGCAAAACACAGAAAAGCCCGACTGGAAAACCTCTATGGGTCGTTCCAGCTTAACCGTTTTATTTGCTTGGAGCTGGGGTGTTTTAATCGGCGCTCTGCCCTTTTATCTCAGCGGACAGCTCAATTTTGTGCAGAGCTTATTTGAAGCTGTCAGCGGCTGGACGACAACAGGTCTTTCCGTTGTTGACGTGCGTGAAACGCCGATGATTTATCTTTTCCACCGTAGCTTCATGCAGTATTGCGGCGGTTTAGGCTTCATTATGGTAATGATTTTATTCATTTCCAGCAAGCACTCTATGAGCCTTTACAGCGCAGAAGGACATCCCGACAAAATCATGCCAAATATCAAAAAGACCGCACAGGCCATTTTCATTATTTACAATGTTTGCCTTGTGCTTGGCACAATCGCCTACCGCATTGCCGGTATGACCTGGTTTGACGGTATTTGTCACGCCATGTGCTCTCTTTCGACTGGCGGCTTTTCTACGAAGCTCAACAGCATCGGCGAATATAACAGTCTTTCGATTGAAATTATCACCATTGTTTTAATGATTATCGGTACAACCAACTTTGCGGCTTTGCTTCTTTTGGTCAGAGGCAAGGTGCGCGACTTCTGCAAAGTTAGCGAAGTACGCTTCATGTTCCTGCTTTTACTTCTTGTGATTCCTCCGACCGCAGTATCCTTGATGCACGGCTTAGATATCAGCTTTGGCGAGGGCTTGCGTAAAGCCACCTTTGATATTGTTTCCGCGATGTCCACAACCGGATATTCCACTATGAGCTATGCCGAATGGCCGCAATTTGCGATTGCTATGCTGATTTTAATGATGGTAATCGGCGGTGGTATTGGTTCAACCGCCGGCGGTTTAAAAATCGCGCGTGCTTATTTACTGCTTCGCCTGGCAGGCAGAAACATCAAAAGGAAGCTCTCCCCCTCTCGTACCGTAGAAGCTCCGGAATATACCAAGGCTTCGGGTAAGGCGCCGATTGACGGCGAACTGGCAGAGGACACTACCGGATTTTTCATCGCCTTTATGTCCATCTATGTAGTCGGTTCTTTGGCACTGACCGTAGCCGCAGACTGCACACTCACCGAGGCGATGTTTGACTTTGCTTCCTCCTTGAGCACGGTAGGTCTTTCCATCGGCATTACCAACCCCACCACCTGCTCCGCAGCTTTAATTGTGGAAATGCTCGGTATGCTTTTGGGTCGTTTGGAAATTTTCATCGTTTTAATCGGCATCACCTTCGGCTTTAAAATGTTGCGTCATCCGAAGCGCAAGCAAAAATAAACCTTCTACTTAAATACTAAAATGCAAAAAGCGACAGAGAAAACTCTCTGTCGCTTTTTATTATTCTGAAATTCTCACTCTATACCGCGGAAAATCCTGTTTTTTGACGCAGTTCACCCTTTGCAGCCAAAAATAAAATTTAATCTTCTTTTTGTAAAAACAGCTGATTCATTTTGTCTAAGCAGTCTTTGCAGATTTTCATTCCGTGAAATTCAATCATATTATCTGCACTGTTACAAAAAATACAAGCCGGCATATACTTCTTTAAAATAATAGCATCACCATCTGTATAAAATTCAACACTGCTTTCATTTGCTACTAAATGATGTGCGGCACGCAGTTCCTTCGGTATTACAATACGGCCAAGTCTATCAATAGGTCGAACAATTCCTGTAGACTTCATAGGTCATTCCTCCTAGAATATGTGCTTGTAGAATTTAATCAGATTATAGCAATATTTGCCATTTTTGTCAATATTATTCATATGAAAAAATTTTTTCCATATCGTTTTTTTAGGAGGCATGTAAAATGATGAATATACTTTGGATTTCAATGATTTTTCTTTCTATTCTGTATGGCATTATAAGCGGCAACACTCTCGAAATTGCAAACAGCATTTTCCCAGCAGTCAAAGAAGCTGTCACGCTGACACTCTCTTTACTCGGCATGTTTTGTTTTTGGGGCGGTATTACTGCCGTTTGTGAAGCCGCTGGACTGACGGAGAAAATCGCCCGTATTCTCTCGCCCCTTTTAAATTTGCTCTTTCCACATTTAAAAAAAGAAGCAAAAGCAAAGCAAGCCATTTCCATGAATCTGACCGCAAATCTTTTGGGCATCGGCAATGCGGCAACACCTTTGGGTCTTCGCGCCATGCGGGAATTAAAACGCTGTAATCCAAACGGGAACACCGCTTCTGACGAAATGGTGCTTTTTGTAATTCTCAACACGGCAGCTCTTAGAATTATCCCCACTACTGCGGCGCTTCTGCGTGCCGAATTCGGGGCTTCTAATCCCATGGACATTCTACTTCCCGGCTTACTTACGTCTCTTTGTTCATGCCTTGGTGCCGTTTTTTTGGCAAAGTTTGCAGAGAGGTATTCTCATGCATGATTTCGGTGCTTATATTTTGCTCTTTTTCATAGGCGGCATTTTGCTTTATGCAGCAATAAAGCGTGTTCCCGTTTTCGACTCCTTTTGCAAGGGTGCCAAGGAAAGTATTGCGCCGGCATTCGCGCTTTTACCTACCCTTCTGGCTCTGCTTTTTGCCGTGCATTTATTGTCTACATCGGGATTTTTGGAAAAGCTCGGAGAATGGTGTGCGCCCTTGCTTTCGAAAATTGGCATTCCCAAAGAGCTTCTTTCCCTTTGTATTTTATCTCCACTTTCGGGCAGCGGCTCTATTTCGATGTATACAGAGGTTTTAAAAGCCTATGGACCGGACTCCTTTTTAGGCCGCACGGCATCGGTGATTATTGCCTCCACGGAAACCACCTTTTACGCGATTGCGGTATATTACGGCAGTGTGGGTATAAATAAAACACGGCACACAGTGCCATGTGCGCTGTGTGCCGATGTCATAAGCTTTATTTTAGCCGGAAGATTTGTTTCCTTATTCTTCAATTAAGGAAACGCCGGTCATTTCTTTGGGCTGTTCAAGACCCATAATGTCAAGCATAGTGGGTGCAAGGTCGCAAAGTCTGCCGCCTTTAGCTTTGAGCTTCTTTGCCTTGCTGCCAACGATGCAAAGCGGAACAAGGTTGGTGGTGTGTGCGGTAAACGGTGTGCCGTCTGCCTCATACATCTTGTCTGCGTTACCGTGGTCAGCCGTGATAAGAAGTACGCCGTTCATATCCTTTACAGCGTCTGCTACTCTGCCAACGCAGGTATCTACAGCTTCAACAGCCTGAACAGCTGCATCGAAAATGCCGGTATGGCCAACCATGTCGCAGTTTGCAAAGTTCAAAATAACAACATCATAGTTGCCGGAGCGAATCTTTTCGCAAACAGCATCGCAAACCTCATAAGCGCTCATTTCGGGCTTTAAGTCGAAGGTAGAAATCTTCGGGGAGTCGATAAGGACTCTGTCCTCACCCGGATAAACCTTTTCTTCGCCGCCGTTGAAGAAGAATGTAACGTGTGCATACTTCTGAGTTTCAGCGATACGAAGCTGTGTTTTGCCGAGGTTGGAAAGATATTCGCCCATGGTGTTCACAAGTGCTTCGGGTTTGAAAGCAACATCAACATTCGGGATTGTTGCATCATACTGGGTCATGCAAACATAATAGAGCGGTAAATCGCCGCGTCTGTCAAAGCCGGTGAATTCCGGGTCAACAAAAGCACGGGTAATTTCTCTGGCTCTGTCCGGTCTGAAGTTGAAGAAGATAACGGAGTCGTTTGCAGAAACCGGTGCGCCGTCTTTTAATACGGTAGGCATTACAAATTCGTCGGTTAAGAACTTGCCGTCTTCATCCTTGGTTTCATAAGAAGCAAGAACTGCGTCTACAGCACTTTCTGCCTGAACGCCTTCGCCGTGAACCATAGCGTTATATGCCATGCCGACACGGTCCCACATATTGTCACGGTCCATTGCATAGAAACGGCCCATAACAGTTGCAATTTTACCAACGCCGATTTCTTTGCACTTGGCTTCTAATTCTTTAATGTATTCTACACCGGATGCGGGCGGTACGTCTCTGCCGTCTAAGAGGCCGTGAACGTAAACCTTTGTAAGACCTGCACGCTTAGCAAGCTCTAAAAGTGCATAGAGGTGGGTGTTGTGGCTGTGCACGCCGCCGTCGGAAAGAAGACCGATGAGGTGAAGTGCGCTGTCATGCTTCTTGCAGTTTTCAACGGCTGCAAGGAAAGCTTCGTTTTCAAAGAAATCACCGTCGCTGATGGACTTTGTGATTCTGGTGAGTTCCTGATAAACGATTCTGCCGGCACCGATGTTGGTATGACCAACTTCGGAGTTACCCATCTGACCGTCCGGAAGGCCAACGTCCATGCCGGATGCGCCGATGTGTGTAAGCGGATTCTCATCAAAAATTTTGGAAAGAACGGGAGTTTTTGCCGCACGGATTGCGTTGCCGTAATCGTCGGGGTTATAACCAAAGCCGTCCATAATGCATAAAACTACGGGTTGTTTCATTAAATATCCCTCTTATTTCTTATTTAGAAGCTGCTTCTACGATCTTGGAGAAATCAACAGCCTTTAAGGAAGCGCCGCCGATTAAACCGCCGTCTACGTTTACCTTGGAAAGAAGCTCGTCGCAGTTGCCTGCGTTCATGGAGCCGCCGTACTGAACGGTAACGGTTTCAGCAACATCTGCACCGTAAGCTTCAGCAATAGCTGCACGAACATAGCCGTTGCCTTCGTCTGCCTGGTCAGCAGTAGCGGTAACGCCTGTGCCGATAGCCCAAACGGGTTCGTAAGCGATGATAACGTTCTTGAGCTGTTCTTCGGTTACGTTGGTAAGAGCCATCTTGGTCTGGAACTTAAGAAGGTTCTCGGTGTAGCCAAGTTCTCTCTGCTCTAAGGTTTCACCAACGCAGATGATGGTCTTGAGGCCAGCGTTAAGAGCTGCAAGAGTGCGAAGGTTAACGGTCTGGTCGGTTTCGCCGAAGTAAGTTCTTCTTTCGGAGTGACCAACAACTACATATTCAACACCTGCTTCTTTAAGCATAGCTGCGGAGATTTCGCCGGTGTAAGCACCGCTCTCTTTGAAGTGAACGTTTTCAGCACCGATTTTAATGTTGGAGCCCTGAGCTGCTTCTACAGCTGCTGCAACGTCGATGAACGGAACACAGAGAACAACGCCGCAATCTGCATTTGCAAGAAGGGGTTTCATTTCCTCGATGAGTGCCTTTGTCTCGGACGGAGTTTTGTTCATTTTCCAGTTACCTGCGATAACTGCCTGTCTCTTTGCTTTATTCATAAGTATATTCTCCTTTATATAGCTTTAGAGGTGAGCGAAAAACTCACCTCTATTTTTTTATTGCTTATTTCTTGTCGTTAAGAGCTGCAATGCCGGGAAGTTCTTTACCTTCGAGGTATTCGAGGGATGCGCCGCCGCCGGTGGAGATGTGAGACATCTTATCAGCGAAGCCGAGCTTCTGGATAGCTGCTGCGGAGTCGCCGCCGCCGATGATGGAGATTGCGCCGCTTTCAGCGATTGCAGTTGCAACAGCAATAGTACCTGCTGCGAAGTTTTCCCATTCGGAAACGCCCATCGGACCGTTCCAAATTACGGTGCCTGCATCCTTAACTGCATCTGCGAAGAGTTTCTGGGTCTTCGGACCGATGTCAAGGCCCATGTAGCCTTCCGGAATCTCGTCGGAGTTAACAACCATAGCTTCGGTGTCGGGCTTGTATTCCTTACCAACCTTGTTATCTACGGGGATTAAGAACTTAACGCCCTTATCCTTAGCTTTCTGCATCATTTCTGCTGCAAGCTCAACCTTGTCTTCTTCTAAGAGAGAAGTACCGATCTGGTGACCTAAGGACTTCATGAAGGTATAAGCCATACCGCCGCCTACGATAAGAGTATCACACTTGTCGATAAGGTTTGTGATAACGCCGATCTTGTCGGAAACCTTTGCGCCGCCGAGGATAGCAACGAGCGGTCTCTTCGGATTTTCAAGTGCGCCACCGATGAATTCGATTTCCTTCTGGATGAGGTAACCGCAAGCAGAGGGAAGGTAAGCTGCAACGCCTGCTGTGGAAGAGTGTGCACGGTGTGCAGAACCGAAAGCATCGTTTACATAGAGGTCTGCAAGAGAAGCAAACTTCTTGGAAAGCTCTTCGTCGTTCTTGGTTTCGCCGGGCTCAAAGCGAACGTTTTCAAGAAGAAGAACTTCGCCTTCCTTGAGGTCAGCTGCAAGAGCCTGTGCGCTTTCGCCAACAACATCTTCAGCCATTTTAACTTCTCTACCGAGGAGCTCTGCAAGACGTGCTGCAACGGGCTTCATGGAGAATTCGGGGTTAAACTGGCCTTTCGGTCTGCCGAGGTGAGAGCAAAGGATAACCTTTGCATCATGGTCAAGTAAATACTGGATGGTCGGAAGAGATGCAACAATTCTCTTGTCGCTGGTGATAACACCGTCTTCCATCTTTACGTTAAAGTCGCAACGAACAAGAACCTTCTTGCCCTTTACGTCTAAATCTTCAACGGTCATTTTATTAAGTGCGCTCATAGTTTTTTCGTTCCTTTCAGCTGATTTAAAATAAAATTATTTAACCTTGTTTATTTTATAACAATACGGGAATTTTTTCAAGCCCTCGCTTAGATAAGTGATAAAAAATATTTTTTTATTTTTGTTTATTGTGCACAAAGGTGCATTAAGAATACAATTTTTTAATTTCTTCGGCACGTTTTAAGAGCATTTTTTTGAGATAATCGGGCTTTTTCACTTCGATTCGGGTACCGAACTGCATCAGCCAAGCCACAAGGCCGTCATTCACGGCGATGTCGGTTTGCATGCCGAAGCGTTCCTCATCCACACCGTAGAAATGAATATTGTCGCCGAACCGATCTAAAACCTGCTCGATGGTTTCGTTTTGACAAACCATTTCCACCGGCTCGCTCTCGCCTGCATACATGTTGAAATGCTTTCTGGCATAATCGGCGGAATCAAAGAAGTCCTTGTATTCCGACACCTCGCTAAAATGCCGCCATTTTTCGTCCTTTAAAATCTCCATGGAACGAATGCGATCGATACGAAGCACCATGAGGTCATCGTATTTCTCGTAATTCGCCACAAGATAGTAATAGTCATTGGACCAAATCATGGCGTAAGGGCTGAGAACATATTCCTTATCGTAAATATCCAAAGCGTTGGCGTGCCCTGCTTTGTGGCGGCGATAAATCACATGAATTTTACGCTCTTCGCGAATGGCACGACTGAGCTTATCAATATGATAATAAATCTCTTCGTTCGCCGCTTTCGGGCTGCTTTCCACGTGGCAATGCGTTTTGATTTCCTTTGCATGGGCTTCGCTCGTCATCAAGAGCACCTTTTGCAAAAGCTGCTCGGTTTTCTTAGGCGAAATAAATTTAGCCGATTCCACGGCATCCGCCAGAAGCTGAATTTCCACGGCTTCAAATTCGCGTGACGCTAAGAAATAGCCGTTTTGATTACCCTTGGCGCAAAGAATATCATAGCCGTATTCCTTTAGAACGCCGATGTCACTGTAAACGGATTTTCGTTCGCAGTGTATCCCCTTTTCTTCTAAAAAGTTTAGGATTTTCTCTGCATTCACGGGGTGATTTTCATCACTTTCCCGAAGAAGAATTTCTAAAACATATAAAAGCTTTAATTTCTGATTTGCCATAGTCCCCTCCCTAAAGCTTACAGCTTTCGTTTAAGTGCTTCACCGTTTGCTCATTCAGCTTTAAAACGGCTCTGTCATAGGTATAAAGTCCGTTGACTTCGTTTTCGACATCGCTTACCTGCGTATAGATAAAGGCGGAAAGACCTTTTGGGATAAGCGGTAAAACCTGTTTTTTGAAAAGCTTTTCATACCCCTTTGTGAGCTTTTCCTTGTCAGAAAATGCTACATAGCCGAAGGCTTTTTTCGCATTCCACAGATGCCCTTCGACCTTTCGCGAGTAGCCGCCGAATTCCGAAAGTACAAAAGCACGGTTGTCGGGCTTCGGACGGGTTACAGGCAGAATATAACGGTGAATGCTCTGCATATCGCCGCCACCCTGGTCATACCAGCCGCTGGCGTGGTCTACAGGGCGACTTTCATCCAACCGCTTTACATAATCACAGACTTTCAGCGCATCGAACTGCCCCCATGCTTCGTTAAAGGGCACCCAAGCGTAAAGAGAAACCGTATTATAAAGCAAGTCGATAAGTTCGCCGAGTTCTCGAATATAATCGCCACGCCATTCCTGTTCAGTACGGCTGAAGCGTTTGTAGTTATTATCTTTGATTTTATTTCTAAGCCCGATATTCGGTAAGAAGCCGGCATAAAAATCGCCGATATACTGTCCGCCGCTCATCATATCCTGCCAAACGAGCATGCCCAGTCTGTCGCAGTGATAATACCAACGTAGCGGCTCTGCTTTAATGTGCTTGCGGAGCATATTGAAGCCTAAATCCTTACACTTTTGAATATCGAAAATCATGGCTGCATCGGTCGGCGCGGTCAATCCGCCGTCGCACCAGTAGCCTTGGTCTAAAAGACCTTTTTGAAAATACGGCTGGTTATTGAGAAACAAACGCGGCACACCATTTTCATCTTTTTCCACGGAAAACTTACGCATACCGAAATAGGATGTGACGCTGTCTTTTAATTCCCCGTTTTGGAAGATTTCAAGTTTCACATCATAAAGATTCGGCGTTTCGGGACTCCAAAGCTTGGGATTTTTGAGAAGAACCGCTTCGTCCGCTTCGATTTCCGCTTCGCATACGGTTTCACCCGAGAAAGAAATGGTAAGTTTTCTCACAACGCCGTCAGCTTTTCTGTTCAAAATCGTTTTCATGCAAATGGTGCTATCGTCTATGTTCGGTGTAAAGCGCAATTTTTCTATGTAGAGCTCCTCCACCGCTTCGAGCCACACGGTTTGCCAAATACCGGAAGTGGCGGTATACCAAAAGCCGTGCGTTTTTAAAGTTTGTTTGCCCCTCTGCTGCCAGCCGGCATCCGTAGGGTCATATACACAAACTGAAAGCTCGTTTTCGCCTTCTATAAGTGCCTCAGTAATATCCATGGAAAAGGCCACATAGCCGCCGGTATGCTCGCCCACACACTTACCGTTCACATAGACCTTGCACTGCCAGTCTACGGCACCAAAATGCAAAAGGACGTGTTTCCCCTGCCAGTTCTGCGGAAGAGTAAAACTTCTTCTGTACCAAAGCCGTTCTTCGGGCAGTAAGGCTCTTTCCACACCGGAAAGCGGTGTTTCTATCGCGAACGGCACAAGGATTTTGCCGTCATAGCTCGTCGGCTTCGGTGCATCGGCAGGCAGAACGGCATAATCATAGCTGCCGTTTAAATTGAGCCATGCTTCGCGCACGAGCTGCGGTCTCGGATACTCGGGAAGCGGACAGGTTTTATCTACTGTGCCAGTAAAAATAGAGTCCATGCTGTTTACCTTCTTTCAAAAGTTACTTTCCAGTCTTCTATTTTAACTCAAGTTCTTTGGGGGCTTTCGGGGTGACATATACGGTGTTATACACGTTATAAATCACCTTGCCCGGTTTTGCACCACTGGGCTTTTTCACATTTTTAATGAGGGTGTAATCTACCGGGACTTTTTGTGCATCACCGGCACTGCTGAAATAGGCCGCCATTTCCGCCGCTTCGACAATCGCCTGGTCGGTGATTTCTCTTCTATCGGCGATAATGACTGTATGCGAGCCGGCAAAGCCCTGTGTATGCAACCACATATCATAGTTCTTTGCAGTCTTTAACGTAAGCTTATCATTTTGAACATTGTTTCTGCCGATTAAAACGGTAAAGCCGTCTGTGGTTTTGAATTCATAAGGCGGCAAGGCTTTGGGTAATCTTTGCTTTCCGCCTTTTTTATGCTTCACATAGCCACCGTCGATGAGCTCCTCACGAATGAGTGCCAAATCGCTGTCGTTATCCGCACGGGAAAGCGCATCTAAAACAGAATCGAGATAGAGATATTCTTGCTTGCCTTCTTCAATGAGCTTATATAAGGCTTTTTCGGCGGTTCTCGACTTTCTGTAGGCCTTATAGAACTTCTGCGCATTTTGTGTGGGGGTAAGTGCCGGGTCAACTTGAATTTTCAAAATCTCGTTGTTCTCATAATAATTCGGCACTTCGTATACGGTATTTCCCTTTTCGAGTGCATATTGATTCGCGGTAATCAGCTCCGCTTTCAAGCGCATTTCTTCCATACTGGCACAGGCGGAAAGTTCGGCTTCACGGTTGTTGATTTTACGCACGGCACGTTCCTTGAGAGTGCGTACATGCTTCATTAAATCGCCGGCACGGCGTTTGTTGCGAAGTTCCTTTTCACGTTCAAAATAAAACGCATCCAAAAGCTCGGAAAAGCTTTCGTAGGTTTTCTTTTCGTAAAAGGCACCATACTGCTGAATATCCCAAAACGAGAAATCAAACGCCTTGCCCTCATCGTTTTTCACAATGCAGGGCTGTACCTTTTCTTCCAAAAGCGCCTGTAAGCTTTCGAGCACTTTTTCTGTGGCTTCCAACGAAGCATTACAGGCTTTCGTGTCTATATCCCCTGCCACGCGATACGCTAATTCTCGGCTGACGATGGGCGAAATGCCCTCTAAGGCTTTCATAAAAGCGGAGGGCAAAAGGGATTCTTTAAATGAAAGCACCTTTTCTGCCGCTTCTTTTGCCGTGACTTTTAAAAGATTTAATTTGCCCTGCGCAGGCGGCAAAACATAGGTGACATTCGGTAAAACCTCTCGGTAGGCAGATTTTGTTTCATCCACGCGCTTTACAGCATCTAAGATTCTGCCGTTTTCCTGCATTAAAATAATATTGCTGTGCTGCCCTGTAATTTCAATACAAAGCGTTAACAGCACACGGTCGCCAATTTCGTTGGCGCCGTCAAAATCCAAAAATAGGATTCTATCGAGCCCGTTTTGGCGAATATTCTTTAAAATAGAACCTGTTAAATGCTTTCGAAGCAGCATGCAAAGCATCGGCGGTTTTTGCGGATTGTCGGTCGGATAATCCGTAAAATGAATACGCGGCGATGCGGATTCTGCGGAAAGAAAAAGCTTTCTTGCGCCGCTTCTTTGGCGAAGCTGTAACACAATTTCCGCCTTAGAGGGCTGATAGACCTTTTCCACTCTTGCACCTAAAGCGGATTCTTCTAATTCTTTTTTAATAAAATGTAAGGTAATTCCATCCAGTGCCATAATGATTTCCTTTGAATTTTAAATATATTGCAGCGGAGAAGCTTCTCCGGAAAGGCAAAATTCCAATTCTGGGAATTGCTTTTCTAAGCGTTCTTTTAAAGCTTCTACCGCGAAAATTTCGGTTTCAAAATGCCCTGCGGCAAGGGTTGCAAGCCCTGCGGCATTGGCATCTAAGACTTCGTGGTGTTTCATTTCCCCGGTTACGAACAGGTCAGCGCCATACCCAAGGGCTTCCTCCCAAAGGTCTGAACCCGCGCCGGAGCAAAGCGCCACGGTTTTAATTTCTTTTTGCGGCAAAGAAAATGCCACGCTCGCGTGCAGGGCTTCTTTTGCGTGCTCTGCAAAGGTGCCAACGGTTTGCTTCGGTGCTTCACCGATACGCAGAAGTCCGTCCTCACAGGTTCTGACATGGGTAAGTCCCAAAGTCTTGGCTAAGAGGTCCTGTACGCCGTTTTCCGCCTTATCATAGGAAGTATGTGCAGAAATGGCGGAAATGCCATATTTGGCGGCAAGAAATGCCGGATTCTCGTTGACAAATTGTTTTTGTGCACGGAACAAGAAAGGATGATGCGTCACGATTAAATCACAATGCTTCTGCTTGGCTTCTTCCACAGTTTCGGCAGTGGCATCCAAAGAAAGCAGGACTTTTTTGATTTCCTGCCCCCACTCGCCGACCTGTAAACCGCTATTATCCCATTCCTCCTGCAAAGAAAAGGGCGCAATTTCGTCTATATACTCATATATTTCCTTGAGAAGCATGTTCCATCCCCTCCAATATTTCAAAAAGTTCTTTTGCGGTTTGCGGCTCGATTTCTTTGAGCGCTTCGGCACGCTTTAAAAGCCGCGTTTTAATTTTTTCTAAATAAAGCTTGTCGGTTTCGCTTTTTCCCTGCGGCAGTAAGCCACTGTAATAAACATAAGGCTCGGGCGTTTGGGCATTGCCACAAAACTGCGCCGTAATACAAAGATAGAGGCGCTTGCCTTCGGCGGCAGTATGTTCCGAAAGAATTTGGAAGCTATTCGCAAATAGGGCTTTGCGAACATCTTCTTCGTGGGTCATGGGCTGTAAAACCAAGCGTTTTTGAGGATTTTTTAGCCACGGCGTGGTTTCAATCATTTCTGAAATAAGAATACCGCCCATACCGGCAATGGCGACGACGTCGGCTTCCTCGGGATGCACGCTTTGTAAGCCATTCGACAGGCGCAATTTTATTTTATTTTGAAGGCCATAGGCTTCTACGGTTTTTTGGGCATTTTGGAGTGGCTGTTCACGTAAATCACACGCGAGCGCACGCTGTACCTTACCATTTAAAAGCAAATAGGCCGGTAAATAGGCATGGTCAGTTCCGATGTCTACAAAATTTTCACACTGTCCTACGGCGTCTGCCACCATAGAAAGACGATTTGTCAGCTTCATGTTGTATTCCTCATAAAATAAGGGGGCTGTGAAACGCAAACGTATCATAGCCCCTCTTGGTATTGATTATTCAGCCTTTAAAAATGCATTGACCTTTTCGATGAATTCGTCGGGGTCGATGTCATGCACAAGGCATGCCTGCTCGACGCTCTCTCCTCTTGCGGAGGGGCAACCGAGACAATGCATTCCCATATCTAAGAAGAAGGGAACGACTCTCTTATCCTCGTCTAAAATATCGCCGATGGTCATGTCTTTTTGAATTTCGGAAAGCATAGTTTTTCCTCCTTATGCTTTTGTAACAGAAAGCTTTACAGCTGTGCCTGCAATCTCAACATCCTTGGTGAGGTCTGCGGCAAGCTCTGCATTTAAGAGAACTTCATCAGCTAAAAGTTCAGCCTTCAAATAGTCATTCTTACCGGCAAGAGTATCCATAAGTTCTGCGTTATCGGAAGCTACAGCGATTCTGACACGCTGTTCTACTTCGTAGCCGGCTTCCTTACGGAGAATCTGGCACTGACGAACAACGTCACGAAGCATACCTTCACGAATGAGCTCGTCGGTAAGGCGGGTGTCAAGTGCAACAACAGCAACCTTGTTGGAAAGCTCTGCGGAAACAAGACCCTGCTTTGTCTTGGAGTTCGCAAGGAAGAGGTCAGCATCGAGTGCTTCATCCCAACCTGCAATGGTAACCTGCTCGCCCTTTTCAAATGCTGCAACAGCCTTCTGCATATCTTCGTCGGAAAGAGCTGCTAAAGCTTCCTTCACAGCGTTAACATTCTGCTTGAGTGCTGCGCCTGCCTTCTTGAAGTTGAGCTGCAAGAATTTATCTTCGAGAGCGCTGTTGTCCTCTAAATAGGTAAGCTCTTTAATGTTAAGTTCGTCTAAGACATTCTGCTCGAACGGACGAAGCATAGCTTCATGCTCTGCATCACAGCAGATGAAGAGTGTTGCAAGCGGCTGACGAACCTTTAACTGCTGTTCGTTACGAAGACGAAGTGCAGTTGCAATGGTCTCACGAACGAATTCGGTCTGTGCAAGGATACCGTCATCCTCGAAGCCCTCTAAAGGTGTGGGCCAATCGCTGAGGTGCACGGAAAGTGCGGAGGACGGCATTACCTTACGGGTGAGGTTCTGCCAAATGTGCTCAGTCATGAACGGGATAATGGGTGCCATTACCTGAGTTGCCGTATTGAGCGCATGGAAGAGTACCCAGTAAGCTAACTGCTTATCGTCAGCATCGTCTGTTTTCCAGAAACGACGACGGTTGGAACGGATATACCAGTTGGAGATGTCATCTACAAACTGTTCAAATTCTCTGACAAGAAGGTAAACCTTGTAATCATCATAAAGCTCGGTAGCCTTCTGTAAGAATTCGTTGGTACGAACGGTAAGCCACTTGTCGGTGGGGGTCATCTTGGACTTGTCCGGAGTGTAGCCTTCAAAGGTGGGCTTGTCAATCTTTGCATAGGTTTCGAAGAAGGTGTAGATATTCCAGAAGGAAAGGAGCTTTCTTCTAGCTTCGTCACCGAGGTTATAACCGAAACGAACATCTGTGGTGTTCGGTGCGCCTGCATAGAGGTAACGAACGGTATCTGCGCCGATCTTTTCAGCTGCCTCGTCGAATTTAATCATGAAGCCGGTCTTGGAGAATTTGGTACCGTCTTCTGCAACAACAGCGCTGTTAGTGAGAACGCGCTCATAAGGTGCTCTGTCTTCCAAAACAACACTCATGAAGAGAAGAGAGTAGAACCAAAGACGAACCTGCTCGTGCATTTCGGTAACCCACTCTGCCGGGAAGTTCTTCTTCCAAGCTTCTCTGTCTTCAAAGTAGCCGAAGGTGGAGAACGGAACGATACCTGCGTCGAGCCAAACGTCACCGATTTCGGAAACTCTGGAAACTTCTTTGCCGCAGTGCGGGCACTTGATTTTAATATCATCTACCCACGGACGATGAAGCTCGGGAAGAGCCTCTGCCTTTGCTCTGTCTACAGCGAGGTCGCAAAGTTCTTCCTTAGAACCGACAACGGTAACATGACCGCAATCGCAGGGATAGAACGGAAGCGGCATACCGTAGTAACGTTTTCTGGAAATGTTCCAGTCACCCATGTTGTCGAGCCAGTCCTGCATTCTCTTACCGTTGGAAGCGGGTTCCCACTTAACGGAAGCAGCAGCCTTTTTAAGTCTGGGCTTTAATTCTTCAGTACGGATATACCAAGCCGGAACGAGACGGAATACAACTTCGGATTTGCATCTCCAGCAAACCGGATAGCTGTGCTCGTGCGGCTCTACTTTGTAAAGCTTATTGTCTGCCTTTAAAGCTTCGAAAACTTCGTCGGCAATGGTGTGGCTGTCTTTGCCGGTCATGAAGCCGAAGCCGTCGAGATAGATACCCATATCATCGATGGGCATAACCTTAGCAAGACCGAGTCTTTCGCCGAGTTCAAAGTCTTCAACACCGCAGCCGGGAGCGATGTGAACAACACCGGTACCTTCGTCAGCTGCAACGTCTTCCCACGGAACAATCTTGTGCTCTACACCCTGCTGTGCCGGTAAATCCGGGAAGCAGGTTTCAAAGGTATAGCCTACTAATTTTTCACCGAGGAAGCTGTCTAAAACTTCTACCTTATCATCACCGAGGTAACGAATCGCATTCTTAGCAAGAACTAAGGGAAGGTCATCGCTCTTTACCTTAACGGCAACATATTCGATATCGGGGTTAACTGCCAAAGAAACGTTGGAAGAAAGGGTCCACGGTGTGGTGGTCCAAACAAGCATCTTGCAGTTAAGCTCAGGAACGGGTAACTTAAAGAAGACGGAGTTATGGGTCATCATCTTATAAGAACCGGTCATTTCGTGCTCGGAAAGAGAAGTACCGCAACGCGGGCACCAAGGCATGGGCTTATACTCTCTCTGAATCCAGCCGTTTTCGTCGCACTTCTTTAAGAAATGCCAAATGCCTTCAATATTCTGGTCGGTATTGGTGTAGTAGGAGTTCTCCCAATCCATCCACTGACCGAGGCGCTTAGACTGCTCGGTAATGATGCCGGAGAAATGCTTTACACGGTCTTTACAATCCTGTGTAAACTTGTCCATACCGTAATTTTCAATGTCTTTTTTTGTTTCAAAGCCGTTCTGCTTTTCCACTTCAACTTCAACCCAAAGACCCTGAGAGTCAAAACCGTTCTGATAACGACAATCGTAGCCTCTCATAGCATGGTAGCGAAGGAAGACGTCCTTTGTGCTTCTGCCCCAAGCATGGTGAATACCCATGGGGTTGTTTGCTGTAATCGGGCCGTCTAAGAATCTGAACATCTTGTGTCCTTTATTTTTTTCGCGAAGCTTCTGGAAGCACTGTTCTTTCTCCCAGAAGTCCATAACATCATGTTCCATTTGAACGAACATGTTCTTTTCTTCTGCCACTTTATTTTCCACCTTTCAGTATGCAAATTACATACATATACTTGATATTATATTAAATAGAGCCCCATTTTGCAAGAGGTTTTTGAAGAAAATATGCGAAAAGGACAGCCGGTTTTCTTAAAATTTTTGAACGTAAAAACATTTTTATGTATTTTAAATCCGCTAAAGCAAAAAATAACGCGGCAAATCCTCTTGCCGCGCTGTTTTTAAAGATTTATTTTTCTGCCTCATGCCGATATTTTTCCTTAGTTGCCATGCCGCCGCGAATGTGCCTTTGCGCTTTGTTAATATCCAACACGGCGCGCACCTCTTTATATAATGACGGATTAATTTTTTGCAAACGCTTTGCAACATCGGTATGTACGGTACTTTTTGAAATTCCGAATGCCTGTGCGGCAGCACGAACTGTAGCTTTGTGCTGCACAATATAATCGCCTAAATCCTCGGCGCGTTCCTCTACTGTAAAGTTCAAGCGTTTCCCCTCCTTGCGAGCTTACTAATACCTATGTGCCTTTAGCTTTTTTTATGCAAAATTTTTATTTGGACTTTTCTTTTTTTGCACATACTAAAACGAAAGGAGAATCGCATATGAACATGGAAAACACGAAACGCAAAGTTGCCGTCATCGGCACGGGCTTTGTCGGCATGAGCTTTGCCTATGCCGCCACCTTTGAAGGCGTTTGTGATGAACTGGTGCTCATTGATGTGAACCGTGAAAAAGCCCTCGGTGAAGCCATGGATTTAAATCACGGTTTAGCCTTTTGTAAGGCCAATATGCACATTTACGCCGGAGATTACAGGGATTGCCGGGATGCCGATGTTGCGGTGATTTGTGCCGGTGCGGCGCAAAAGCCCGGAGAAAGCCGTTTAGCACTTTTACAGAGAAATAAAGTTATTTTTGAAAGTATAGTTTCCGCTTTACAAGCTGCCGGCTTTAATGGTATATTTTTAGTGGCGACCAATCCCGTGGATATTTTGACGCGACTGACGGGACAGCTCAGCGGTTGCCCGGTGCATAAAGTCATCGGTTCGGGAACTACGCTGGACACCGCCCGTCTGCGCTATCTACTCAGTGCGCATTTTAAAGTCGACCCCAAAAATGTGCACGCCTATGTCATCGGAGAACACGGGGACAGTGAGCTTGTACCCTGGTCACAGGCTTTCATCGGTACCAAGCCTATTTTGGAAATCGTGAAGGAGCATCCGGAGCAATTCAGAGCAGAAGATTTGCAAAGCATGGCAACCGATGTAAAAGAGGCCGCTTATAAAATCATTGCGGCAAAAAAGGCGACCTATTACGGTATTGGACTTTCGCTTTTGCGCATTGTGAAAGCCGTTTTAGGCGATGAAAACAGTATTTTAACGGTTTCCACCTGCCTTTCGAGTGCTTATGAAAATACAGAAGCCTTTGCCGGTGTGCCTTGTATTCTAGGGAGAAACGGTGTCGAGGGAATTTTAAAACTGCACTTAACTGAGACCGAAGAACAGGCTTTTCTCTCTTGTGTGCAAAATCTGGACAGCATTTATTCCGGCTGTATTTAAAATTTTGGGGGCAATCTTTTCGGAGATTGTCCCCTTTTGTTCTTTTTAAGAAAATGCTTTCATACAGATAGCTGTAGAAATTTTTAAAACGAAAGGAACCAAAAGAATGTTTACAAGATGCGATTATTTTCTGAACTGCCTTGCCCCCGATGCAGTTTCCTTTGAAAAGGAAATGATTTTAAACGCCAACGAGCGTCTTTTACTGCGCGGTTATGACAGGCGTACACTCGCTCCCCTGTTTTCGGAGATTTTGAGAAACGCCAAAGAACACGAATTGCCCGTCGAGGTCATTCACCACCCTTTGGACAACCAAATCAAAGGCGTTTTTCTGCCGACAAAATCTAAATTCCTTTTGTGTGAGGACAGCTTCGGCATAGATGTATTAGACAGAAGCCTTTGTAAAAAAGAAAAAATCCATTTAGAGAAAGCGCTCACCGAAGCACAGGATGCCTTTCATGTGGCACATAAAATTCATGATGAAAAAGAAAGTCTTTATATGAAGCACATGGATTTTGAGCTTTCGGATATACTTTGTAACGCTCTTATTCAGCGCATTTTACGAAATCAAAAAGTCGAAACCGTTGGAGAAGGCAAAGTGACCGAACGCTTTTTCGGTGCACCGCTCGCGATGCGCAATATCGACTACATTGAGCCTTTAACCGCCAATCTTCAAAAGCGTTATTTACTGAAAGGCCGACCCGGCAGCGGAAAATCCACTTTCTTAAAAAAAGTTGCCGCGGCAATTTTGGAAAAAGGCATCGACGTTGAAATCTACCACTGCTCTATGGATCCGAACAGCGTAGATATGATTATTGCCCGAGAACTGAGTGTGGCACTCTTTGACTGCACTGCACCGCACGAATATCCACCGATTCCCGAAAAGGATGAAATCATTGATCTTTATAAAGAATGTCTGCCTATAGATATTGACGAGAGAAACGAAGCTCTGCTCTCGGATTTAAACACGCGTTATAAAGCCGCCATTCAAGTGGGCAGAGACGCTTTACAAAAGCTTTTGGATGCAGAATACGCCTATTTTGAAAGCTTAGAGCCTGTTCCCCCCGAGGAAGCAAAAACGCTTTTCGGAAAATGCAAAGCCTTTTTATTTGACTGAAAGCTTTGTTTTTTTAGATTAGATAAGATTGTCAAACTTGGCAGATTTTCTCTCTGATATACCATGCAAAACGGATAACAATACTATTGCAAACGCAAATCATGAAATAAAGGAGTGTTTGAAATGGCAAAGAATGTTGTTCCGGAAGCTAGAGAAGCTCTCGACAAGTTTAAGATGGAAGCTGCAACCGAGGTTGGTGTAAACCTTAAGCAGGGTTACAACGGTGACCTTACTTCCAAGCAGGCAGGTTCTGTCGGCGGTCAGATGGTCAAGAAAATGATCAAGGCTTACGAAGACGGCATGAAATAACCCAATCGGGTAAACAAAAGAGCGACTTACTAAGTCAAATTAGTAAGTCGCTCTTTTTCATTTTTAGGGTTTACGGGAACATCCAACCAAAAACTTTTTCTTTGAGTCTTTGAATCACGGAGCTGTGCGTTTCGATGTAATCGCTTGCCGCAATGCTGTGAAGCTCATAGAATTTGGATACATAGACGTTAAATTCCTGTTCCGGATTCGGAGAAAGAAGCTCCAAGCCGTAAGTTGCGGTAAAAGGCGAGCTCGGCACAACCACTGTAGCCTTTACATCTTCTATGCCCGCTTCTTTTTGCTGATACATATCCGCTTCTACAGTTTTATAATTGTCATAATACACCTTGGTGCTTCTGAGACCGTCTGCCGTATAAACACCCATGCAAAGGATGAGCATCACTGTAAGCAAACAGCAAAGAACACTGGTCTTTTCCATTCTAAAACAGGAAGCTAAGGTGCAAAGAGAAACAATCAAAAATACTGTCGGGCTGAATGCCGAACGCGGACCGTAAGGCGCTGCTACCATTACGAAATTGGCAACCATAGAAGCCAGTAAAAAGAGGAACGCCACAAACAGACGATTCTTTTCGGGAACAAAGGAAAATTTATTTGTAAAGCGATTTTTAAATACCTGTATGAACAGTCCCAAAATCAAAAGGGCAACCATCATTGCCAAAATCGGGTAAAGATATTGGCGAAGCATTTTAAAACAATCCTCCAGCCGATGATTCAGCATTTCTCTTTTGCCCATCTGCGGGAAAAAGGTTCTTCGATAGGCGTTTGCCGGTGCCGTCAGCATGAAAAGCCAAGAAGCAAAGGAAGTTACAAAGCTAAGTGCATAGAAAAGCGGAAATTTCTGTTCTTTACGATAGGTCCAAACATAAAGTGCCATATAAAGCACCTGCAACATCAGCAAGGTGGACGAACCGTTTTCACTCCAGCCGCCTGCTAAAAACGCCAGCGGAAGGCTCGCAAGCAGGAACCACGGGGAGCTGTATTTTCCAGGGTGGAAAAACTTATCGTTATAAAAATACAACATCGCCAAAATCGCCGTTGTACCCCAAAGGTAGTTCACAGAACCGTCGAACCAAAAAAGCGTTTGACCGATAGCCGGTGAAAAAGTATAAAGCAACAGATAAATCAACAAAAGACGAACCGGCGAAACCTCTTTGTCTGTGTTGGCGATTTTATAAATCAAATAGCCCAGTGCCAAAAACATCAGGGAATTGAGTGTATTGGCAACCGCGCCCTTACCGAAATAAAGCAAAACGGTTTGCACAATAGAATGTGGAATCAATCTGCCATTTACAACCCGGTAATGTCTTTGCATGGTTTCTGCTACATCCGAAATGGTGGCTAATTTTTCATCCGTTGCAAAATTAAAGGAATAATAATAATCATCCACCGTCATGGGCGTGTAAATGTTAAAAAATAATGTTAAAACAAATACAGCCAAAACAATCGCGACGGTCCAGGCTATGTTTCTCGTTTTTTTCTGTCGAAGATCCATAAAGCTCTCCCCCAATTTTAGGCATTCTGTAAGAATCCTGTTTTTCAGTCTGTTTAGAGCAACCCTAAAAGTTTTCTGAAAAAAAAGAGACAAAACGGATTTGTCTCTTTTCTTACTTTTTATTCATTGCTTTCGGAATCCTCTTGTGCTTCCCGCGGCTCAATATATTTTTCGCCGTCGGATTTAACATCATCGGCACAGAAGAAATCGTACTCGTCGCCCTTTTTGAATGCCTCTGTACTGTCCGAAGCTTTCAAAAATACGGTTAAAGTCTGGAAAATCAGCTTAATATCGAGCCAAATGCTGTACTGCTCAATATAGGTGAGGTCCATAACCAGTTTATCTTTCGGAGAGGTATTGTATTTACCCGCAATTTGTGCATAGCCGGTAAGACCAGCCTTTACACGCAAACGATATTGGAATTCGGGTAAATCCTCTGTATAGGCCTCTACGTTTTCCATCATTTCGGGTCTGGGACCGACAACACTCATTTCGCCTTTAAAGATGTTAATAATCTGCGGCAGTTCGTCGACACGGAATTTACGAAGATAATGGCCGACCTTGGTGATTCTGTCATCGTCGGAAGTTACCGAACGGTTGACGGAATTCTCCTCTTTCATGGTGCGGAACTTATAAACTTCAAACACCTTGCCATCTTTCGTGGCACGCTTCTGTTTAAAGAAGATGTGACCGCCGTCTTCTGCTTTAATGGCAATGGCACAAGCGAGCATAATCGGGCTTGTAATAATTAAACCGACGGTGGAAATAATTAAATCGAGCGCACGCTTCATAAAGGCTTGCTCTGCAGTTAAAGTCTGCACGTTAGAAGAAACGAGCGGCTTATCATCCAAAATCGAAGTATGGCTACGCATGGAAACAACGTCGCACATTTCGAAGTTATAGTAGATGTTCTTGTTGATCGCGTAGCAATACTCTACCAAAGTGGTACGCATATTCATCGGCACATCATATAAAAAGACCGTGTCACAGCGATTGATAATATCATAGATACGCGGATCGGTATAAGGTACCATATCGGTAATCTTATATTGCATCTTGTATTTTTTGATTTTAGGAACAATATTGTTTAAGGAATATTGCGAAGAAGTAATCACACAGCATTTTGCCGGGGAATTAATCGAAAAATAAACATAGTTGCCAAAGTACGCAAAGAATACAATCACGACGAACTGTAAAAGCATAACCAAAAGCAAGAGGTCAAAGAATTCGTAACGGAAGTTGGAATTGTTCGACGCGTTGGTATTCATGATACACAACTGGAAATGCGTAATTACATCCGTAATAAATACGGAAAGCGTCATCGAGTGAATAATGGGTTTACTCTTGTACTCCCCAATTCTGTAGCCACCGTAAATCGCCATTAGAGCAAGGCCTAAAACACAGAAGGTCATCATGCAGATGCCGGCGGTTCTGGAAAAACGTAAGAGCCAAATATTCTTTGTGCCGAACACTAAGAAGAAAATAGCAAACAAGCTAAAGAATAAAGCTAACTTTAAAAGAAGTACAATCGTTTTTTGAAATTTTTTTAATATTTTCATTGTAAAGAATCCTTTAATTTGATCATATTAAATCGCCGAAACGATTTCCGTTTCTTGTATTCACTTTAAAATATCCTGTATATATTACGCTTTTTTTACTATTTTGTCAATAAGGGGCTCTTTTATACAATTTTTTCCTGCAATTCTCGGCACTTTTCTTCGAGCCAGGTTTTCATTTGGACTCGCCCCTCTTCGCCCATGGCGAAGCGCTTTTCTTCCTTATTTTCGGCAAGCTCAAAGCAAATATCTTCGTTCCAAACAAAGGCGGAAAGCTCATCGCCGTCCTTTGCGGTATGAAAGCGGAACACTTGACCGTGACTGCCGGTAAAGGGGTTGCCGGATTCAAAATAAGAAAGTGGCGGAATTTCGATTTCGATTGCCAAAAGAATCGACTCCTTTTATCGTTTTAAATTATGCCAGCTTCAGTTTTTCCCAAAGCTGAAAGAGTAAATCTAAGGTTTCTCTGTCTAAATTACGGAAGTATTCGGTATGCAATTCCATCTCGGGATAAAGCACCGGGCTATCCTTATAGGAATAACGGTCATCCTCTAAAACCGCAGTATTGGGGCAAAGATAGCAAAGGTATTCGGCATTTTGCAGCGCTACCTCCGGCTCACACATAAAGTTGATAAACAGCTCTGCCGCCGCTTTGTTTTTAGAGCCTTTTGGGATGCACATAGCATCGACGAAAATATTCGTGCCCTCTTTCGGATAAGCAAAGGCAAGGTCGGGATTAACCTCCTGCATCGCTAAGAAATCGCCTGCATAATACGGCGCAACTGCCGCCTCGCCGGATTCCATTTTTACGAAAATTTCATCCATAACATAAGACTGAATGAGAGGCTTTTGCTCTATCAGCTTATCTGCCGCTGCTTCCCACTCCTCGGGATTTTCATTGTTTACAGAAGAACCTAAAAGATACTGCGCTGTAGCAAAAGCATCTCTCGGGTTATTGAAATTCAAAATATTATCCCTATAACGTTCATCCCAAAGCACGTCCCAACTGTCGGGCACTTCGTCTACCATTTTGGTATTGTAAATGATACCAACCATGCCGCCGGTATAAGGCACACAGTATTCGTTATTCGGGTCGAAATATAAATCCTTATAATCCTCGGGGATGAAGCGGTAATTGGGAATATTGTTAAAATCTATTTTTTCGAGCATACCCTCTGTCGCCATACGCTCAATCATATAATCCGAGGGAAAAATCACGTCATAGGTGACACCGCCGCCGCGAAGTTTGGCGTATAAATCTTCGTTCGCGGCAAACATGGTGTAATTGACCGTGATACCGGTGAGCTTTTCAAATTCAGTTACCACATCTACCGTACCCTCGGAGCCATTAGAAATGTACTCGCCCCAGTTGTAGACATTGATTGACGTGCCGCGAAGCTCGGGGACATCATAATTACCAAGCAGTCTCGAGGTATCCAGTGCCTCGGCTTTGACCTCGGCCTGCGGTGCAATGCCGATAAAAATCACCAGCAAGAGACTTATGAGAATACATAAAAGTGAAATTAAAAATTTTTTCATCTTATCGCCTCTGCTTTCTTTGCTTGCCCGAAGCCTTTTCCTCGGCACGAATAGAAAGCAAATTCATGAGAATGAGCAAAATCAAAACGCTGAGGAAAATAAGGGTCGAAAGCGCATACATATCGGGTTTTACACGTTTTTTGGTCATCGAGAAAATGACAATGGGCAGGGTCTGGAATTTCGGACCGCTGACGAAGTAACTGATGATGAAATCATCGAGGGACAAAGTAAATGCCAAAATGAAGCCGGAAACAATGCCGGAAAGGATATTCGGCAAAACTACCTTAAAGAAGGCACCGGCAGGTGTACAGCCCAAATCCTGCGCCGCCTCGCCCAAATGCTTATCGCACTGCTGTAATTTCGGCAAAACCGAAAGCAACACATAAGGCAGATTAAAGGTGATGTGTGCAAGTAAAAGGGTCGGGAAGCCTAAAACGTCTTTGGAAGAAACAAACTTACCCACAAAGACGAATAAAAGCATCATGGAAACGCCGGTTACAATGTCGGGATTCATCATCGGGATATTGGTTACGGTTAAAATGGTATTTTTGAGCCACTTTTTACGCATGGCATTGACGCCGACCGCCGCCATAGTACCGATGACTACCGCAATCAGTGAAGAAGTCACCGCCAAAAGCAGTGTATTGGACAGTGCCTGAAGCGTTACAGTATCGTGCAGAAGCTCCGCATACCACTTAAAGGAAAAGCCGGTCATAACACTTGTGCTGGCAGAATCGTTAAAAGAAAGGACAATCATCACCAACATAGGGCCGTATAAAAAGAGCATAATGAGGCTGACATAAAGCCATTTTAAGAATTTCTTCATGGAAGCATCGCCTCCTCATCCGCTGCAAAGTGATTCATAACAATCATGCAGACTACAATCATCAGCATGAGCACTAAGGAAAGCGCCGCGCCGAGGTTATAGTTATAAGCCGACTGGAACTGCATTTCGATAGAGTCGCCGATTAAGAAGAACTTACCGCCGCCGAGTTTTTGGCTGATATAGAACGTACTAACAGACGGCACGAACACCATGGTAATGCCCGAAAGCACACCGGGCATAGTCAGCGGTAAAATGACGCGGCGAAGTACCTGCCCGCCGTTACAGCCTAAATCCTCTGCCGCTTCGATTAAGTTGTAATTGAGTTTCGACATAACCGAATAAATCGGCATAATCATATAGGGCAAAAAGTTATAGACCATGCCTAAAATGACCGCCGCAGGCGTATTGATAAAGCGGAACGGTCCTAAACCGAAGGCGTTGAAAATTTGATTTAAAAGACCGGTTTTCGCCAAAATCGCAATCCAGGAATAGGTACGAATGAGGAAGTTCATCCACATGGGCAGCATACAAAGCATCATTAAAAGTCTTTGCGCCGAGGCGGAAGAACGATACATAATATAGGCGAGCGGATAGGCAATGAGCAGACAAAACAAGGTTGCCACAGCGGCATAGCTCACGGAACGCCAAAGCGCCGGGCCGTATGCCGAAAGGGAAAGCACATTGTCTAAGGTGAATGCGCCGCTTCGGTCTGTAAAGGCATAGTAAACAACCATACCCATGGGGGCAACCACAAAAATCGCCGCCCAAACAAGATACGGTGCGCTTAAAAGACGCGCCTTTATAGCGTTTCTCTTCATGATAAGCTGCCTCCGGTTGTGTCGCCCTCTTCGAGGACTGCTTCGGGGTCGGACATTTCTTCAAATTCTTCACTGAAGGAAGAATAGTCACCGTAAAGACCGGAGTATTTACTCTTTTTCATAACGTGGATTTCTTCGGGCTTAATCAAAATACCAATCACATCGCCTACAGCGGAATAATCGGTGGTTTGAATCATCCATTTAAAGCCATCAATATCCACGATAATTTCATAATGGACACCCTTGAAGGTGACGGAGGTCACTTCGCCGACCAGCATCCCCTCTTCTTTGGGGACAATATCGACATCCTCGGGACGAATGACAACGTCTACAGGCTCATCCTTTTTAAAGCCCTTATCCACGCATTCAAACTCAATGCCCTGGAAACGAACAGAATAGTCCTCGAGCATGATGCCATCCAAGATATTACTTTCGCCGATGAAATCCGCAACGAAAGCATTCTTCGGCTCGTTGTAAATATCAATCGGTGTACCGATTTGCTGAATATGACCCTCGTTCATAACCACGATAGTATCGGACATGGAAAGAGCTTCTTCCTGGTCATGGGTTACGAAAATAAAGGTGATACCCAGACGCTGTTGGATGTTTTTAAGCTCTATCTGCATATCCTTACGCAGTTTCAAATCGAGTGCGGCAAGCGGCTCATCCAAAAGAAGCACACGCGGATGCACGGCGAGCGCACGGGCAATAGAAACACGCTGCTGCTGACCGCCGGAAAGAGAAGATACATTGCGCTTTTCAAAGCCTTTAAGGTTCACAAGCGCCAGCATTTCCTCTACCGTCTTTTTGATTTCCTGTTTCGACATTTTCTTCTGCTTTAAGCCGAAGGCTATATTGTCATACACATTAAGATGCGGAAACAAGGCATAATTCTGAAACACGGTGTTGACCTGACGCTTATGCGCCGGAACATCGTTAATTCGTTTGCCGTCAAAGATAATATCCCCGCTGTCGGGCGTTAAAAAGCCTGCAATACAGCGAAGCAAGGTCGTTTTACCGCAGCCGGAGGGACCGAGCAGGGTGATAAATTCTCCGTCTCGAATAAAGAGATTCAGTCCCTTTAAAATCTCCTGCTCGCCAAAGCTTACCTTAATATCTTTTAAATCAATCATAATATCCTGAATGTCTTCTTTTTTCAATGATCCAGCCCCTTTTCATAAAAATACAAAAAGAAAGGGAAACCATATATTTTCCCATACACTACAAATATAGTGAAAATTCTTAATCTTGTCAATCATTTCTGAGGAAAATTCCTTGGCTTTTTCTTTCAAATTTATAAATAACAATGATAAAAAGCCGGAACAAAATCCCGGCTTTCCGTCTACTTGTTTATGTCGATTGCCATTATTTTACGGAATAAAGACCAACCTTTTTCATTGCTTTGCGAAGGGTTTTGTTTGCAAAGTAAGAAGCCTTATCTGCGCCGAGTTTCATGCAATCCTCTAAATATGCCTTATCGGCAATGAGACGTGCAAATTCAGTTTGCAAAGGACGAAGTTCTTCCACAACGGATTCTGCAACGGCGGCTTTGAAATCGCCATAGCCCTTGCCCTCAAATTCCTGTTCGATTTCGTCAAAGGATTTACCTGTGCAGCAAGCGTAAATCGTCATAAGGTTGTTTACGCCGTCCTTACCCTCACCGTAGTAAACGCGAGCTTCGGAATCGGTAACTGCGCTCTTAATCTTACGAACGATAACGTCCGGCTCATCCAAAACGGAAATGAAGCCTTTCACGTTGGTATCAGACTTGCTCATTTTCTTTGTGGGATCCTGCAAGGACATAACCTTTGCGCCTTTCTTGCCGATGAAGGGCTCGGGCATTTTAAAGGTCTCGCCGTAAAGCGTATTAAAACGCTCCGCAATGTCTCTTGTGATTTCGAGGTGCTGGGACTGGTCTGCGCCAATCGGCACGAAATCGGTTTGATAGAGAAGAATATCCGCCGCCATAAGGGTCGGGTAAGCAAAAAGGCCGACGTTTACGATTTCGGGATGCTTTTCGCTCTTATCTTTAAACTGAGTCATTCTTGCGGCTTCACCGAACTGGGTGTAGCAGTCAAGAATCCAAGCCAGCTGTGCATGCGCATTAACATGGCTCTGTACAAAAACGGTATTGCGTTCGGGGTCAAGGCCGAGTGCCAAAAGAAGCGCATACATTTCTTTGGTGCGCTGACGAAGCAGTTTCGGCTCGGGACGAACGGTTAAAGAATGCAGGTCTGCGACTGCGTAAAAGCACTCATTATCATCCGCCATATTTTTCCAGTTACGAAGCGCACCGAGATAGTTACCGAGGGTGGGTGTTCCGGTGGGCTGAATTGCACTTAAAACAATCTTTTTAGCTTCTGTATTTTCCATTTTACTGATTCTCCCATATGTTGAACTACTAACCATAATTTATAGCATTTTTTGCCCTTTTTGTCAACCTTTCGCGCTTTGGAAAACAAGAAAGCGCTCCCTGTTTCTTTTGGGAGCGCCGTACACGTTACTGTTTTCTTCCGTTCCCGGTTAAAACAAGCGAAAGCGGTCATTGCTTTGGATGACACGATAGATTTCGGCTTCGTCTTCGCTCATGGTTTCTAAGGGGATGATTTCCATAATATCTTCCCCGTCTTCCTCTTCTTCATTCGAAATAATCCGAATAAACGAACCGTTGGCAATGGCGTAGACGGCTTCCTTTTTGGTACGAATATAAAGTCTTGACGCGATTGACACGCCGAAATGTGTTTCAAAGGCTTCTTTTAAGCCTCGATATATGGTTCTTCTAAAGCTGAATTTAAAAATCAAAAGCACCAAAAGGCTTGCGCCGAGACCCAAAAGCATGTGCGGTATATTTAAAGCTTTTCCGGAGCAAAGCACAAGGACCACCGACGCCAAATACACAACAGTTTCGGCAATCAGCATGGGCTTTTGCGAATAATCGCTGGCGCGTTTTTCGCGAAGCTTTTGATTGATGAGTTCTAAAACAAAAAAAGTTACAATGAGCACAATAAGCAATATTTTCTGTAACATGGTATCACCCATTTCCGCTTTTTGTTGAGTTAAGCATACAACTTTCCTCGAAAAAACGCAAGCATTTTAGAAATATCCTGCATTTTAGGCGAAAAACGTCAAAAAACGGCGATACAAAATGTACCGCCGTTTCGTATTTTATAAGAGAAATTCGAGTAAACAGAAAAATTAAACCAAAACTTTAGAGAGGAACTCCTGCAAGCGTGCATTCTTCGGATGATTGAAGATATCGTCGGGTGTACCCTCTTCTACGATTCTGCCCTGATCCATGAAGAGCACTCTTGTACCAACTTCACGTGCAAAGCCCATTTCGTGGGTAACGACCACCATGGTCATACCGCTGTCTGCAAGTTCTTTCATAAGCTGTAATACTTCGCCGACCATTTCGGGGTCGAGTGCAGAAGTCGGCTCATCAAAGAGAATCACATCGGGATTCATGCAAAGAGAACGGGCAATCGCCACACGCTGTTTTTGACCGCCGGAAAGCTGGCTGGGATAAACATCCGCTTTATCAGAAAGACCGATACGCTCTAAAAGCTCGCGTGCAGTTTTCTCCACCTCTGCCTTAATCTCCTTTGTGGATTTAATCGGCTCCTTGTTAGGATTTTTGAAGCGAAGCTTTCTCATACGCTTTTTCTCTAAGAGAACGGGCGCAAGCATGAGGTTCTGGAGTACGGTTTTATTGTTGAACAAATTAAAATGCTGGAACACCATGCCCATTTTCTGACGGTGTACGTTGATGTCGACCTTCATGTCGGCAATGTTGACGCCATTAAAGTTGATTTCACCGGAGGTGGGGTCTTCCATGCAGTTGAGGCATCTTAAAAAGGTACTTTTACCGGAACCGGAGGGACCGATAACAACAACCTTTTCGCCTTTTTCAATATTCACGTTAATATCGTGCAATACGTGGACTTTGCCGAAGGATTTATTTAAATTCTTAACCTCTATCACTTTTTTTCAGTCCCCTTTCCAGTAATTTGATAAGACCGCTGACAATCGCAATCAAGACAATGTAGATAACCGCCATAGCGAGGTACGGCACCATAAATTCATAGGTGCTGGTACCGATTTTACGGAATGCCACATAAAGGTCTAAAGCACCGACGAAGCTTACAACGGAGGTTTCCTTAATAAGGCTGATAAACTCATTGCCGAGAGTCGGGAGAATGTTTTTAACGGCCTGGGGAATAACGATTCGAATCATTGTGGTAGAGAAGCTGAGACCGACCGAGCGGCCGCCCTCCATTTGACCGGGGTCTACTGATTGGATACCACTTCGCATGATTTCCGAAACATAAGCGCCGGAATTGAGGCCGAATACAATCATCGCGACGGTAACGGACGGTATGTTAACACCCATTAAGGGAAGGGCTACGAAGTAGAAGAGCAAAAGCTGAACTACAATCGGTGTGCCTCTGAAGAAGCCGACATAAATGCTGCAAATCGCATTTAACACTTTGGGGAGGGTTTTGTATTTCGGGATAACACGCACGATTGCAATCAAGGTACCGATGAGAATACCCAAAAGCAAACCGACAACCGCGATTTTCAAGGTATTCTGTAAGCCGGTAAAGATTTCCTCGCGGTAAACATCCCCGCTCGCGCCGCTAAACAGCCCGATGAATTTTTGAACTTTAATTCCAAAATCTTCCATTCTTTTTATCCTTTTCTTTTTAATATACAAATGCACAATAGCCTTACCCTAAAGTGGGTAAGGTTATTGTGTTGGCTTTTTTATAAGATTTAGCCGTTAATCTGCTTTACAATCTGATTTGCCGGAACTTCGTCGGTGATGACGTAAGTAAGGTTGCCGTTGAGCATATCCTGAACAGCCTGTGCTGCGTTGTCATAGCCTTGAGCCTTTACTTTAAGTGCATTTTCTTCGTAGTCATCGGTGTTCATAGCGTATTTCTGACCGGTTGTGCCGGACTGGAAGCCGATGGAGCTGGAGCTGTCTAAGGTCTGAAGAATTGCTAAAACATCATCTGCTGTTTTGCATGCATCGAACTTAGTTTCGGAAGACGGAACGATGAGGTTCTGAGATGCTTCGTAGTAGGGGTTTGCGAAGTTGAGAAGCTCTGCCCTTTCGGGAGTAATGGTAAGACCTGCCATAGCGATGTCGCATTTGTGCTGCTGAACGGACATGCAAACAGATTCAAAGTTCATGTTGTTGATAACAAGCTCTTTGTTCATCTTCTTAGCAAGTGCTGCTGCGATTTCCATATCGATACCAACGAAGTTGGTGCCTTCAGTGTATTCGAAGGGCGGGAAGTCTGCTGCGGTTGCAATGATGAGCTGGTCTTTAGAAGCATCTTCCTTTGCGGAAACAACCGGAACGGGAGTGCCGTTGCCGAAGTAGTGGTTGATGATTTCATCGAACTCGCCGTTCGCTTTCATTTCGGAAAGGATTTCGTTAACCTGGGTTAAAAGCTCGGGCTTATCTTTGTCAACACCGAAAGCGTATTTTTCTTCGGTTAATTTGATGTTGATGACCTTTGCGGTTTTTGCTGTGTTTGCGGGTTTGTCTCCCTCTTCTTTCTTACCGCAAGCTGCGAATGCGCCGACGATAAGTACAACTGCTAATGCAAGAGAAAGAATTTTTGTGAACTTTTTCATGATGAATTTCTCCTTTTAATTTTTTTCTGTTTTAGTTTGCTTTGGTTTGCTTCGGTTTGTTTCCCTCAGCTGATGTTTCACATTATACGCGCCTTTGTATAAAAATGCAAGCTTTTTGTATAAATATTCTTAAGATTAGCAGTTTGCACAATGGACGCCGCTGTTTTTCAGCTTTCTTATGTATATATTCACCCGCTTTTGCATATTTTTGCTGTGTTTTCTTAAAGAATCCTTATTTTGCTTTGAATTAATCTTTAAAATTTATGCATAAATTTCTGTATATATTCATATTTTATGCAGTCATATACAAAGCTGTTTTGCTGGATTTCAAGGTAAAAAGGAAAATATCCCGACAAAACGGAGGTCGTTTCATCGGGATATTCTGTATTTTATTCACTTTATGCAATAAATATACATTACATTTTCTTTTCAATACAACATACAGCGTGTGCCGCCATACCCTGCTTTGCACCTGTGAAGCCCAGACCTTCTTCGGTGGTGGCTTTAACGCTAACATTTGCCACATCGGTTTTCAGCGCTTTGGCAATGTTTTCACGCATCGGCACAATATAGGGTGCGAGCTTCGGTGCCTGCGCTAAAACGGTGGCATCCACATTGGAGAGCACGTAGCCCTCTTTTTCTAAAAGTGCCCAAACATTTTCCAAAAGCACTAAGCTGTCCGCATTTTTATATTTCGGGTCGGTATCCGGGAAATGTTTACCGATATCGCCCAGTGCCGCCGCACCGAGGAGCGCATCACTGATAGCATGTAAAAGCACATCGGCATCGGAATGGCCCAAAAGGCCGATATTCCCATTCTCGATTTCTACGCCGCCCAAAATGAGTTTTCTGTTTTCTGCAAATTTATGTACATCATAGCCGTGGCCGATTCTAATCATGCTGTTCTCTTCCTTTCAAAATAGCTTCTGCTAAAACGGTATCCTCGGGTGTGGTGATTTTTATATTCTCGTAAGAGCCCTCGACCATATAAACAGGAACGCCGGCTTCTTCCATGAGCTTGCAATCATCGGTAAAATCCGCGCTGTCGGGCACGGTTTCTAAAGCATTTAAGTACGCTTTTGCCTCGAACACCTGCGGGGTATGCACTGCCCAAAGGGTACTGCGGTCTGGGGTGGAAAGAATTTTGCCGTTCTCCCCTACCACTTTAATGGTATCCTTTACGCGCACGCCGGTTGCCGCCGCTTGATGCACAAACGCCGCCTCTAAGGTATCGGCAATCACCTGCTCGGTCACAAGTGGTCTTGCGCCGTCATGGATAGCGATATAATCCGCTTCGGGAGAAATACGCGCAATCGCTGCCGCCACACTTTCAGCTCTGGTTTTGCCGCCGCGAACAATATCTCGAATTTTAGGCACCTCATATGCCTTGAGCATAGAAAACACCGCTGGGATATTTTCCTCTTTGGTGGCAATTACGATTTCATCGACATAAGGAGAATTTGCAAAGGCACGCACGGTGCGAAGCAAAACCGGTACACCGCCCACCTTTAAAAACTGCTTATCTATGCCGCCCATTCTTGTGGCATTGCCTGCCGCAACGATAGCGACGCTCACAAAAGGCTTCGAGGCTTCCTCTGCCTTTGGGTCTCGTTTAAACAGGGACATGAAACAACCTCCTTTATAAAAAAATCCCGTCCGATATTCTATCTATATATAAAGAACGCGGACGGGATGCTTACTTATTTAATTGTACTCTACTTATACTAAATTTTCAAGTGTTGCAAGCTTAATGCAAAGGCAAAGTACTTCTACTGCCTTTTCGAGCTCTGCAACAGGCGGAAGAGAGGGTGCAATACGAATGTTTTTGTCTTCGGGGTCTTTACCATAGGGATAGGTTGCACCGACTGTGGTGAGGGTTACGCCGAGTTCCTTGCAAAGCTCACCGACACGTCTTGCACTGCAAGCGGTGGTGTCAAGGCTGATGAAGTAACCGCCGTTGGGCTTGGTCCAGGAAGCAAGTCTGTTTTCGGAAAATTCTTTCTCGAGACCGTCTAAAACTGCCTGGAACTTCGGTGCGATGAGTGCAGCATGCTTCTGCATGTGTGCTTTGATGCCGTCAAGATTCTTGAAGTAGCGAACGTGACGAAGCTGATTGAGCTTATCGTAGCTGATGGTTTCGTTATTGAGACGTTCTTTGATTTCGGCAATGTTGTTGTCGGAAGCGGCAATGGCAGAAACGCCTGCGCCCGGGAAGCTGATTTTGGAGGTAGAAGTAAATTCTACGAAGTGGTCTTCTGTGCCGAATTCTTTTGCAGCTTCAAAAATGTTGAGGAGCTGGTCGGGAGTGTCGGTTAAATCGTGAACGATATAAGCGTTATCCCAAACTACTCTGAAGTCCTTTGCAGCGGGCTGTAAAGCGGCAATGGCACGAACGTTTTCGTCGGTGTAGGTAACGCCGGTGGGGTTGGAGTATTTCGGTACGCAGAACATACCCTTTACGCTCTCGTCTTTCACAAGCTCGCGGATTTTTTCAATGTTTACGCCCTCGTCTGTCATCGGAACGTTAATCATTTCGATGCCGAAGTATTCACAAATGGAGAAGTGTCTGTCGTAGCCGGGTACGTTGCAGATGAACTTTACATTGCCCTGCATAAGCCACGGTTTTTCGCCTGCTACACCCTTTGCCATGCACTGTGCAATATAGTCATACATCAAATTCAGGCTGGAAGTACCGCCGATGATTACATTCTTGGTCGGTACATCCAAAAGCTCTGCAAACAGCGCCTTGCATTCCGGCATACCGTCTAATACGCCGTAGTTGCGGCAATCGAAGCCGTTTTCTGCGATGCAATCCTCTTTTTCGGTAACTGCTTTTAATAAATCCATAGAAAGGTCGAGCTGGTCTGCACCGGGCTTACCTCTGGACATATCTAACTTTAAGTTCATTCGTTTTAAAGCTTCGAATTCTTTTAAGAGCTTGACTTGCTCTTCCAAGAGTGCTTCGCGCTTCATTTCACTATACTGCATATCAGAAACCTCCAAATTTCTTTTCTTTAGATTACGAATAAGATTCTAAACCATTTTATGCTATTTTGCAAGTGTTTGATTGCTTTCTTGCAAAAAATCAATAAAAAAGACAAGGAAAGCGGTTTTTTCCTTGTCTTTTCGTATATTTCCTATAAAGAAAATTTCATTTTTATTTTTTACGTGCGAAAAGTGCCGGCAAAATCTTAGGCTTTTCTTCTCCGGCGTTCAGCATTTCACGCACAAGCATGGCACGAAGCTTTTTACGCACCGAGGCGTAAGATGCATCTTTTACAAGATTGCGGCTCTCGATAGGGTCACGCTTGAGGTCATACAAATAATCTTCAAAATACACCGAAGCCTTATGCTGTGTCATACCGGAAGCAATCGCACGCACGGCATATTTATAATCCTTGGTACGAATGGCTCTGCCGCACTGGCTTTCACTGATTTGAATGAATACGCAGTCTCTTTCTTCCTCTGTTCCCGTAATCTGCTGAAGCAAAGATTTACCCATGTAGCTTTCGGGAATAGGAATACTGGCGAGGTCGAGGAGCGTCGGTGGCAGATCTATAAGGCTGACAAGACGTTCATCACGCACGCCGCCCTTAAAGGCACCGCCTTTGATGATGAGCGGTGTATGCGTGGCGCTGTCGTGGCAGGAGCGTTTATATTCGCTATTGCGTGTTTTAAAGTGTGAGCCGTGGTCACTGGTATAGAGAATAATCGTATTGTCGTAAATCCCCTTTTTCTTGAGACAATCCACGAGCTTGCCGACATTCTTATCAATACGGTCAATCGAGGCGATATAATCGGGATACATTTTTTCATAATCGCCCTTTAAGAAGGAAAGGTCATCGGGAATAGGATAATCCTTATACTGCGGCACAAGCTCTTTCGGGCCTTCATAACAGGCGTGGTCATTTTGATGATGCGGCTCAATGTGAGAAAGGAAGAGAAAAAAAGGCTTATCCGAGGTTTTGTTTCGGATATAATCCAAGGCGTATTCGTTGATGCAATCTACACGGTAGCCCTCAAAATCCAGCTTGTTGCCGTCGCCGTCGAAGATATAGCCGTCATAGCCGTGGGAGGTAAATTCCAAAACATCAGCGGCACGCCAGTAATCCTTATAACCGCCCTGTCTGTCTTTCGGAACAGCGGTTTTTTCGCAGTGTACGCCTTTGCCCGGATAACGGTCGGATGCCAAATGCCATTTGCCGACATAGGCCGTTTCATAGCCCGCTTCGTTGAAATATTCCGCCAAGGGCTTAATGGTATCGGGAAGCGGAATGCCGTTCCAATAGCAGCCGCACTGGGTTGCATAAACACCGCTTTGCAAGCAGGCTCTCGCCGGACCGCAAACGGGCTGGCAGGTGTAGGAATTATCGAATTCCATGCCCTCGGAAGCCAGTGCCATAAGATTCGGGGTAACCGTTTCATTGACGGTATCCCATCTTTGCTGGTCAGTAAAATAGAAGATAATATTCGGACGCATAGCTGTCCCCTTTCTTTTAAATCCACACAGAAACGGCGTTATAGAAGGTTAAAAGCACAATTAAAGAAACTGTAACGGTAAACACAATGTTAATTGTTTTTTCTTTGCATTTGCGGTTGAATCTCGCGCCGAGCAAGCCACCGATTACAGCGCAGGGCAAAACACCCCAAAGCATTTTTAAATCGTAGGTCCCAACTGGGCTTGTGCAGAAGGTTGTGAGCAGGTTTGCGCCTTGCGAAAAGAAGATGACCGCTACGGAATACACAGCGGCATCCTTCATGGTAAAGGAGAAAAGGAAGGTCATTGCCGCTACATTGATTGGACCGCCGCCGATTCCTAAGAATGCGGCAAAGAAGCCTAAAAAGAGACCTGCTAAAAGAATTACCGCCGGATTTTTGAGACGGTAGGTTTTTATTTTGCAGTTTACCGAAATAATCACGAAAATCAATAAAATACCGAGGCAAATCGACTGCACGGTGCATACAATATCGGGAGAGGTGGCATGTGAAAGTGCGGTTCTAAACAAAAGATTGCCGAGATAGCCGCCAACCGTCGAGCCTGCCGCTATGAGCAAAACAATTTTTTTGTCGAGCGGTGTTTTATTTTTCAAATGCTTGGCCGTTGCGGTGAGGGACATGGTAAACACACCGCAAGACGAGAAAAAGGTAATCTGCGCCAAAGGGTGCATCCCTAAGAAATCGAGCACGGGTTTAATAATCACACCGCCACCGAGGCCAACAAAGGCGCCAAGAAAAGTTGCAATTAAAATTACGGCACCATATAAAAGAATAATCATTCCAATCACTCCCCAAAAATATCTTTTTTAGTATAGCACAAAGTTAGAAAAAAGGAAAGAAAAAGCCAAGGGAAAGTTACTAAATCCCCCTCTTGAGTTTTTTGGTTTTTTTTGCTAAAATGGTATAGAAAATCTTAAAAAAATAGGCGAGGGAAATTTTATGCTTTTAAAATTAGAACCGGCATTTAAAGATTATCTTTGGGGTGGCAACCGTTTGGAAACCGATTTCGGTATGCACAGCGGTCTTTCTAAAACGGCGGAAGCCTGGGTGCTCTCCTGCCATAAGGACGGCAACAGCACCGTTGCAAACGGCATATACCGCGGCAAAACCCTTTTAGAAGCTATAAAGGCAGAGGGCAAAGCCGTACTCGGCACAAAGGCCGAAGGCACTGAGGATTTTCCGATTTTAATTAAATTCATTGATGCCAAGCAAAATCTTTCCGTACAGGTGCATCCCGATGACGCTTACGCGAAAGCATATGAAAATTCTCTCGGTAAAACAGAATGTTGGTATATTCTCGACTGCGACCCCGATGCAGAGCTGATTTACGGCTTGAAAAAAGAGGTAAGCCAAGAAGAACTGACCGAAGCGATTGAAAATGACACGCTTTTAGAGATTGCCAACAGTGTTAAGGTACATCAGGGCGATATGTTCTTTATTCCAGCAGGCACACTGCACGCCATTGGCAAGGGCATTTTGGTTGCAGAGATTCAGCAAAGCTCCAACGTCACCTATCGTGTTTACGATTACGGCAGACTCGGTGCGGACGGCAAACCCCGTCAGCTCCACAAACAACAAGCGGCAGACGTTATTTTGAGAAAGCCCTCCAAAGAAACCGGCAAACCCATGGGCAAGGCCGAAGCTTTTGACGGCTATCAAAAACAGCTTTTAACCGAATGTCCCTTATTTAAGGTAGAGCGCGTTAAGGTAGATACCGCTTATACCGGAAAAGCCAATGCCGACTCCTTCGTTTCCGTTCTCATTGTGAGCGGCGAAGGTCATATTGAAAACGGCGGGGAAACACTTTCCTTTAAAAAGGGCGACAGCTTCTTCCTCTCGGCAGACAGCGGTGCATTTAAAGTCACCGGAAACGTCGAATTCTTAGAAACCCGCCTGTAAACAGAACCTCACCAGAAAAAGAAAAGTCGATTTGCTTCGGCTTTCTTTTTTTCAACCATTTTGAAAGAAGGAGAATTTCGGAAAAATGCAAAGAACCTTTCAAAGCACGAAAATCGCCTGCTATATCGGCTACTTCGTGCAAGCTATTATCAACAATCTATCGCCGATTTTATTTATCATTTACAGTGAAGAACTCGGCGTTTCTTTAAGTGCAATCGGCGCACTCATTTTAATCAATTTCTTATCGCAAGCCGTTGTGGATGTGCTTTCGGTGAAAATCGTGGACCGCATCGGCTACAAAAAAATCATTTTAGCCTCGCACGCCTGTGCCACAATCGGTCTTTTGATGTTGGGCATTTTGCCCCTGCTCTTCCCCGAACATAGCTTTCCGTTTTTAGCCATTGCAACCACCATTTCCGCAGTGGGCAGCGGCATGATTGAAGTCACGATTAGCCCGATTGTCGATTCGATTCCCAGTGACCGCAAGGCGGCGGATATGAGCCTTTTGCACTCCTTCTACTGCTGGGGACAAATGGCAGTTGTTGCCTTATCCACCGTATTTATCCGTTTCTTCGGCAACCGTTTTTGGTTCCTTCTGCCAGTACTTTGGGCACTCGTTCCCCTCTTTAACCTCTTCAACTTTATGTCCGTGCCCTTTATGCCAACCTTAAAGGAAGAGGAAAAGACGCCGGTTAAGGAATTACTTTCTTCCACAGCTTTCCGCATTGCCATGGTTTTAATGCTCTGCGGCGGCGCTTCAGAGATTGCCATGTCGCAGTGGTCCTCGTATTTTGCCGAAACCGGTCTCGGTGTTTCTAAGGTCACGGGCGACCTCTTAGGCCCTTGCATGTTCGCCATTTTAATGGGCTGTGGCAGATTGTTCTTCGGCATCTACGGCCACAAAATCGACCTCAAGAAAATGATGATTTGTTTAGCGGTGCTCTGTACAGTTTGTTACGGCATCACGGGTCTTTCCAAGCATCCGCTCGTGGCGCTCTTCGGCTGTGCACTTTCCGGTCTTTCCGTCAGCCTGTTCTGGCCCGGGACGTTCAGCATTGTTTCAGGGCTTTATCCCAAGGGCGGCGCTTCTATGTTCGGTCTGCTCGCCATTTTAGGTGACATCGGCTGTTCCGCAGGTCCGTTCCTTGTAAGCTTAGTTTCCTCTGCCGCACAGCATCAAAACGCTATGCTTTCTGACGGCTCCGCTTTAAAGCTCGGCTTCTCCGTTGCCATGATTTTCCCGGCCACTGTCGCCGTGAGTTTACTTATTCTCATGACGCTTCCGAAAAAAGAGGCTTGACACGCTTTATTTTCAGACATATAATAAAGATACAAATGAATAGCTGTCTTCAAGGCGGGGTGTAATTCCCCACCGGTGGTCATAGTCCACAAGCCCATAGCTGATCGGGTGTAATTCCCGAACCGACGGTATAGTCCGGATGAAAGAAGATGCGGTTTCAAAAAACTATCTGCTTTTTAGCCTCGTAAGACGCCCGTCTTGCGAGGTTTTTATTTTTGTTGGGCAGCCATGCATTTGCAATATGTTTAGAAAGGTCTTGTAAACTCATGCAAACCAACACAATCGCAAAAGAAAACACTCCTCCCGCAAAGAAAAAATCCACCTATTCTCCGCAAAAAATCCGTGTGCTCACCGTAACTGCTCTTTTGGGTGCCGTTGCCGGTGTCATTCAGTTTTTGGAATTCGCCGTGCCGCTGATGCCCGGCTTTATCAAGATGGATTTATCCGACTTCCCGGCGCTCATTGCTTCTTTTTCTTTAGGCCCTGTAAGTGGCGTTGCCGTTGCCTTTATTAAGAATCTGATTAAGCTCTTCACCACAACCACAGGCGGTGTCGGCGAGCTTTCCAACTTCATTTTGAGCGCGATCTTCGTTTTGCCGGCAGGTCTTATCTATAAGCACAAAAAGACCCGTGGCGGCGCCGTGCTGGCGGCCTTTGTCGGTGCGTTCGCCATGGCGGCGATGAGCTTCTTCACCAACTATTTCGTTGTTTATCCCGTATTCACGAAGTTCATGCCCATGGAAGCCATTATCAAGGCCTACACCGTGATTTTGCCGAGTGCAAACACTCTGTCCAAGGCTTTGCTCATTTTCAACGTACCCTTCACCTTCATCAAGGGTCTTTTGAATGTGGCGATTACCTTCTTGCTGTATAAGCCTCTTTCCCCGATTTTAAAAGGCAAAAAGCATTAAATTCCAGAAAAACAAAAAGCGATGCAGTTTGATTCTGCATCGCTTTTCTTTTACTTTCGCACTCATTGTTTTTTAGAGGCAGCCACCATTTCGGTATCTCTGAACAAAAGAGAAATGCACCAGATACCGGCAAGGGCAACGAGCGTATAAATAATACGGCTCACGATTGCACCCTGTCCGCCGAAAATCCAGCCGACAATATCAAACTGAAAAAGTCCGATAGAGCCCCAGTTGATGCCGCCGATAATGAGTAAAACGAGGGCAATTTTATCCATAATCATCATGATTCGCTCCTTTTGTGCCATTTTTTCGGTACAAGAGTAGTATGCCCTCTAAAATTTTAATTTATGCAAAAAATTTTTAAAAACAAAAAAGCGATGCAAACTTTTGCACCGCTTTTTCTAATGTTTAAGCTTAGATACCTGCTGCCGCTTTCAAAGCGTCAACCTTATCGGTCTTTTCCCACTGAACGTCTAAATCAGTTCTGCCCATATGACCGTAAGCTGCGAGCTGTCTGTAAATCGGACGAGCGAGCTTTAAGTAATCAATGATAGCTGCGGGACGAAGGTCAAATACTTTATTCACGATTTCGCTGAGCTTATCATCGCTGAGCTTGCCTGTGCCGAAGGTTTCTACCATAACAGAAACAGGCTTTGCAACGCCAATAGCATAAGCGAGCTGGATTTCGCATTTCTCTGCAAGACCTGCTGCAACAACGTTCTTTGCAACGTATCTTGCCGCATAAGCTGCGGAACGGTCTACCTTTGTCGGGTCCTTACCGGAGAATGCGCCGCCGCCGTGTCTGCCGATGCCGCCGTATGTATCTACGATAATCTTTCTGCCTGTAAGGCCGCTGTCGCCTGCCGGACCGCCGACTACAAAACGACCTGTCGGGTTAACATAAATAATAGTTTCATCATCCAAAAGCTCTGCGGGAACGATGGGACGAATGACGTGCTCTACGATGTCCTTGCGAATCTGCTCTAAGCTAACATCCTCGCTGTGGTGTGAAGAAACAACGATAGTGTCTACGCGAACGGGCTTATCGTTTTCATCGTATTCAATGGTAACCTGTGTTTTACCGTCTGCACGAAGATAAGGCAGTGTGCCGTTCTTTCTGACTTCGGTAAGTCTCTTTGCAAGCTTGTGTGCCAAAGAAATCGGAAGCGGCATAAGCTCCTCGGTTTCGTTGCAAGCATAACCGAACATCATGCCCTGGTCGCCTGCGCCGTGAAGGTTGTAATTTTCGTTCTGACCTTCTTTCAGCTCATAGGATTTATCTACGCCGAGCGCAATGTCTGCAGACTGCTTGTCGATGATGGTTTCTACCTTGCAGGTATGACCATTGAAACCCTTTTCATCGCTGTCATAACCGATTTCGCAAACTACGTCACGAGCGATTTGTTCAATATCTACCTTTGCGGTGGTGGTGATTTCACCCATAACGGTGATGCGGTTGGTGATGCAGGTAGTTTCGCATGCAACTCTGCCATTCGGATCCTGTGCTAAAATTGCGTCTAAGACAGCATCGGAAATGTTGTCACAAATTTTATCGGGATGCCCTTCTGTAACGGACTCAGATGTAAAAAGATGTCTTGCCATTGTTCTTCTCCTTCTTCTATTTTACATTTTTTGAATCTCATTCATAAAAAAAGCACCTTCAGGCTAAACCCAAGGTGCGCTGTTTCGCTCACCTTATCTTTCAGCATAATGCTGCGGGCCTTGGCACCTTGCTAAACTGCAGGTTGCCGTGACTTCATCGGGCCTATCCCTCCGTCACTCTCTATAAGGATGAAATTCAGTTTTAAATCCTATATATGGTATACTTTTTTCGAAGAAAAGTCAACTGTTTTAAAAGAAAAAAGACGAAATATCCGAAAAATGTTTTGAATCTCTCCCCCCTGCCGATTGACAAAGCCTTTTCTTTATTGTATAATGCAGTGTACCCTTTAGAAACAAGGCATTACAATTCACATACGCTAAACTGTGATGCTTTCGCAGACTATAGGACTGTAAGAAAACTTTATATTTCGGGGTGTGGCGCAGATGGTAGCGCGCTTGCTTTGGGAGCAAGATGCCGCAGGTTCAAATCCTGTCACTCCGACCATTTAATTCTCGCAGATGTACACATCGTACAATTGCGGGAATTATTTTTTTACATATTTTACAAATGAATAGCAAACGGAACATAGATTCCGAAACGAAAAAAAGTTTTTCCCAAAAAATCTCCCCGTAAATCTCACCTAAGAATAAGATTTACGGGGATTTAATAGTAATCAATTAATAGAATATAACTAATTCTAGTTCTAGCTATTTCTTAAGTTCTGCACATTCTTTAACTTCAAAAAGTCGTTAACAAAATCATTAATTTTATTAGAATTTGTTGTTGAAACGTTACAATCTGGATTTTCCAAATATGAGTTTTCTAACGATATTGATAAATTGTTCATAAAAGACTCATTAAACAATTCCTCTTTATTATTAATGCCATTAAAAACAGCAGCCAGAAGCATAGCTATTGACATTTGAAATTTATAATTTCTACTAGAAATGCCATATAACTCTTTTGAGAAAGGATACTTAATTTCTTTCATTATGAATATAATCCAGTCGTTAAACTGCTTAAATTGTTCTGTTATTTTTCTTAATTCCACATCTGTTTCAGCAGATGTATATTTATCAAAAGAGTCAGCTTTTTCTTTCATATATTCTTCTGAATATGTGGTAGAATCTTTAAAAGCTGTATCAATTCCTTTTTCCAAAATATAAAGTAGCGTAAAAATAGATTCGTGTATCTTTTTTTTCAAAAATCTATCTTGAGTAACATTGTAAGCTTGCTTTAATTTACCATCTCTACTATCTATATCTTTTGCATAGAATATTTTTTTTACAAAATCGCTTATCCAATCATTTATGGGTGATGTATATACTGCATTTCTAATTTCCTGTGGCGTTAATGTTTTAGTTCCTTTATTATACCTGCTAAAAATTTCCAATTCAAATTCTTTCCCAGGGAAATCACGAAAGATAAAAGCTGATAATTTATAACTGATTAAATTTTGCTGGTCTATAAAATCTAAATCGTTAAATTTTTTCCCTTCTAATTTTTTAAGTATTTTTAATCCCTTCAGCCTAAACTCTCCATTTCTATATCTGAAAAAAGCTTTTAATCTATGTTGTCCATCAACAACATCTAAAACCTGCACCCCTTTAAACTTAGAACTAACCAAAAAGACCTGAGGAATAGGAATTCCAACTAAAACAGATTCGATTAATGAACTTTCGTCTTCTTGACTAGCTCGATATTCTCTTTGATATTCTGGTTTTAAAATTATGCAGTCATTGTATTTTAGTTTATCTTTATCGCTCACTTCTAATTGATCGATGTTTTGTAAATCTTCTCCTCTTGTAATACTATCTATAATTTGTTGAATGGTATTATCTAGCGTTTGTGGACACACTTTATATTCAGCACTAGTCATTTTTATCTGCTCCTTTAATATACTCAGCAACATTTAATTTCATTTTAGCATCTTTAGCTATTGACTCCAATTCTGGATAAATATTTGTAAATCTATACCCTATCTTATATAAAGAAGACATTATATTCTTTTTGCATTCGCAAGGGATGATTACTTTTTTTAAAAATAATGATGAATCCATTAAGCTTTCTAAGCTGTTTGAATCAGATGAAAAAGAAACGAAGCATCCATTTTGAGCATAAATTCTTTCATTAATCATCTTAGACAACACTGCAACTGGATAATCTAAACTTTCTAGATTCACCGTACTATCTTGAGAAATATTTATAATTTCTGACCTATGAATGGCCTTTTCATTCAGCTCTTTCGGATTTAGAAACCATACTACAGATGGTTCCTCCGGTTGATTTATATCAAATGCATTTTCAATAGAAAATAATAGTGCCGTTAATGGTGAAAAAGAAAAATCTAATAGACGTGTAGGAATCCCAAAATGTTGTGCAAAAACCATCCATTCATAATCATTATGTATGTTATATGTATGATTAATGTATTGCATAGAATAAATTTTGAAATTTTCTAAAAATTGTTTTATCTCTGCCTTTGAATAAATGCGATTTTCGTCATTATCAGTTCTCAAGCCGGATGGAAGCAAAGGGAAATCCTTGACTTGACCTCTTGATAAAGAAAAATCTAATGGCAAAGTATCAACATAAGTTATAAAGCTTGTCAAATCTTCAATTTGTGTTACATCAATGCTCAATTAACATCACCTTTATATATATCATATTTTTATTATATCGTATCAGTGAAATTTGTCAATAAAAAGCCCAAATTTCTTCATATGCGTTACTAAAGGCTATGAAAAGTTGCTTATTTTCGCCTGTTAAGTTTTTCAAAAGTCTTTCTTCTATTTCATTGATTTCATCATAATCCTTTGCTTTTGTTGGCATTTTTTGATTTTTACAATCTTAATAGATGTAATAAAACGCTTTATGTATGTATCCATGGCATTCCCTTCTAAAAAAATAAAATACAAAAAGGCAGAGAGCTTTAAAACTCTCTGCCTTTTTTACTATGTGCTTCTCCCCTATTCGTTTAGGAAAGAAGAAAAACAGTCTTTCGTGCCGATGATATTAACAGCGTAATCGTTATTTAAAACAATGCACCCATCGCAATATTTATCGTTTATGACTATAATATATTCAAAGCGTTTTTCAGTGATTGGACTACTAAGGCCGAATGAACTAAAATCGTCAAAATCTGCCGGACTTTCTACAATATATATTGCACCGACTCTATCAATATTGCCTTTTTCGCAAAAGCCCTTATATCCCCTCAGAATTCGCTTTAATAGAGAAGATACATACGGATATAGTTTACCGTTTCTAAGGCCTTCTGCGTCCTTTAGTGAGCTAATTTTAATCATTTAAACAATTTCTTTAAAGGTGTCTTTCCGACATAGAGTCCAATGCCGCATACGCACCCAGCACAAAAAGATTCTATTGCCGCACTGCTTAATAAAAACATCCACATACTTTCATCTCCTTATTTTTTATGAATAGCTACATCGGCTAAAATCAGCATTGAAAAAGTTACTATAAAACCTGCAACAAATAGTTTATCCACTACTACATAGCCTCCTTTTTCATCTGTTTTTCGTATGCAATAAGTACACTGTCTTTTGCAAAAATAATGGTTGCAAAATTATCTTGAAAGAAAATCAGTTGCGTTACACCAAAGGCGGTGCCGTTCTCTATTAACGCAACATTTAAAAAATACTTTGCTTTTTCTGTGTTCATGGGAGAATGAAAGCCTAATGCAGTATAGTTCTCGGCATCGCTGAAATTTTCTAAAACAAAAATGCTACCGAAGTTCTCAAGGCTTTCGCTTTGGAATCTCGATAGCATTTCTTTTACATAATCTCTAAGATACACTTTCATGGAATCAGGAAGCTGTGTATTTGCTTCAAGCTTCTTTAAATCTTGAAAAGATGATAATTTAATCATACTGCCCTCCTTCATCCTTTGGAAACTCAATAAAATCAAATCTTATAGAATCCTCGATGTCTTCTTTCGTAAAACATTGAGGTTCCCAAAAGAAGTGAATATACTTTTCCGCTTGTTTAGGTTTTAAAGAAACCAGTTCTCCGTTTTTGTTTGAACCACATATGTAAAATGTTCCAACAAGAATATCATCCCCTATTCGTCGATTACCTTCCAGTCCTATGAGTTTCCCCTCTTCATTGCAAAGGATACAAACATCCTCTTCAATGTCTACAATTTCGATTAAACCGCCAACCGCTTCCTGTAAATTCTCCAGTCCCGTCTTTATTTTTACAATCTTAGGGTACTTTGATGGTTCTACCATCACGACGGAAATTTCTTTGTTCATATTAATTCCTCCTTAAAATAAAAAAGCCCTTATGTTTTAACATAAAGACAAAATAACAAAATATTAAATTTTATGTAGTAACAATTTCATATCCCTTTAAAAAGTCATCGCCAATCATAGCGTTAGCTGCTATTTTTCGCCGTTGTTTAGGCTGCATTTTTAGTTCGGTTCTGCTAATTTCAATATGGATAAGCACCTTTCCTGACTGGTCATCCGGATATTGAGCATTAAAAATAGCCGAAGCTACTTTTAAAGTAACTTCGACTGTTTCTTTACCGACAACTATGCTATCGATGTATTGATGCATAAATGCTTTAATTTCAAACGTATTGTTTTCCACTAAATATTTTGGAAGCATCAACACTGCCTTTTTAATATCCGCTTCATTGATTGGCGGCATTTCCTTTGTTGCTAAGGTATCTCCAGATTTATTCGAAGATTTCGGACATGCTTGGGCACTCCACTTTTTTATCATGCACAGCTGTATCAACAGGGGTACAGTCTGCACAAATATTTGTATTGCTGGCTTCGCCGCACTGGACGCTGGGCGTTCCCGCCACGGCGCGGGCACCGAATTCCACGGGGACGGCAACACAAACCTCCTGTTTAATGGTAAAGCGACAGACCCCACCGCTCCGCGGACAGATTTCGCCACCTGTTACGATGGGTTCGCCGCAGCAGCTCGTGATTGGCGTGCCCACGTGTGCAAAGGGGGTCACTGTTACAGGCACGCAGACGGTGGAACGCTGATACCCGACCACCGGGCAGCTCCCGCTCTGTTTTTCACAGGTGGGGCCACAGATTTTCAGCCCCTCTGCTGTCGTATTGCCGCCGAACAGACAAACATCAATCCCCGCTACCTCACGGGGCACTGTCAGTTCAAAGCAGATATGCATGCTCCCGTTTACCTTATCCAGTGGGAAATCAAATTTCAAGCCGGTGCATCCGGTAGGCGGGTCAGGTCTGTCAGCGGTACGCAACTCCACATTGCCGCCTTCCCCAAACACAACTTCTTGAGCCACACCGTTTATGACGACGGTGATATTCACGATTTCCTCGACGGGTATTTTGTCACAGATTCCAAGTACCAGATGGCTTAGATCAGCATACAGTGAAATATCTTCGCCAACGGCCACAACGTCATAGCAGAACCGCTGGTTCTCGCCGACAGATGGGTCGAGGATGGAGTCGGTCAAATTGAGAGATATCTGAAAAGGCAGAATCCGCTCGCCCGGAACAATCGAGTAGTCGATTTCCAGATTACATGCGGGCATTTTTGCCTGATTGCAAGAACAAGACATTTTTTACATACGCTCCTCTTTGTCAATTTTGGTCAGTAGGATACTAACCCTTTCATACTATGCCTTTAGAGAGCGTGGTGTGTACGGGTTGTTGTGTCCATGCGCTGAAGTCGCAGGTATAGCTCTTGAAATCAAGCCATACAGGTACGGCTATTAAAATAATTGATTCTGGTTGAAAGCCTCATGCCGAAAGTCTATAAATCAAGGGTATCCCGAGTCTCGTCAGATTCCATAATTACACGCCGACCATAACAAAAGCACAGCTAAACTATGCGGCTCCTCGTCTCCATTACTGAACAAGAAAACTGTCCGTGCAAAAAAGCAACCCCGAATCGTGTAAACGGTTCGGGGTTTGTTTATTTTTTCGGTGCGCCTAAAAGGGCATCCCAATATTGCACATTTAATTGCATTTGTTCAGAAAGCGTAGTTTTTTCTTCTTCAGTAAGATTTGCCTTTTGTAACAAAGCTCGATATTGGTCGTCATATGTTTTTCCTGTCTTGGCATCGCGAATATAAACGCTGTTATAAAATCCGGATAGCATGCTATAATATGCCGCTTTGGCAGGTGGTTCTGTTTCTTGGTCGCACAAAGCGATTAAAGTATTCAGCAGCATATCTCGATTTTGATAGGCAAAATCCGTTTTATACAAATCCGCATTAGCACCTAAAGCTTCCATTCGTTTTTCGCAGGGAAGTTGCGGCAAATATTTTAGCAGTGTTTGTTTATAGTTTTCCTTATCATTTTGATTTGCATATTCAGACAAGACAAAAGATACACATTCTACTCTGATATCTTCACCTGTCAGTTCATTGGGTCCATTCGGATAAATTTTGAAATAGGCTTGTTCCAATTCGGCAGTCGGGAAGCGGAAAACATCTTCCAAGCAGTTTTGGGCGTCCGGATGCTCTGCCGCTCTTAAAGCTTCGTACATTCGGATAAAATGCTCAGCATTCGGTTCTTCTTCATATTGTGAAACGGCCGTCTTTGCCTTGATTGTATCTCGATTTACAATTTTATATATGTTATATGCAGAAAAAGCTAATAGTACGATAATCACCGTAATTCCCACTGCCAGTTCCCAAGGTTTCGCCTGTCGTTTTAATTTTTGTTTCATAAGCTATCTTCTCCCCCTACTGCCAAAACATATGGAATAAACAAGATTTGTATTGCTTCTATCTGTGGCAGATTTTAAATTTTTAAAATCCGGTGTATAAAAAATTTTATTTGCGTTTTTGTTTATACTTATGCTTTCATACAGCATTGTTAATAATATCCTCAGATATAATTTAGTGTGGAACATCTCTTAGGGATTTCGTAATAAAGTTATAAGCCCAGTCGCTTTTGAAGTTTGGGGTCAATCTGGACATTTGGATTTTTAGCCTTAATTTGTAAAATTACATCTCGCCAAACTTCCGAGGAGTTTTCATAGCGTCGTTTTATGCAAGAATTTTCGCCGTTTTGGCAACGCAAATCCAAATAAAATTTATTGCCTTTTTTGTATCGTATAGTACAAATATCTTCATACAGGTAATTACACATATTACCACAGCAAGAAAAAGAAATTGACTTTTCTCCAAGGACAAGTGGTGTTTTGTAATCTTGATACTCCAAAGCAAAAGCAAAGGAACAAAAAGCAATTCCTCCGCAAAAGGTTGAAACCTGTAATGACATACTGCGAATCTGTGTATATAAAAATAATCCATATGGTATTAGTATAAAAATATAAACAAAAGCTAATAAGATAATATATTTTTTACGTTGCTTATAGATTTTCATTTATTCCACCTCATAATGTTCTAATATCTCTATACTCAATACATCTATACTACTATCTTAATCGGCGGAAGCACAAGGCTTAAAAAGGCAACTGCTAACGCCAATTTTGTTTATATCTTTTCAGCAAATCTTCCTGTGCAGGCGTTTCAAGCTTCTGTAAAAGGCTCTCCTGTTCTACAAATTTAGACAAATTATTGAGCCAAATATCCTCTTGACTTTGCGTCGCAAGTTTATAGGTCTCGCAAAATGCATTCACAAAACACGCTGAGTGAATCAAAAGCAAGCGGTCCATAATACAAAATGCACCGGGCCAATTCAAATCTTGTAGCCATTCCAATAGCGGCATAAAATACGGTTCTAGCTCTGTATCACTTTTTTCTGCCAAAAGAACGGCACAATTATCCCAAACATTTTTATTATGTTTTGTGGTACTGGGCTGAATCAAAAATGCAATATCCTGCATTTGCCTTGCTTTTTCCCTGCCTAATGCTTGTTCTGCATCTGTGCAGTTCCAATCCAACAAATCAAAAATAGATTCTATTGTAATCATTTTATGTTCACCATTCTAATTTTCAAAGCGTTCGTTTTTTAATTGCTTTATGGTTTCCTTTGCTTTTGCGTCCGGATGACAATATTTTGCTTGTGCTTCCACCAAATCATAGAGTCTAATCCAGAGGTCTTTATAATCCTCACAATCGACATAACGAACAATAATGTTGGTATGTCCGTCATATAATGAAAAGCCTTTCCAGCAAAGCGGCACATGCATCCAGCCCCAGCACATGAATCTTGTAGCATTACAAAAGCAAACCATTTTCACCTGCTTATTATTTCGATACACAACCAGCTTATTGTCATATAACTCATAGGTTAAGTTCAAATGCCTATAAGCATCTGCATAAGCTACAGCAAGAGTCCCATTAGCTGCAGAAGTTCCCATCCAATCCTTCTCCGGCCAAAGCAGAACATTGCAAAAAATAGTGCAGAAAATTAAAAAAATAAAAGATACAATAGAATATGTATTTTTACATTTATAACGCTTTATCATTTATATCCCCCATGTTTCCTATGTTTTAAAATCCATATTACAATCTACTATAGGGTATTTTTGTCGGAATGTCAATGTGTCAGGGAAAATATGTTTTCTGAAAAGGTATGGACGGTAATTTTGAATAGGTATATGGGCAGATACACATCGTTACTCCCCTGTCCGTCTTGGGAAAATGCCCTCTGCATTGACATTCGGGTTGGATGCAGGTAGAATAGGCTTAGATTTTAAAATTCATATGGGGGATGATTTGGGTGGAGAAGTCTTGGAAAAATCGGAGGGCTGTGGCTTCTATTGTATTTCGTGCGGTGGCTTTAGCGGCAGGTATCGGGGGCATTATTTTACATATGTCTGTAAATTCGCTACTGACTACCGGATTTATGGTCAAGCACAATTTAGCCTATTTTACTTTACAGACTAACATTTTCTCGACGGTTTTGTTTGGCGTTTTACTTTTAAAATCCATTATACATTGGGTAAAGCATAAAGAGGCAGAAATCGCCTATATCAACCCTACCCTGCACTTCGCCTGCACGATGTATATTACCATTACCATGGTCGTGTACTGGCTGGTTCTAACGCCGATTACGGGCTTACCGCAGAACACCGTTTTATGGATGGACGGCTTATGTCTGCACGCTTTAACGCCGATTCTTGCCATTTTAGACAGCTTGTTTTTTGCAAAACACGGCAAAGTACAGCAAAAAGCGATTCCCAAATTGCTCATTTATCCGATTCTGTATTATATTTCTGTAGTTATCGTGGCGCATCTCATCAAAGAGCCGTATTACACATTAAAATTAAACGGCAAAGTGATTGAGCTTTTATATCCTTATCCGTTTTTAGACCCACAGCTCATGGGCTTCGGCGGTGTAGCGATTGCCGTTGCGGTGGCGGTGCTTGCGTTTATTTTGTTTGCTATGCTTTATATTGGGTTAGATAAAAAGATTGCAAAACATATGGATAAATAAAAAAGAAAGGCGAAGATGCAAAAAAACATCTTCGCCTGTTTGATTACAAACAAATATTTCCTTATGAATCACTTTTTTCTTTTCTAAAGGTCACTATCTCTTTTGAAAGATTTACGTTTTCAACTTGATAACCAGCTGCTTGCCATACAGCTTTTTGCACATGTGTTGGTGAACCTTCAGCGGTTCCATACCACCCAGCTACATATTTTCTTAAATATTTCGGAAGAGAAAACTCTACAATGTCTTCAATCTGTAAAAAAGTTAAAGTGATACTATCTTGATTCTCTTTTTCCAGATACTCCCCCAAGGGGTCATATTTACTCATATTTATTCCTCCTTTTAAATTTTAGCGATGTCATAGCGCTCAATCGGGACTTCGAGAAGCCGCATGATTTTGAGTTCATCGACGGCGTCGCACAGGGCATTATGTACTTCTCGATAGGAAGAATCCTGTAAGAGCATTTGCAGAATCGCTTCAACACCGTAATTTCGTTTGAGTCTTCCCGTTTTACAACATGGCGCATCGCACGGAATTTTGGAATTGAACGGACGATAGGCGGCAATGCGCATAATATCGTACCATGCAAAATGAGAAAGTCCTTTTAAATGTGTGGCATCAAACCGTGCATTATAGGCAAAGAGCTTTTCCACGCCGTACTCGGCAAAGCTTCGGCACAAATCCGAAGCGGCTTCTTCCGCGGAACATTTCACGGTATAAAGGTTATCTCGAAGATATAAGACTCTTGAATACATACCGCCCACGGTGTAGGCCGGCGTTAAGATATAATAGCGCATAAATTTCGGCTCGAGCGTTTCGGTATCGGCAATGACCACACCAATAGACATAACCTCATCGGACCAGTTGGTTTCGGTGTCAATCACCGCAATATTTTCCGGCATATCCCCCGCTCCTTCGCCTTCTTCTCTCTTATCCTAAACAAAAGCATCCAAAAATCAAAGTCCGACTTCTTCTAAAATCTCTTGTATTTCTTTAGCTTTAGAATCTTCCATTTTTCCGCTTACTTTCAGACCATCTACAGAGCTTTTCAATCTGCCTTTCCATATGGTTCTGCACCAACGGCATACTTCATAGAAAGGCAGCAGCCATTTATATTTTTCTAATTTAGGATATAAAATCTTTAAATCACGGTATGGCATAAAAATTCTTTGCAGAATATATTTCACCTTACTGCCGCTTTTGGACTGTTGAACCGCAATACTATTTTCCCTGGTTCCGAAAATGCCGCTTTGCAAAATATAATCTTGCATCTTTTTCGTGGTCTTTGTATGTTCTTTATTTTCAAACCAAACGGAAATTAAATCTAAAATATGATGATAAAATTCAAGGATTCCACACTGGGAGCAGAAATCCTCCACTGATTTTTCATCGTAATTTAAGGCTTTTCGCAACACATAAATATCCATAAACATGCGAATACCACAGCCGCCGTTTGTAAAATGATAAGCTATATGCGCAATGTTATGGAAAACAAAATACGCATCGTTTTGCTGATATTCAAAGACGCCTTCAGAAACGGGATGACTAAACTTCCAAACCTGTTTTAAGAGGTTATCTATATTATCCATGTTTTCCTGAATATTAAAATGCAGCTCTAAATGGACGCCGTTTTTTGAAAACAGAGAAATATCGTGATACCCTTTTTCGCCTATCGTATAGCCCAACTGCTCGTGCAAAACACGGACAGCACGATTCAATTCCTCTTCGTGAATCAGAATATCAATATCACAGCTATTTCTTAAAAACGGCTCCGGGTAATACTGTCGAATTCGAGAACCTTTGAGAGGAATAAACGAAATTTTCTCCGCATTGAAAACCTCTGAAAGTTGCTGGAGTGTGGCTGTCATCTTTTCGTACTGAAAGGCAGAAATCAGAAGTTTCTTTTGAAATTGTTTGGAAAACTCATCGTCAGCTAAGAGGTGATTTTTTTTAAGCGCATAGCCAACGATATGGTCTAACGTATGTTTAGAAGAAAGCGCATAAAGTAATTTTAAATCTTTTTCTGTGATCGGTGCAAACTCGGCTATATCTAACGATGTTTCTGTAATTTCACTTTTGATTAGTGCCAGCATTAGGTTTACGATTCGGCTCATAAAAACTTCTCCTACAAAACTAAAATCTAAAGAAAGCCAAGCTTTGTTGCTTGGCTTTTTAGTTTAAAACTTTCTCCACACCATTTTGTTGACAACGCCGGTGTAGGACTGGATGATTTTTACAACCTTATCGGAAACATTTTCTTCCACATAGTCTGGCACCGGGATGCCAAGGTCGCCGTTTTTATTCATTTCTACGGCAGTTTCCACCGCTTGCAACAAGCTGTCGCCGTCGATACCGGCTAAGATAAAGCCTGCCTTATCGAGCGCTTCGGGGCGTTCGGTGGAGGTACGAATGCAAACTGCCGGGAACGGATGACCAACACTGGTGAAGAAGCTGCTTTCCTCGGGTAATGTGCCGCTGTCGGAAATCACGGCAAAGGCATTCATCTGTAAGCAGTTATAATCATGGAAGCCCAAAGGCTCGTGCTGAATCACACGCTTGTCGAGTTTGAATCCTGTCTGCTCGAGTCTCTTGCGGCTTCTCGGGTGGCAGGAATAAAGAATCGGCATATCGTATTTTTCGGCAATCTTATTGATTGCGTTAAAGAGAGAAAGGAAGTTCTTTTCGGTGTCGATATTTTCTTCTCTATGAGCAGAGAGCAAAATGTATTTACCCTTTTCGAGACCTAATTTCTCATGCACCTTAGATGCCTCGATTTTTTTAAGGTTGCTGTGGAGCACTTCTGCCATGGGAGAGCCTGTGACATAGGTGCGCTCCTTGGGCAATCCGCAGTCGGCAAGATAGCGTCTGGCATGCTCGGAATACGCCATATTCACATCGGAAATAATGTCTACAATACGGCGATTGGTTTCTTCAGGCAAGCACTCATCCTTACAGCGGTTGCCTGCTTCCATATGGAAAATCGGAATATGGAGTCTCTTTGCGCCGATGACAGAAAGGCAGGAATTGGTATCGCCCAAAACGAGAACGGCATCGGGCTTGATTTCTGCCATCAAGTTATAGGAAGAAGCGATGATATTACCCATGGTATCGCCGAGGGTATCGCCCACAGCATTGAGGTAAATATCGGGGTCATCCAGTTCCAAATCGTGGAAGAAAACGCCGTTCAGATTGTAGTCGTAGTTTTGACCGGTATGTGCCAAAAGGCAGTCAAAATATTTACGGCATTTCTTGATAACCGCCGCAAGACGGATGATTTCCGGTCTTGTACCTACAATAATTAAAAGCTTTAATTTGCCGTTATTTTTAAAAGTTGCTTTCTGTTCCATTTGTTCCTCCAACTATTTTAAAGGCAGACTGCGTGCTTCGACAGCTTCGCCTGAATCTACTTTTGTGTAACGCGGCAAGCGGTTTTCCGCTTTGACAATGGCACCGGGCGCAATATGGCATCCGGCTTCTACATAACAGCCATGATCCACAACTGCACCTATGTTTATAATGCAGGCTTTTTCGAGGACTGTGTTTGTATTAATAATAGCCATGGGCATAACCACAGAACCATTTGCAATTTTTGCTTTGGGGCTTACATAGGCTCTGTCACTGATTATGGTAGCAAGGGCAATCCCCTCTTGCTCCAAACGATTTTCCCACTGTAAACGGGCTTCGTTATTGCCGAACGCCGGATACATTTCGGTATTTTCGGCTTTAAACTGCAAGTAGTCGCCGCACTTTCCCACGATGTTTTCGCCTGTAGCGTTATCATCTAAAAAAGCTATTGCTTCATATTTTCCGCTTTGCGCGGCAAGGTCTGCGACAACCTGCCCATGACCGCCTGCGCCTATAATCAGTAGTTTCATTGGTTCACTTTCTCTCCGAAGGTATCGGGATGATTCGGGTCAAACAGCTCGTTTGCCCACATGACTGTAACTAAGTTTTCAGTTTCGGATAAATTGATAATGTTATGCGTATAACCCGGTAACATATGTACGGCTTCGATTTTCTCGCCGCTGACTTCAAACTGCAAAATCTCATCACTGCCGATTTTGCGTTCTTCAATTAAGCCGTGACCGGACACAACGATGAAAAATTCCCATTTGGAATTATGCCAGTGCTCGCCCTTTGTGATACCGGGTTTACTGATATTTACAGAAAACTGGCCGCAATTTTCGGTTTTTAAAAGCTCGGTAAAGCTGCCACGGGCATCGACATTCATTTTAAGGGGAAAGCTTGTCTTTTCTTTCGGCAAATAGGAAAGATAGGTAGAATAGAGCTTTTTCGCAAAAGAATTGTTCGGAATGCTCGGCATTCTGAGCGTTTGGGGCTGCGCCTTAAACTGCTCCAGTAAATCTACAATCTCCCCGAGTGTAACCTTATGCGTTACCGGTGCACAGCAATAGGCTCCATCGGGTTTTAACACGGTATCTATACCGTCAAAGGTGCAATGATGTTCCTTGCCCTCTAAGGCGTCGAGCATTTCTTCGACCAAATCATCAATATAAAGAAGCTCCAACTGCACCTTGGGGTCATTGACCTGAATGGGCAAATCATTGGCCATATTATTGCAGAAAGTTGCCACGGCGCTGTTATAATTCGGGCGACACCATTTGCCGAAAAGGTTCGGGAAACGATAAACAAGCACCTTTGCGCCTGTTTCCTCGGCATAGGAAAAGAAAAGCTCCTCCCCTGCCTTTTTGCTTCTGCCGTATTCGCCGTCATATCTGCCGATGAGGGTCGCTTGAATGGAAGACGACAGCATAACCGGGCAGGTGTTGCCATGTTTTTTTAAGGTATCTAAAAGTGTGGAAGCAAAGCCGAAATTGCCCTTCTCAAATTCTTCGGGATCTTTCGGGCGGTTAACACCAGCAAGATTAAATACAAAATCGGCTTTAGCGCAATAGGCATCTAAATCTTCCGCCGAGTTATTTAAATCGTATTCGAAAATTTCTTCAATAGCAAGATTTGGGCGTGTACGGTTCTTGCCGTCTCGAATATTTTTGAGATTCTCCACAAGATTTTTACCGACAAAGCCCTTTGCTCCGGTTACCAAAATGTTCATTATTTTTCGCTCTCCCAAGCTTCTAATTCTTCACGGATATAAGAAAGCTCTAAGAGCTTAGCTTTGACTTCTTCTACATTCAAAAGGTCCGTGTTATTGGAATTAAATTCCGTGAGCGTATTACGTTTTGTATCGCCGTCTTTAAAATATTTATCATAGTTCAGACCACGGTTATCCGCAGGTACACGATAAAATTCGCCCATATCCACAGCTTTGCCGCACTCTTCGTTGGTTAAAAGGGTTTCATACATCTTTTCGCCGTGACGAATACCAATCACTTTGATGTCCTCTTCCTTGCCGCCGAACAGTTCCATAACGGCCTTTGCCTGCGTTTCAATCGTGCAAGCCGGCGCTTTTTGTACGAGAATATCGCCGCTGGTGCCATGCTCAAAGGCGAAAAGAACAAGGTCCACCGCTTCGTCCAGACTCATAATAAAGCGAGTCATAGAAGGCTCTGTAATGGTGATCGGATTGCCCTGCTTAATTTGGTCAATCCAAAGCGGAATTACACTGCCTCTGGAGCACATAACGTTACCATAACGGGTGCAGCAAATCTTGGTTTTATCGGTATTTCTGGATTTTGCAACCGCAACACGTTCTTCCAACGCCTTTGTAACCCCCATGGCGTTGACGGGATAAGCCGCCTTATCGGTAGAAAGGCAGATTACAGATTCTACGCCCTCTTCGATTGCTGCAGTTAAAACATTATCTGTACCAATTACATTGGTGCGCACTGCTTCCATGGGGAAGAATTCGCAGGACGGCACTTGCTTTAAGGCCGCTGCGTGGAAGATATAATCTACACCGTGCATCGCATTTTTTACAGACTGCAAATCACGCACATCACCGATATAGAATTTAATTTTATTGGCTTCTTCCGGCATTTTTGCCTGGAACTCGTGGCGCATATCATCCTGTTTCTTTTCGTCACGAGAAAAGATGCGGATTTCCCCGATATCCGTCTGTAAAAAACGGTTTAAAACCGCATTACCGAACGAACCGGTTCCCCCTGTAATCATTAATGTTTTGTCTTTAAAGAGTGACATTTTCAATTCCTCCTGTGCTTTTTACCGTTTATTTTTAAAATAGAAAAAATCAAATTCTTTTCATATGTATTCATTCCGAAGCCCAGCATTGCAAGGCCATAGACCCCAAGCATTACGCAAAGCTTAATTAAAAAGCCGACGACCGTTCCGGGGATAAAGAAATGCAAAAGGATGCCCACAGCCAACATAAGCAGGGCGCCCGGCAAAATGCCTTTCAAAAGATGACGGTAATAATAGCCAATCTTCATCTTTAATTTCTTTTTAAAAATAATATTCATTGCAACAACGTCGCCTAACATCAAGGAGATGAAGGTACCTATTGTTGCACCAAGTAAAGGATTCCATTTAATTAAGAAAACGGTTAACACAATATTCGCAAGAACAATTCCGATTTTCATATAGGCTTGTTCTTTATGTTGATTATATGCCCACAAGATTTGTGAACCAACCGCTTCCGTTAAAATGAACATATAGGCAAACATTAAAATAGAAGCTACTTTATAAGCTTCTTGGTTCGCCTCTCCTGCCCAAAGAATAATAAAATCTTTTCCGCAAACAAGGAAGCCGATGAAAATAGGCGCAAGAACCATGAGGATAATTCTGCCTACTTTTACCATTTCATCCGTAATCTCTTTGGGAGAAGCTTTCTGTTCTACCATTCGGACAATACCGGGCATTAAAACGCCGTTGAATGCCGAACCAATGCTTTGATAATATTGCACAACCTGTGCACCGACGCCGTATATACCAATTAAAGCAGCCGATGAAGCAACCAAGCTGCCTAATAAAAGCTGGTCGACCGTTGCATTTAATTGTGTGGCTATCATTTGTAAAAAAACCAGTGAAGAATAAGTCACAATCTCTTTTACAAAGGAGAACTCGATATGTTTAAACCTCGGGCGGATTTTCATATGACACAAAACATAAAGCGCCATAAAGCCTCGTAATAATACCGTTAAAGCGAGCTGAATACAAACAATGCCCAAGCTTCCGAAGCCTAAGCGTAAAACCAGAACCGTTGCCAGCATACGAATAATAATTTGAATGATAGAACTGATGCGTGAAACGGCAAAACGTTCATAGGCTAAAATAACATTATTAAAGCACGCTGTACCTAATGTTACAGAAGAAGTGAGCACAGTCACAAAGAGCAATTTTTGCCCTAAGGCCGTTTCGGCCGGCGTTAAGCCGTTGGCAAAAACCGTTGGGAAAACAGCCACCAAAATACAGCCGATGACCAAAGAAACCAAGGCTACTGAAACATAGAAAAGGATTGCAACCCCTAGGAATTGGCTTTCTTTTTCTTTATCGTTTTCTTCCTTGAATTTTGCAATATAGCGAATAATCGCATTGCCGACGCCTAAATCTAAAAGCAACAAATAGGCCGTAATGGCAGCAGACAATTTATATACGCCATATTCTGCCTGCCCGAGCGTTCTAATAATAAAAGGAGTTAAGAGCAAAGTGGACAGGACTTCAAAAATCATTAAAACATAGGATAGTATTACCCCTATTTTTCTATTCATTTTCCGTCCTCTTTTTTATTTCTTTTGCCGGAATACCTACTGCAATGCTATTTTCTGCAATGTGGCCTTTGACAAGGCTTTGCGCCCCGATGACTGCGCCGTTTTCTATGACAGAACCTTTCAAAACTTTGGCTCCGGCAGCAATCCAAACATCCGAACCAATCGTAATAGGGGCTACTGTATTCGGCTGTTTCGAAATAAGCTCACCGGCTTTTATGCCATGGTCCACATCAATGATATAACATTGAGCGGCTATCATCGTAGCTGTTCCTATTTTAATACCGCCGTCTTTGGAGGCATATAATATTGTGTTGTTGCCAATCGTTACATTATCCCCGATTTCAATTTGCCCGTCTCCGAAGAACTGAACCCCGGGATAAATCGTCACGTTTTTTCCAAACTTTAAATTTGTATTTATTAAGCCATAATTTCCCACTAAATGTGCCGTCTGACCTGTGCGAAGCTTGAAAATTTTCTCTCTGTATTTTTTTCTAAGCTTGTTTTTGACTTTATCCAAAAGCAATAAGATATGCATATTCGTCCCTCTGCTTTATTCCATAGTTTGTAAGAGTTTTGCTATATTCTGAACAAACTGCTTGTCCAATTTGTGAATTTCTTTTTTGCTGTCATACGGCTCGTCGAAATTTATGGATTTTACTGCTTCGGCAACCGCCTGAGGTGTATTTACATCATAATAATATAACAAATCATTGATCTCTGAACGCTTTAAAACATCAATGCGGACAGAAACGACACGAAGTCCGTTTTCTAAATAGGATAAAACCTTGCACGGAAAAGATGTTTCGTTATATTTGCCTTCCGGCGTTTGCGTACTCAAACCAACCTGACATCTCTGCATAAAAGAAATATATTCTTCTCCGCTTAAAAGTCCGTCATAAGTGACTTTGGCCTTGGCACTTTTAGAAATTTCTTCAATTCTTTTCTGCAAGTTCTGCTTATCGGCTTCTGTTCCAAAGCCTAAAATATGTATATGATAATTTTCCGGTAAGAAAGCGGCAGTTTCTACAGCAAGCTGTGCGCCGCCCTTTCTCGGATCGAATGTTCCTGCGTATAAAAGATGCTTTACAGACTCTTCATCAGCGAACACATTATTTTCTCTTTCCGCTTCGACATGGTATGTTCCATAAATAACCGCCGAAGGTTTCTTTTGCGTGTTTATTTTTTCATCCAGTAATTCTGTCGGGAAAATATATCCCTGCGCCATTTGTGCAAAAGCTTCTTCTTTTTGGGTGGTTTTCTCTTTTCCGATGACATCGCCATAGAGCTCTTCCACTTCTAACAGCAGCTTGAATTTCTTGATTTTTTTCAAGAATTTCACAGTGCGCATATAGCCGAGAGAATGATAGACTAAGACAACGGAATCTTTATCGGTATGTTTTAAGAGATAGCGAATCAGAGCGCATTTTAAACAAAATCTTTGCCAAATACGCTGCAAGGGATTTCCACTTGCTTTCGTCGGCATCAAGGTATAGGTAACATTTTCAGACAATTCACCCTGCCTTGCCGGATAAGCCTGTTTATTTCTTGTAGCACTCGCAGAAACGATTTCAACTGCATAGCCATTTCTTTTTAACGCTTCTGCTATATAATTCATTTTATTGGTGGCTGCTAATACACAGTTTCGATTTTCTTCGCTTTTAGGCACATCGTAATAGCCTAAATAAAGAATCTTTTTCATCTGTTTTCGACCCCGATTCTATCCGTGATACCAAAAGAAGTGGTAAGGAACCATTGCTGCATTCCCCATATTGGCAAGAATAAAATATAAAAAGAACACACAGTTTATGCCTGTTCTTAAAAATCTTTTTCCTTTAAAGTCGGATTTCGTTAAGGCATAAGGAAGCATTACAACGCCTATGATGCTGAAATACATACTGATTCTGAAAAATTCCGCAATTACAGGTGTTAATGCCTGGAAGAAAATACCGATAGAATAAACCGAGAGGAAGAATCTTAAATCCTCATCTTCTTTGATAGATTTCCAAGACAAAACAAGGAAAGTTACTAAAATGACGCACTGAATGGCAAGACCTGTTAAATTGTTATTAGAAACATATGTATCACCGTATGCACCATAAGCACCATCTGAAACCAAGGATTGCAAGAATTGTGCAATTTGATTTTGGAATGCAAAGGTGACACCCAACAATACAGGGATAATCACTGCATACATTTTTCTGATTTTCAATTTATAAATAGGCCAAGCTAAAAATACAACTAACGCCGTATTATGGAACAACGCCGCCACACAGACGAAAAGAGCAAATTTTAAATTCTTATTCTCTCGAAGTGCTATGTACGCCATCATAACAAAGGCTAAAGCCAAGGTTTGCTTAATACCAGTCATAAAGAAAAAGGTAAAGCCAAGCGAAAGGAGCATTAATGTGCTCATAAAATAGTTTGTAGAAAACTTTTTCAAATAAATGGCCACTGCAACCGTGATCACCAACGCTACACAAAGCAAATAAAGGGTAACGTTACTTGAAAAAATCACGTTCAGACATTTATTAAAGAAATAAAAGCCATAGTTTTGTTTACCGAAATCTCGGTTTGCATTAAATACATCGTTCCAAGGGATATAAGAATAAGAGAGAAAGCCTTTGCAATAACGCTCTGTATCGGAACCGATAGACGTAGAACGCAAACCCATCATTAAACAGGAAAGTATGCTTGTGCAAACCAACATGGTTTTATTATTTTTCTGCCCGGTAAGAATCCAAAGCAACATACATAAGAATATAAAAACAAGATAAACCGTCATGAAATTAAGCCCCTTATTGCATAACCATATTTTCCCAGACTTCTAAATATGCCCTACAATTTTTTTCCTTATCAAAACTTTGTTCTGCCTTTTTTCGGCAATTTTCAGCATAAAGCGCTTTTCCGTTTTTCGCAATTTCTTGGATTGCGTTAGAAATGCCCTCTACACCTTCTGCTAATTCAACAACCCTGCCGCAGCCATTGGCAACCAGCTCCGGAGACGCTGTCGAATTGTATACAACCGCAGGCGTCCCGCACGCCAAAGCTTCGGCAACTACTTTACCAAAGGTTTCCTGTTTGGAAAGCTGAACAAAGACATCTGCACCAGAATAAAGTTCAGCCAGCTGTGTTACAGAATTGGTTGTGGAAACAGGAATTATATTCGAGGGTAAAAGCGTCGTTTCCGGTATATTGCCGACTAATACGATTGCATACTTCTGATTTAAAATTTTAGAAAGCTCTATAAATTCTGTTAGGCCTTTCGATTCTGTCCAACTGCTGGCCACGCCTAAAATCATGGTCTTATTTTCAATATTCAGGCGTTTTTTTATATCCGATTGCGTGGGTTTAAACGCTGTTAAATCCACCCAATTATAAATTCGTTTTAAAACAGAGGCATTTTGTAAAATCGGAGATTTTTCGGCTTCCGATATCATCCATTCCGAAACACCGATCACCCCTAAATGCTGCATCTGATTAAAGTATTCTTTTTTGTATTGAAACATATCCGCTGTCTTATCCAAAAACCAGCTTGGCAATTCTTTATAGTAAGCACATGCTTCACACTGGGTTTGCCATTTATAACAGCCGTGTACAAAATAATGCATACAGCCACCTGTAAAGAAGAAACAATCATGCAGTGTGAGTGTTGTCGGTATATTATTTTCGGCTAAATAAGAAAGCAACATCGGTACATTTACATAATTGCCATGCAAGTTTCCAAGATGAACCACATCCGGCTTATACTCCTGCAAAAATGAAAGCAATTTTTTAGTGGCATAAGTAGAATAGCACTCTTTTTTTCCGGTTACCCGAGACAAAAGCGCATGCATTTTATGGTCCAGCGTATTTCCCATGAAATAAGCATTCTCTATGTTATTTTTTTGATTTCCGTATACGATTGTGCACATATGCCCCTTGGCAAGCAGATAATCCTGCAGCTGCGCATATGTTCTGCCTGTACTGCCATAACCGTATACCGCATTGATAATAACTACTTTCATACTTACTCCCTTAGGACTCTTAGGTTACTCTTTGCCTGCTGTTCATTTTTGAAACTCTAAAAGCAGTTTGTCTTGTAAAGCTTGTCTATCGTGATGCTTTTTCGCATAATCACGAATTTGCTTTTTACGCTCTTCTAAATCTGCTTCGGTTATTTCTTTTAGAATCTCCTCTAATCTTGCCATATCGTCTTCTACAAATGCGCCTGCGATTTGGCGAACATATTCTATAGAGGCAATGCCTTGCGGGCCGATTGCCAAAAGAACGGAGCCGCTTTGCAAGCAATCCACAATTTTAGTAGAAAAAGAGTAGCGAACAACTTTCTTTTGCTTTTCCTCAAAAGATTCCACATGCAACACCACATCGGATTGCTGCATGATTTGTTTTATTTGGGCATAGGGTTTCGGTGCACAAAGTGTAGAAGCCCCTTCCACATTCAACTGATTCGCATACGCCGGGGTAACTTGAGTTGCGGTATAAATATCCAAATGTATGGGCGTTGCGCCTGTAGAATTTCTTTTCTCGATTGCACGAACGAGTGCCGCTAACGTATCCGCTCTACCATAAAGCAAGTTGCCGGCATAAACCATTTGAATTGTGTTCTGTTTTTTCGGTTCTGCATTTAAAGCAGAAAAATCGCAAACTTTATATAAGGGTTCTATCGGCTTTTTAAAGATCTGCTCATATTCTTTACAAAGCAAATCCGATGCACCATAAAGCTTGTCGCATAAAGCAATCTCACGCTGAATACGCTTCTTTTGCTTTTCATTTTCGGCATTTCCAAAGACATCGTCTGCAATATAAGCCACAATTTTGCTTTGAGGCGCTAGTTCATGTACCCGTTCTAATAATAACGCAGAAGCATCACCGAGTATAAACGTAAAAATAATATCCGGGTTTACTTCTTGAATGTATTTCTCTAAGTTTGCGTTGTCCCACTTTTTCTGTTCAAATATCCAGTTATCTATTTTATGTGCAACTGAAATTCCGAATTTATGAACCAAATTGATTAGCTTTTTTTCGCCGTGATTCTGCCCGCTATCCTGCGTTTCTGCCTGTTCGTTTTGGGCTACGGTAAAGCTATAACCGATTTTTTCCTTTTGCATCCAATGACGAACGGTATCCTGAATGGTAATTCTATAATATTTTTTGCAAATCGCATTATGAGGGTTGGAAGAGCGTCTGTATAAAGAAAAGAATTCTATATTTTGAAGCCCGCCAAACCAATTGGAAATCGTGTTGCCAAAAGCATTTTCGTCCGACCACTCAATATTGGACAATACTAAAATTCTCATAGTTTTCCTTTCCCTACACAGCCTTCTTTGCCAAAATCATTCCTCTATTGTAAGCCACTCGCCTAATTGCTTTTCCCATTTTTCGGGTTTCATCGGCCAGAATCCACCACCGTGGAAGAAGGTGTATTCCCCAAAATAGACCGTACCGTCAATTTCATAGAAATCCATTCTCACAAACGGAATTCCGGCGGAAAGCGTTTTGGCAAAGGCTTTCATCTGTTCAAAGGTTTCCGGTTTCTCTATTTTTTTGTCTGAATTCGGATGAATGTTTTCAATATCCAAGTGATTGAATTCCATATCGAAGAAATCAAAACGACAATCGGTATCTCTGTCTGTTGCCACAAACATGATTTTCGGTTCTCCATGGAAGCAGAAAAATTTATAATCGTTAATTGCGCCGTTTTCAAATTCTCGGATTAACGGTTCTGCTAAAATTCTCGGCTTTACATTTTTATAAGGATATTCTCTGCCAATGCAAAAGCTATTGAGCTTCATGCGTCCGTCAAAAAAGGTTTTCAGTTTTGCCTTCTCCATTTGACTTTTGTCATAAATCAACTTTACGCTTCCGGAGTCGTGGCTGCACTTTAAAACAAAGGCTTGAGGTAAAGAGTCAAAATCTATATCGTCAAACTTGTCCCACGCCCCAAGAGTCGGAATGGTATGCCCTTTTCCGATTTTGGCATCTACAATTTGCTTGACTTCCACTTTATCCACCAAGTCTGTATATTCCGCTTTCTGATTATGCAGTTTCAGCCAGTTTTCTTTTTCGTTAAACCCGGTCGGATGATCCAAATTTAACTTTTTACCCGTCTTAATCTTATAAACCAGTTTCAAATACTGCGCATCCGGAATAAAGGACAGCAAACGGATCAGTTTTAATCTGAACTCTCTGTTTTTTACGATTTTTTTGTAATCGAGCATTACAAATTCTCCTTATACCACTCAATAGCGGCATTGATACCACGTTCAAAGCTCCAATCCGGATCATAACCCAAAAGTTTTTTCGCTTTGCTGATATCGGCATTACTATGCTTAATATCCCCTTTACGGTCTGGACCATAAATCGGCTCAATATCCACATTTAAAGCCTTTGTCAAGCCGTAATAAATATCTATAAGAAATTCTCTACCGCCGTAGGCAATATTGAAAGCCTCACCTGCTGCTTCATGCGGTGCAAGACAAGCTTTTAAGTTTGCTTCGATTACATTTTCAATATAGGTAAAATCACGGCTCTGTTTGCCATCTCCGTTGATAGTAGGACGTTCGCCGTTCAGAAGCTGCTTTAAAAATTTCGGAATAACCGCTGCATAGGCACCGTCGGGATCCTGTCTGCGGCCGAACACGTTAAAATAGCGCATACCATAGGTATCTAAGCCGTAAAATTTTGTATAAAGCTTTGCCCATTCTTCATCGCAGCGTTTTGTGAGTGCATATGGAGACAACAAATTGCCTTCACGACCCTCGGTCTTTGGCAAATTCGGTTCATCGCCATATACAGAGGAGCTGGAAGCATAAACGAACTTCTTAACGCCGTTTTGACGTGCTGCTTCAAGCATATTCAAAGTGCCTTCAATATTATTTTTGCAATAGAAGATAGGCATTTCCAAGGAACGAGGCACACTACCCCATGCAGCTTGATTCAGCACATAATCCACGCCCTCGCAAGCCTTCATGCAGGTTTCTAAGTCTTTAATGTCGCCCTTGATAAATTCATAATTCGGATTGCCCTCAAACATTTTTACGTTGGATTCCTTGCCTGTGGACAAGTCATCTAAGCAACGTACTTGATAGCCCATATTTAAAATGGTTTCACAAAGGTTGCTGCCGATAAATCCGGCACCACCTGTAACTAAGAATTTACTACCTTCCGGGAATTTCAAATGCGCATATCCCATGGTTTACAGCCTCCAATAAAGATATTCTTTTTCTTCGTATTCTTTTCTGTTAAGCAATCCCTTTAAATCGAGCAAAACTTTTTTACCTTCGCCAAACATAGACGCAAATTTTGCTTCGCTATAAGATTTGAACTCATCGTGAGCAACAGCAAGAACAACCGCATCCATATTCTGAATATCCTCTACGGCATCGAACTCTACACCGTAAAGTTTCTTGGCTTCGGCACTGTCTGCAACCGGATCAGCAATCATAGGCGTAATACCATATTCTTTAAGTTCATTCACGATATCAATAATTCTTGTATTTCTTGTATCGGGACAATTCTCTTTGAACGTAAAGCCTAAAAGAGCTACTTTAGCATTCTGCACGGTTTTGTTCGCTTTGATCAGGCTCTTTACAATATTTTCAGCCACATATTTGCCCATGTCATCATTGATGCGTCTGCCGGAAAGAATCACTTGGCTGTGATATCCCATCTGTTCTGCTTTATAAGTCAAATAGTAGGGGTCAACACCAATGCAGTGACCGCCGACAAGGCCGGGATAGAAGTGCAGGAAATTCCATTTTGTGCCTGCTGCTTCCAAAACAGATTTTGTATCAATACCCATTTTATTAAAGATAATGGAAAGCTCATTCATAAAAGCAATATTGATATCTCTTTGGCTGTTTTCAATTACCTTGGCTGCTTCAGCAACTTTAATGGATTCTGCTCTATGTACACCTGCATCCACAACGATTTCATAAACCTGTGCAACTGTATCTAAGGTTTCTGCATCCATACCGGAAACAATTTTGGTAATCGTATTCAAGCGATGCACTTTATCTCCGGGGTTAATTCTTTCCGGAGAATAACCGATTTTAAAATCGACCCCGCATTTTAAACCGGATTCTTTTTCGAGAATCGGTACACAAACATCCTCCGTAACACCGGGATATACAGTAGATTCAAAAACAACAATAGAACCTTTGGTAAGATTTCTGCCGAGAATACGGCTAGCTCCCTCAACCGGCGTTAAATCCGGTGTATGGTCTGCATTAACCGGTGTCGGTACAGCTACAATATGGAATTTTGCATCACGAAGTCTTGTTTCATCCGCTGTAAATTCTACCGTAGAAGCTTTAATTGCCTCATCCCCCACCTCGTTAGTAGGATCCACGCCGGACTTGTAAAGATCAATCTTTGCTGCATTGAGGTCAAAGCCGATAACCTGCACACCACGCTTTGCAAATTCGATTGCAATCGGCATACCAACGTAGCCAAGACCTACCAAAGAAAGCTTTTCTTCATTTTTTTTAAGTTGCTCACACAAGGACATTTTCATTTCTCCTTTATTTTTTATAGAATTTTTCAATTCTTATAAAGTTTTGATTTTCATAATTTCCATAATAGATGCGTTTACTTTTTTAACATCATATTTTTCTTCCGCAATTTTTCTGCCGTAATCTCCCATTTCAACAGCTAATTGAGGATGATCAATGAAAATTTGCATTTTTTCAACTATGGCATCCACATTTTGTACCGGTACTATATAGCCATTTACACCGTCTTGCACGGTTTCTCTGCATCCGGGTGCATCCGTCGTAATAATGGCTCTGCCGCACGCCATGCTCTCCAAAACTGTTTTCGGTGTTCCTTCATGGTAGGACGGCAACACAAAAGTAGAAGCTCTTTCAATAAAAGGCCGAACATCGCTTTGTTCGCCGAAATAAGTTATGGTTCCGTCCTCTGTATATTTTTCCAGTTCCTCCGGCTTTAAAGCTGTCGGATTGGTATCATAAGGGCCGACCAAAAGGCAGTTGACCATTGGATTTTGGGCTTTGATTTTTCTACAGGCCTCTAAATATTCCATGATGCCTTTATCTTTAATTAAACGTGCAATCATTAGAAAGGTCGGGGTTTCCGGATGCGGAGTCACCACAAAAGCCTTTGTATCTACACCTGAGCCATTGATGATTTTACATTTTTCACGAGGAACAATGCCTTCGTTCACAAAGGTGCTTAAATCGTCTTCATTCTGAAACATGACAGATTGGCTGTTCTTCAAAGCGATTTTATATTCTGTTTTCATCATAGTTTTGACAAGCTTGTTTTTAAAACCTTTTCCCCTAAAAACAGAACCAAGTCCCGCAACCAAAGGATAAACCTCTGCAATGTGATTTTTCTTTGCGGCAAGGCATGTATAAATAATCGTTTTGGCCTGATAGCAAAAGATTTTTTCAGGCTTTTCTTCTTTTAAAATGGTATTTAATTCCGAAAGTGTCTTTAAATCGTGTAAAACATTTAAACCGTTACGCTCTACGTAGAGCCTTTTGTAGAGGATACCGTTAGCGGCAAATTTTTCTTTCCACTCGGATTCGGGTTCCTGCCCTAAGGCAATGACTTGATAGCCTTTTGCAACAAACTCCTTCATCATATTCATGCGGAACCAAAAGAGCGAAGGTGTGTGGCTGGAAACGACCATAATCGTTTTAGGCTTTGCAGATGCTGTGCTCTGCGTTGTTCCCGGTTCCCTGTTTATATTCTGCGCTTCTTTCTGCACAATTTGTGAAGAAGAATACTGGCCTGCCTGTGCAGCGGCAGCTGCAACCGGTACTTTTTCTAATTTTTTCAGTTCACCTGTTCCGCCCTCTACAACACCATCATGTTTTAAAACGGAAACAATGGTGCCGAAAAAGCATTTGCAATCGAAAGGAAAACTTAGATTTTTAACATATATTCCGTCTAACCTTGCTTTTTCTGCTATTTCAAGCTCATCACGGCCGTTAATTTGTGCCCAACCAGTCAGTCCGGGTTTTACATCATTTGCGCCGTAACGTTCTCTTTCTGCAATTAAATCATATTGATTCCAAAGAGCCGGTCTCGGGCCGATAATGGACATCTTTTGTGTAAAAATCTGGTAAATCTGCGGTAACTCATCTAAGCTGGTTTTTCTTAAAATTTTTCCCACACGGGTTATGTATTGTTCCGGATTATCCAGCATATGCGTCGGCATATCATGCGGCGTGGACATTTTCATACTGCGAAACTTAATCAAATTAAAATAGGTAAGTTCACCGTTCTTTTTTTCTCCGACACGCTTCTGTTTAAAAAAGACCGGGCCAGGATCATCCACAACAATGGCCAAAGCGATTACAGCCATTGGAATTGCCAAGACAACAATGCCACAAAAAGAAAGAATAGTATCTATAATTTTCTTAAAAGCCTGTTTATACATTTCTACAATTTCCCCAATACTTTTCTTGATTTATCTCCATTTACTCGATTTTACATAGCAAATCTAATATTTTCTAAAATTAGGCAGACTCCCCCCATATAATCTAAACAATTATATCACGCAAGAGATTTACTGTCAATTCGCCGTTAGAAGATATTCAACAAATCTCACGAAAAACGATTAATAATTTTAAAATTATTTGTATTTATCTAAGAAATTTTACTGACACCTTTTCCCTTTTTAGGCAAAGATATATTTTCTCAGATTTTTTGTTTTTTCTTAAAAAATCTCGCTGGAATTTTTTACTATTCGGCGGAAATTGTGCTATAATAGAAAGGTAAGAATTAAAACAAACACATATAGATAAAATTTTAAAAAACGGAGGACAGTATGACAACCATTAGAGCAGAAATTCCTGAGCAGTATAAATGGGATATGACTACAATTTATGCAAATGCCGATGCCTTTGAGCAGGATTTTAAGAAGGCAGAAGCGTGCATTGCCGATTACGGCAAGCATATGGACACCATGTTAAGCGGTCCGCAGGCACTTTACGAGGCCCTTTCGGATTATTTTGACACCGATCGTTTGATTGAAAAGCTGTATGAATATGCGGCAAGAAGCTTCGATGTGGATACTTCGGTGAACGCGATGCAGGCGCTTTCGGCAAGGGTTATGGATTTATTCCGTAACATGGGCGCTGCCACCTATTTTGTGACGCCGAATCTTTTAAAGCTGGATGAGGAAACACTGGAGAAATGGTATAAGGAATATCCACCTTTAGAAAAATTCCGTCGAAACATTGCTTTAGAGCTTCGCCGCAAACCGCACACGCTTTCCGAAGAATGCGAAAAATTACTGGCGCAGGTGGCTACCGGCATCGGCGGTCACGATGACACCTATGAAATCTTAACCGACTGCGACATGACCTTCGGTAAGATTCGGGATGAAGAAGGCAAACTGGTTCGTTTAACGGGTGCGAATTATATTCCCTTTGAAATGAGCCAGAACCGCCGTGTCCGCAAGGCGGCTTTTAACAAATTCTATGAGGGCTACGCACAATACGGCAACACCATTGCCACGATTATTAACAGCTTTATCAAAGAGCTTGCCATGCTCGCCAAGGTTCGCGGCTATCAAAGTGCTTTAGAGGCTTCTACCTTTGAGGATGAGGTTACACCTGAAATTTACAACAACCTCATTGAAACCGTTAAGAAGAATTTGCCTGTGCTGTTTGAATATTATGACTTAAAGCGTGAAATGCTCGGCGTTTCGCATTTGCATATGTATGACCTCTATCCCCCGCTGGTTGCGGATTGCGACACCAAATACACTTACGAGGAAGCGGTGGACGAGGTTCTCGATATGGTCAAAATCTTCGGTGAAGAATATCACAGCGTGCTTTCTAAGGGCATTAAAGAGGAAAAATGGGTGGATGTTTTCCCGAACGACTGCAAAAGAGGCGGTGCTTACAGTGCCGGCTGCTACGACACCGAACCGCGCATGCTCTTAAACTTTAACGGCACACTCGAGGATGTTTCGACCCTTGCGCATGAAGCCGGGCACTCCATGCACTCCTATATGTCCAGAAAATACAACGATTACAATGTTTCGGGCTACAAGATTTTTGTAGCCGAGGTCGCTTCAACGGTCAATGAATTACTGCTGGCGCACAAAAAGCTTCGGGAATCTCAAAACGATTTGGAAAAGCTTTCGATTTTAAATCACATCATGGAAACCTTTAAAGGTACACTCTTCAGACAGACCATGTTTGCAGATTTTGAAAAGCAGATTTACGAAACGGTAGAAAGCGGTCAGCCACTGACGAAGGAATTAGTCAGCGAGAAATATTACGCACTTGTAAAAGAATATTTCGGTCCGCGTGTCATTTGTGACAAGCCCATTGAAAACGAATGGATGCGTATTCCGCATTTTTATTACAATTTCTATGTTTACAAATATGCGACCTGCATTTCTGCCGCGGCAAGCATTGTAAAGAGAATCGAGACCCAAGGTGACGCCTATATTGAGAAATATATCGACTTCTTAAAATGCGGCGGTTCGATTTCGCCTGTAGACAGCCTGAAAGTCGCCGAAATCGACATGACCTCCCCTGCTGTGATTGAGGATGCGATTTCGGTATTCAAGGAAACCGTGGAGCAGTTCCGCACGCTTGCCAAAAAGGTTGGCATGTTAAAATAAATTATCTTTTATAGGCGCTTTTGTGACCACAGTAAGCTTTAAATACACGGGAGCAAGACGTCAAAGGTTCCCTTTTAAACAGTATAACGCTGGACTTCATTTCTTTAGAGTCCAGCGTTATTTTGGCTTTATAGGACTTTGATGTAACGGAATGTGGATTGCAAAGTCAAAGCAAACAGCGTATACTGGTTTCATAAGGATTGGAGCGTGATTTCATGTGGCTAGTGGCTTCTGTTTTTTCCGCTTTCTTTGCGGGAATTACAGCAATTCTTGCAAAATGCGGCATCAAAGAGACGGATTCAGATGTTGCAACAGCACTGAGAACTATCGTTGTTCTGCTATTTTCTTGGGTCATGGTATTTGTGGCAGGTTCAGCCCAAACAATTCCCCAAATCGCACCGAAATCTTTGCTGTTTTTGATTTTGTCCGGCATTGCCACAGGTGCTTCTTGGATTTGTTATTTCAAGGCGCTTTCTTTAGGCGATGTAAATAAGGTTGTTCCCATTGATAAATCCAGCACGGTATTATCCGTACTGCTCGCCATTATTCTCTTCCATGAAACTGAACATTTAGCGATTAAACTGATTGGCACAGTGCTGCTTACCATCGGTATCTTTTTAATGATTCAAAAGAAAGCAAACAAAAACGAGCCGAAAAATAACTGCCGCTGGATGATTTATGCTCTTCTTTCCGCTATATTTGCCGCCTTAACCTCGATTCTTGCAAAAATCGGAATTACCAATGTAGAGTCTAATTTGGGAACCGCACTTCGCACAGGCGTGGTTTTAATTATAGCTTGGATCATTGTGTTTGCAAAAGGAAAACAAAAGCAAATCAAAACCATTCACAAGCGTGAGCTTGTCTTTATTTTTCTGTCGGGACTTTCCACCGGCGCTTCGTGGCTATTTTACTATTATGCCATTCAAAACGGTATCGTCAGTGTAGTTGTGCCCATGGACAAGCTGAGTATTGTGGTAACCGTAATTTTTTCTTATGTAGTATTCAAAGAAAAACTCAGCAAAAAAGCCTTTGCCGGACTTTTTCTCATGGTGCTTGGCACCTTGGTAATGGCGATATGGGCATAAGGGCTTCTACGAAGAAAATTTGTCTTTTCTATAGCAAAATCCCCTGTACAAAAAAAACGTACAGGGGATTTTTTATGGACATATAAAAACAAATCACTTTATGGGATTAGGCTTTCTGTTCGCCGCGCATGATAGATTCTGCATATTCGGTAGCGAGAACGCCTTCCGGTGTGCCAGTTTCTTTGGAAAGGGTCATGATGTGCTCTACGGTGTTGTAGATATTGTAAACCTTTTTGAGTACTTCTTCCTCATTGTAGTTGCCTGCCGCTTCGCCTGCTGCGTTGATAACGCCGCCGGCATTGATGATGAAGTCGGGCGCATAAGCGATGCCAAGTTCTTTTAAGGCTTCGCCTGCGGCTTCATCCAAAAGCACGTTGTTTGCCGCGCCTGCGATGATTTTGCAGTTGAGCTGTTTTGCGGTTTCGATATTTACGACTGCACCGAGTGCGCAGGGTGCGAAGATGTCGCATTCCTGGGAAAGAATCTTGTCGGCATCGACTGCGGTTGCACCAAATTCTTCCACTGCTTTTTTGAGGGTTTCTTTATTGTGTAAGTTCGAAACATAAAGCTTTGCGCCCTCTTTATGGAGATAGCGGCAAAGGTCATAGCCAACCTTACCGATACCCTGAACGGCAACGGTTTTGCCCTTTAAGTCATCACTGCCGAAAACGACCTTAGCCGCCGCTTTCATGCCCTGCCAAACACCGATAGCGGTATAGGGAGATGGGTCGCCACTGACTGCCGGTGTGCCGCAAAGATAGCTGGTTTTTCTTGCCATGATTAGTGCATCATCACAGTTTGTATTGACATCTTCCGAGGTGATATAGCAGCCGCCGAGACCGTTTACGGCTTCTGCAAATGCTTCGAACATTTTTTCGGTTTTGTCTTTGGGGTCTGCGATGATAACAGCCTTACCGCCACCAAACTGGAGGCCTGCTGCTGCATTTTTATGAGACATGCCACGAGAAAGACGTAAAACGTCGAAAAGTGCTTCTTCTTCGGACGCATAAGGCCAAAGTCTGCAGCCGCCGATTGCCGGACCTAGGTTCGTATTGTGCACAGCAATAATCGCTCTGAGCCCTGCTTCTTCATTGTTGACAAAGAGTACTTTTTCGTGCCCATACTCTACCATATTTTCCATTACTTTCATGATTTTTTCCTTCTTTCTGAGTGGAATATTTTTTTGTGAAAGTGCGTTAAAACGGCAATCTTTCAAAATCGGCTGTCGCGATTTAAGGCATATTATAGCATCATCTTTTTAAAAATCAAGCCTTATTTTTTCGAAGATTTCTTGGAAAAAGGCACTTTAAAGCTTGGCGTTTTTTTGTGCTTATATGTATATAAAAACTATCAAGCAAAGGCTGTAAAATTGGCTTTAAACTTCCAAAAAAATTTTTAAAAAAAGCAGATTTTACCCTTGCCATAAGCTTTTTAACATTTTTAAAAATTAGTGTTGACAATCGCAAATCGAGATGCTATAATCGGCAGCATAAATTGCAAAAGCGTTGATGAAGACGGTTTTGAACAGCGAAATCTTCAGAGAGTCGGCATTTGGTGTGAGTCGATGTTTTCCGTTCTATAACCCATCCCTTCTGAGCCGGAAATCCGAACAGCCGTTTGGTTTAGTAGACGTTTCCCGTATGCCTGCGTTAAAGGATAGGGCTTGTTAGAGTCTGAAGTGGCAATTCCTTGTGGAATTGCAATTTGAGTGGTACCACGGGTTTATTATAGCTCGTCTCAAGAATTATCTTGAGACGGGCTTTTTTTGTTGCTATTTTTACAGAAAGGAAGAAAGAAAATGACCAATCAATCTACAATCAGCCAATTGCAGGAGATCGCACTTCGTATTCGCGAGATGCGTGACATTTTAGGATACAGCGTGCAGAAGATGGCGCAGCTCACAGAAATTTCTGTAGAGCAATACCGGGAATATGAATCCGGCACCGCCGATCTACCGTTCACCTATATGCACAAATGTGCAAAGGTGTTCGGCATTGAAATTGCAGACCTTTTGGAAGGCTACAGCCCGAAACTGACTGGTTACACCGTCAGCCGCAAGGGCAAGGGTCTTGTGACCGCCAGCGAGGACGGCATCACAATTCAAGATATGGCGCCACTCTTTCACAAAAAAATCGCTACCCCCTACTGGGTAACTTACGAATATTCCGACGAGCTGCAAAAGCAGCCGATTCACACCACGACCCATTCCGGTCAGGAATTTGACCTCATCATCAAGGGCTCACTCAAGGTCAAGGTCGGTGAGCACGAAGAGGTACTGCACGAGGGTGACAGCATCTTCTATAAATCCTCTACCCCGCACGGTATGATTGCAGTAGATGGTCAGGATTGTGTGTTCCTCGCGATGATCATGGTCAGCGACACCACAGACCAGCCGCTCTATATCGATCAAAGCCACAAAAACCTCACCGGCCAACCGCTCCTTTGCCAGAAATTCATCCACACCGAAGAGGATGAAAACGGTGCACTGAAAGACATTCACTTTGAGGATGCCGACAGCTACAACTTCGCGTTTGACACCGTAGATGCTATCGCGAGACGCGAACCCGACAAGCTGGCGATGCTCCATATTTCCAACGACATGGTGGAACGCCATTTCACCTTTAAGGACATGAAGGATGCTTCTTCACAAAGCGCGAACTACTTTAAATCGCTCGGCATCAAAAAGGGAGACCGCGTAATGCTCGTTTTAAAGCGACACTACCAATTCTGGTTCGCTATCCTAGGTCTTCACAAGCTCGGTGCTATCGCGATCCCGGCAACCAACCAGCTGGTAGAGCACGATTTCACCTATCGCTTTAAGGCCGCCGGCGTAAACGCCATTCTTTGTACGGCAGACGGCGACACGGCACATCAGGTGGATTTGGCAGAAGCTAAGCTCGGCACGCCGCTTACAAAAATGATTGTCGGCGGCGAGCGCGAGGGCTGGCACAATTACGATAAGGAATTCGTCCTTTTCAGCCGCCGCTTCGTTCGTACGGAAGATGCGCCCTGCGGCAATGACCCGATGCTTATGTTCTTCACCTCCGGCACCACGGGCTATCCCAAAATCGCGATGCACTCCTATAAATACGCGCTCGGGCATTATGTGACCGCCAAATACTGGCACATGGCAGACCGCGGCGGCTTGCACTTCACGATTTCTGAAACTGGCTGGGGCAAGGCACTTTGGGGTAAGCTTTACGGACAATGGCTTTGTGAAAGCGCCGTATTCACCTATGATTTCGACCGCTTCCAAGCCGACAAGATTTTACCGATGTTCAAGAAATACAACATCACCACCTTCTGTGCACCGCCAACGATGTACAGAATGCTCATCAAGCAGGATTTGAGCCAATACGATTTATCCTCGATTCAGCACGCCACAACCGCTGGCGAAGCACTGAACCCCGAAGTTTTCTATCAATTTGAGAAAGCCACCGGCTTACAAATCGCCGAGGGCTTCGGTCAGACGGAAATGACCCTGAGCATCGCCAATCTTCTCGGTACTATCTTAAAGCCCGGTGCTATGGGTAAACCCGTTCCCGGCTACGGCGTAGACCTTGTGGATGCAGACGGCAATCCCGTGCCGGACGGTGTCAACGGTGAAATCGTTGTCCACACCGACCCCAGTTCCCCCTGCGGCATCTTCCTCGGCTACTATCAAGACGAAGCAAAGACCAAAGCGGTTTGGCATGACGGTCTTTATCATTCCGGCGACCTTGCCTGGCGCGATGAGGACAGCTATTACTGGTATGTTGGCAGAGCGGATGACGTCATCAAATCTTCCGGCTACCGCATCGGGCCGTTCGAGGTCGAAAGCACCATCATGGAACTGCCTTACGTTTTAGAATGCGGTGTTTCCGCCGCACCCGATGAAATCCGCGGTCAAGTGGTTAAGGCCAGCATCGTACTTGTTCCCGGTACAGAAGGCACGGATGCCTTAAAGAGAGAAATCCAAACCTATGTCAAACAGCGTACCGCACCGTATAAATATCCGAGAATCGTCGAATTCTTAGACGAACTGCCCAAGACCATCAGCGGTAAAATCATCCGCAACAAGCTGTAAAGCGGAAAGGAGTCGACCGAATGGAACACAAACGTTTAGCCCTTTTTGCAGGACATTATGGCACAGGCAAAACCAATATCGCCGTGAACTATGCGCTCTTTCTTCGCCGTCTCGGCAAGAAGGTTTGCATTGCGGATTTGGATATTGTAAATCCCTATTTTAGAACGAAGGACAGTGCCGAAGAATTAGAACGCGCCGGCATTGATTTAATCTCGCCGCAATACGCCAACACCAACGTGGATTTACCGGCACTTCCGGCAGAGGCTTACCGCCTTGTGGAAGACAAAAGCTGCTACGGTGTTATGGACATCGGCGGCGATGACCGAGGGGCTTATGCACTCGGCAGATATGTGCCTTATATTATAAAGGAAAACAATTACCGCATGGTATATGTCGCCAACTGCTACCGACCGCTCACTCGAACGGTAGATGATGCCCTCGAGGTCATGGCGGAAATCGAGCAGGCCTGCGGACTTCGATTCACCGATATTGTGAACAACTCGAACCTCGGGGAAGAAACCACCGCCGAAACGGTTCTTAATTCCTTAGATTTCATAAACGAGCTAAGCGAGAGAAGCGGTTTGCCGGTTTTCATGCATACGGCAAAGGCAAGCACCTGCGAGGCGCTCGAGGGCAAGCTTTCCCCACTTTTACCCTTACATTTACAAGAAAGATATTTTGATTTGCCGCAGGAAGGCGGATTTTAAGGAGGATGAAATATGGCAAAAGTAACATTTCAGTCGGAGCTTTGCAAGGGCTGCGGTCTTTGCGTCAATGCCTGCCCCAAGGGAATTTTAAAGATTGATACCGACCAAATCAACGCAAAAGGCTATTCACCCGCAATGATGACGGACCAAAACAGCTGTATCGGCTGTGCATTCTGTGCAACGATGTGTCCCGATTGCATCATCACGGTAGAAAGATAAGGAGGCTATTATGGCAGATAAAGTTCTTATGAAAGGCAACGAGGCAATCGCTGAAGCAGCAATTCTTGCCGGATGCCGTCATTATTTTGGTTACCCCATCACACCCCAGACAGAAATTGCCGCCTATATGGCAAAGAAAATGCCGAAAATCGGGGGTTGTTTTTTACAGGCAGAAAGCGAGATTGCTTCTATAAATATGGTATACGGTGCATCGGCGGCAGGCTTTCGTGTGATGACCTCTTCTTCTAGCCCCGGTATCTCGTTAAAGAGTGAGGGTTTAAGCTATCTCGCCGGTTCCGATATTCCCGCCTTTGTGGTCAACGTACAAAGAGGCGGCCCCGGTCTTGGCGGCATTCAGCCCTCCCAGTCCGATTATTTTCAGGCAACCAAGGGCGGCGGTCACGGTGACTACAAGATGATTGTTTTAGCCCCTGCCAGCGTACAGGAAATGGCAAGCCTTACCGTAAAAGGCTTCAACCTTGCCGATAAATATTTAATGACGGCGATGATTTTAGCCGACGGCACCATCGGTCAGATGATGGAGCCGGTTTCCTTTGAGGAAATGAAAATCGAAACCTACGAAAAGCCGTGGGCACTCTCGGGAACCAACTGCGAGAGAGAGCACAATATTGTAAACTCCCTTTACTTAAAGCCCGATGAACTCGAAGCCAAAAACTTCGAGCGTTATGAGCGCTATAAGCTCGTGGAAGAAAACGAAGCGATGTGGGAAGAGTATGAAACCGAAGATGCAGAATTCTGTCTTGTTGCCTTCGGCATCGCCGCCCGTGTTGCCAAAAACGCGGTAGTCGCCGCGCGAAAAGAAGGCATCAAGGTAGGACTCCTTCGCCCGATTACCCTTTGGCCGTTCCCGAAAAAGCCCTTGCTCGCTCTTGCGGATAAAGTGAAAGGTTTTATCTCGGTAGAGCTGAGCATGGGACAGATGATTGAGGACATTCGCCTTGCGACAGAATGCAAAAAGCCCGTTGCACTTTGCAATCGTGTCGGCGGCATGATTCCGACACCCGAAAACATTTTAGACAGCATCCGTAAAGCACAGAAAGGAGAGTTCTAAGCATGGCAGTTGTATTTGAGAAACCGAAATCTTTAACCGATGCCGTTCTGCATTACTGCCCCGGTTGTCCGCACGGCATTATCCACCGTTTGGTGGCAGAAGCCATTGACACTCTCGGCATTGAGGGCAAGACCATCGGCGTTGCACCAGTTGGCTGTGCCGTTATGGCTTATGATTATTTTACTTGTGATATGATTGAAGCGGCACACGGCAGAGCTCCGGCTGTTGCAACCGGCATCAAGCGTTGCCGTCCCGAAAATGTGGTATTCACCTATCAGGGTGACGGCGACCTCGCTTCTATCGGTATGGCGGAAACCGTACACGCCGCCGCAAGAAATGAAAATATTACCGTGATTTTCGTAAACAACGCCATCTACGGTATGACGGGTGGTCAGATGGCACCGACCTCCCTCCCCGGTCAAGTCACCCAAACCAGTCCTTACGGCAGAGACGTGAACCACTGCGGCTGGCCGATTAAGGTTTGCGAGCTTCTTTCCACGCAGGACGGCCCCGAATTTGTGGCACGTGTAGCGGTCAACAATGTAAAGAATGTAAAGAACGCGAAAAAGGTTATTCAAAAAGCCTTCCAGAATCAAATCGACGGCAAAGGCTTCTCTTTGGTGGAAGTCGTTTCCGCCTGTCCGACCAACTGGGGCATGACGCCGCAGGAAGCCCTCAACTGGGTGGAAAGCGATATGCTCCCCTACTATCCGCTCGGTGTTTATAAGGACAGAAGCGCAGAAAAGGAGGCTGATGCAAAATGAAAGCCACACAAATTGTGATTGCCGGCTTCGGCGGTCAAGGCGTACTCTTTGCCGGTAAATTCTTAGCGCACAAGGGCATGAGCGAAAATTTGCAGGTTTCTTGGCTCCCCTCTTACGGTCCGGAGATGCGTGGCGGCACAGCCAACTGCAGTGTCATTCTTTCCGATGACCCGATTGGCTCCCCGATTATTTCCGAGCCTGATGTTTTGCTCGCGATGAACCTCCCCTCCTTACAGAAATATGTAAACGCTGTAAAGAGCGGCGGTCAGATTTATTTAGACTCCTCCCTAATTAGCCAAAAGGTCGAGAGAGAGGATGTTGAGGTTTTCTATGTGCCGGCGACGCGCATGGCAAAAGAAAACGGAATCGACAAGCTCGCCAACATGATTTTGGTCGGCAAGCTTTTAGAAAACAATCCCGAGCTTTCCTCCGACGGAGTAGATGCCGTTTTGGAAAAACTCGTTCCGCCCAAAAAAGCCGCGCTTTTATCCTTAAACCGCAAAGCTCTGCTTTTAGGGAAATCCGTTTAGAGAGAAGAAGCACCCAAAGAGAACGTCTCTTTGGGTGCTTCGCTTTTTCTGTTTTTTTGTAGATTTTCCTATACTATTATATATAGTATAGAAAAAGGTCGATTTTAATCTAATTTTAGTGCCTCGCCGATGGGCATATTTAAGACGAGGGTTGCCATGTGGTCGGCGGGGGTTGGGGTTTTATTGATGACAACAATATTCTTGCCGCCGTAATACTGCAAAAGCCCTGCCGCGGGATAAACGGTGAGGCTCGTGCCGCCGACGATGAGTAAATCGGCATTGCCGAGGGCTTGAACGGATTTTTCTATCGTCCTTTGATTTAAGCTTTCTTCATAGAGTACGACATCGGGTTTAATCATGCCGCCGCAAGTGCATCGCGGAATCCCTTCGGAGTCGGCAATCGCTTCTACGGGATAGAATTTACCACACTGCATACAGTAATTACGTAAGGTACTGCCATGAAGCTCCAACACATTTTGACTGCCTGCCGCTGTATGCAGACCGTCTATATTCTGGGTAATAACGGCGGTGAGCTTCCCCTCTTTTTCGAGCTGTGCCAAACGCTTATGTGCCGCATTCGGCTGTACATCCTTGACAATCAGCTTATCCCGGTAAAAATCATAAAATTCCTCCGGATGCTGCATAAAGAAGGTGTGGGACAGCATCACTTCCGGCGGATATTTATAATGCTGATGATATAAGCCATCCACACTACGAAAATCGGGAATACCACTTTCGGTGGATACACCTGCGCCGCCGAAAAAGACAATACGATGACTTTCGGCGATAAGTTTTTCTAATTCTGCTTGCATAGGCTTGCCTCCCCTTGTTCTTTTTCTATTGTATAGCAGGGCTTTTCCGCTGTCAAGGGAACAAAAAAGAAGAGTACATCGCTGTACTCTTCCTAAAAGTTAATTTCTATTAAAACTGGCCGTTAATGCCCTTGGGATTCGGGCCGTACTGGTTCGGGCCAACTTGGCTGTCCATGCAGCAGAAGACCAAGCAAATTAAGCCGCCAACATAGGGAATCAAGTTTAATAAAGCGAACCAACCGCTTTTACCGCTGTCATGTAAGCGTCTAACCAAAATAGCAATAGACGGCACTAAAGTCGCAATCGAGTAAGCACCGATAAGCAAGGAGAAAATCACCACAAAAATAGCGGAAATCGGGAACTCATCATTGGTAGCAGCAGAAACCGTCATCATAGCCATGGAAATACTCATTAAAATCGTAGGAATCAATGTAATCAAAACATTGGCAAGATAGAAGAGCCAATAATCTCTTCTTCTGGTTCTGCCCTCAAAATTTGCATAGTTTTTAAACGCCGCCTTATAGGCTTCGAATAAATTATTATCATGCACCGGCTGATTGGCCGCAAAGGGCGCCTGATTGTTCATATAAGGATTATTCGCTGTATCCGCATAATAAGTGCCTTGATATGGCGCCTGCGGTGCAGGATTGGGCTGTGCATAATTCGGGCCAGCATTCGGCTGTGCATAATAATTCTGCTCTGCGCCGGGCTGTGTGTAGTTCGGAGCTGCGTTCTGTGTAGGATTTGGCTGTGTATAGTTCGGTGCAGCATTCGGTTGTGCCGGATTCGGCGTTACAGGCTCCGTCGATGCTGTATAAGCCTCTTCATTAACAGGAGCTACCGGTTCTACCGGTGCAGTATAAGTCGGCGCTGCCGGCTCATTCATATCTGTCGGAACGGCGGTACCGCAACGTGTGCAGAACCTTGCGTTGTCTTCTAATTGTTGCCCACAATGGGAACATAATTTCATAATAAAGCACCCCTTTTTCTATAAATAAACAAGAAATAAAACACATTCCTTATTTATTGCGTTCATTATACTGTATATAAGCAGAAAAGACAAGCTATTTTTACAAAATTTTTAGCTTTTTTCACAAGCTTTTGGAAACTTTCTTTTTTATTTTTATTGTTTTCTTTTAAAATTTATGCATTTTTCTGCCTAGATAAAAAAAGGACAAAAGCCGCAGCTTTCATCCTTTTTTTGCTGTATGGTTCAGCAGTTTGCATTCACTTCTTCGGGTCGCTTGAAGGTGGGTACGACCTGTCTTAACGCTTCTTTGGCTAAGGCATCGTCACCGGTGTCACAGGCTTCTTTTAAAACGCGAAGTTTTTCTGCAATCTCCGCTTTAGAAAGAGGCTCGTCCTTTTCAATAAAGATAAGGTCATTTTTGGTTTTTGTGAGGGCTTCGGTTTTCACGAGCAGTTCCTCATAAAGCTTTTCACCCGGTCGAAGTCCGGTTTCGATGATTTTAATATCATTAACGCCCGAGAGCTGAATCATGTTCAGTGCTAAATCCAAAATCTTAACCGGCTCACCCATATCCAGAACAAAAAGTTCGCCGTTTTTCGCCATAGCACCACTTTCCAGCACCAACTGGGATGCCTCGGGAATCGTCATGAAATAACGGATAATGCGCTTGTCGGTCAAGGTAATCGGGCCGCCGCTGGCAATCTGCTTTTTAAAGAGCGGAATAACCGAACCAGCACTGCCGAGCACATTGCCGAAACGGGTACAGCTGTATTTCACCTTACCGCTTGCGCTTTGCGATTGCACAATCATTTCGCACATGCGCTTGGTTGCACCCATTACGTTTGTGGGATTGACTGCCTTATCGGTAGAAACCATCATAAAACGTTCCACATCGTATTCTTCGCAAAGGTCTACGAGCAATTTTGTACCGAAAACATTGTTTTCAACGGCTTCCACGCAGTTATGCTCCATAAGCGGTACATGCTTGTGTGCCGCAGCATTGATAACAATTTGCGGATGATACAGCGCAAAAACCTTTTCCATGGCTTTGCGATTGGTAATGGAAGCAATCTCGATTTTTACATCGAGCTTTGCGCCGTAGGCAATATGCAATTCCTGCTGTAAATCATAGGCGCCATTTTCGTAAATATCTAAAATAATGAGTTGCTTCGGCTCCATTTTGGCAAGCTGTCTCGAAAGCTCTGTGCCGATAGAGCCACCGCCGCCGGTAATTAAAATTACCTTATTCTTATAATACTCTAAGGTTTTGGGGTCTGCCATAACAATCGGTTTACGGAAGAGCAGTTCTTCAATATCGAAGGCACGAAGCTGACGCTTACCGTTTGCAATCTCGACAATCGGATAGTCATAAACCTTTAATTTACAACCGGAATGTCTGTAGCGGTCGTAAAGTTCTTTTTTCTTATTGGCATCGGTCGAATGAATGGCAAAAATAATCTCTTGGATACCCAGTTGCCTTAAGTGTTCCATGATGAATTTGTTTTCAGGCAAAACCGGAATTCCATGAATTTCTCTACCGATTTTTTCTTTACTGATATCCACAAAGCAGTAAGGCTTATAGGCCGTCGCAGGATTGTTGAGCAATTCTTCGGCAAGACCGACACCAACCGTACCGGCACCGATGATAGCCACCTTGATTTTCTGCCCCTCATTTTCTTTTTTTACATCATAGCCTGCAAAAAGACGAATGAGGAATTTTAAGCACCTGCCCTTGGTTGTGCCGTTATCACTGCATTTATAAGCGTAACGATAGCACATACGCATCACGAGAGAACCCAAAAGGTTTACACTCGCCAGGGCAATCATATTGATAAACGCCGTTTCCTGCGCGGAGGGTATCACAATATAGAAAAGGCAGAACACCAAAAAAGCTACCGCATCTGCCAACAAAAATCGTATGTAACACTGAATGCCGCCGTATCGCCAAATCTGCCCGTAAATCTTAAACGCCAATCTGGAGCAGAAATCAATACCGAAATAAAGGAGTCCGTTTTTCAGAATAAAGGCATCCAAGAAGTTGCCGTCTGCACGGTAGGTAAACGAAATCCAAATCGTTGCTAAAATAAAAATAATGCTGTCGTAAAGAACCAGCATCCAACGAACATTAAACCGTTTTTTTATAATCCCCACAACCTTTTATAATAGAAATAGATAAACCCCCTGTGAAAGAAGGATGTTCTTCCACATACCTTAGTATTATAGCATCTCTGTCTATTTCCTGTCAATTCACTATGAGAATACAAAACCCTTTTTCTTAAAGAAAATAGGGTGAAAAATTGCTCGAAACTCTGCGACGAATTTTCGGGAAGCTTCGGGTAGTGTTTCGAAATGTCCAAAAACTTCACTAAAAATGTCGATTTTGAAACGTGAGTTTAAATATAAATGCGCTTTGATTTTCTTTATTTTTGTGCATTTAATGTAAATTTAAAAAGTAAAAAAATCCACCCCCGAATTTTCTTGACAAGGTTTTTTCTTTATGTTACGATAATCTGGAATTAAATAACGACATGCGAAGTTCTTAGGGGAATGGCGTTATGCCTGCCGAAGGAGTAAAACTCTCAGGCGTCTGTTAGCAGATAGGGACTAAGAATGGATGTAGCTCTGGAGAAGCTCAATTCGAATTGAGTACCGAAGGTGCAAGGCGGCACTGCCGCTGAATCTCTCAGGTAAAAGAACGGAGAAAAAACCATAGATAGGCATTTATGCCTGTTTTATTGCGTCTCTTACTTTCTAATTCGGAGCGACTTTTCTAACGAAGTCGGTCCGTTATTTTTTTATTTAAATATGGAGGAATGAAAAAATGTTAGAATCCGTAGAGGCGGTCCTTTTACCCATCGCCCAAACCATCAACAACTATTTATCCAACTACATCTTAGTCTTTTTGCTTCTCGGCGTTGGTATTTGGTATACCATTAAGACTCGTTTCATTCAGGTTCGCTGCTTCGGCGAAGGTATGAAGCGCGTTTTCGGTAATATTTCCTTAAACGGCGGCAAGCATGCCAGCGGTATGAGCTCCTTCCAGGCGCTTGCAACTGCAATTGCCGCACAGGTTGGTACCGGTAACATTGTCGGTGCTTCCGGCGCAATTCTTACCGGTGGTCCTGGTGCTATCTTCTGGATGTGGCTTATCGCCTTCTTCGGCATGGCTACAGTTTATGCAGAAGCTACCCTCGCTCTTAAAACTCGTGAAATCGACGAGGACGGCACCATTCACGGCGGTCCGGTTTACTACATTCGCCGCGCCTTCAAAGGCGGTCTCGGTAAATTCTTAGCCGGCTTCTTCGCTATCGCTATCACCCTTGCTTTAGGCTTCATGGGTTGTATGGTTCAGGCAAACTCTATCGGTTCTACTTTCAATACCGCTTTCCACATTCCGAGCTGGATTGTCGGTATGGTTCTCGTTGTATTCTGCGCTATCATCTTCATGGGCGGCGTACAGAGACTCGCTTCTGTTGTAGAAAAGCTCGTTCCGATTATGGCAGTTATCTTCCTTCTCGGCGGTCTCGGCGTTTTGATTGCTAGAATCAAATACATTCCCGAAACCTTCGGCATGATTTTCCGTTATGCTTTCCAGCCGCAGGCTATCATCGGCGGTGGTATCGGCTACGCATTAAAAGAAGCCATCAGCCAGGGCGCAAAGCGCGGTCTCTTCTCCAACGAAGCTGGTATGGGTTCTACCCCGCACGCACATGCACAGGCTAACGTAAACCACCCGCACGAACAGGGCACCGTTGCTATGGTTGGTGTTTTCATTGACACCTTCGTTGTTCTTACCCTCAACGCTTTAGTTATTATCTCCACACTTTACACCGCAGACGGCCCGCTTGCAGGCTGTGGTGCTGCAGCAGCACTCAGCGACACCCTCAACAAAACAAACCTTGCACAGGCAGCCTTCAGTGTTGTATTTGGTCAGAAGTTAGGCTCTGCATTCGTTGCCATTTGCCTGCTCTTCTTCGCTTTCTCCACAATTCTTAGCTGGAACATGTTCGGTAAAGTCAACATCGACTACCTCTTCGGCAAGAAGGCAGTTAAAGTTTATTCCGTTATCGCTCTTGTATTCATCTTTGTCGGCACACTCGTTTCCAACGACCTCGTTTGGGAGCTTACCGATATGTTCAATAACCTCATGGTTATCCCGAACACCTTGGCACTCTTCGCCCTCACCGGCATGGTTGTTGCTTCAGTAAAAGAAGCTAAAGAGCTTCATGACAAAGACCCGAAAAAGGCAATGAAAAAAGCAGCAGAAAAAGCTACAAAATAAGTAAAACATACTGTTTTATAAACCACAAAAGCCCCGAAGGATTTTCCTTCGGGGCTTTTTCTTTCACTTTACAAAGAAGCAGAAAGTAAAAGGTATTTTTATTTGTCATCTAAGGATTTCGGGACTTGGGATTTTGCCCAGGATTTTTTCGGCATTTCCTTTTTATCTTGAATCGAAAAAGAAGCCTTTATCGCGTGCTCGGGGCAAATATCCTTGCAAAGCCCACAGCGGATACATTCGAGGCTATTGGGAGTTTTTCTCGGGTCTACGCCCATTTTGCAAACCTTGGCGCAGGCGCCGCAGTTCGTGCATTTATCCTTGTCGATACTGTAATGATAGAGTGACACGGGATTAAACACGCTGTAAATCGCGCCCAAGGGACAGATATATTTACAAAACGGACGATAAATCAAGATAGAAAGGAAAACGGTGACAGCTAAAATCACGCCTTTCCACGCAAAGAGGAAACCGACCGCTTCGCGAATCGTTTCATCTAAAATAGATAAAGGAATACCGCCCTCGAGCATACCCGCAGGACAAATCAGCTTGCAGAAATACGGTGCCCCCTGCCCCATGAAATCGACCACAAACATGGGCATCAAAATCACAAAGACTAAGAGCACAACATATTTAAAGTAGCGCAAGAGCTTATCGCCCTTAAAGGTTTTAATCTTTTTCGGGAACGGGATTTTATGGAGTAAATCCTGAATGAAGCCAAACGGGCACAGAAAGCCACAAATCAATCTGCCGGTAAGTGCGCCGATAAAAATCAAAAAGCCCGAAACATAAAAGGCAAATTTACGGTTGTGACTGCCGATGACCGCCTGCAAAGCGCCAATCGGGCAAGAGCCAACAGCTCCCGGACAGGAATAGCAGTTAAGCCCCGGTACGCAGACACTTTTGAATTTACCCTGATAGATTTTGCCTTCAAAAAAGCCCATTAAATAACTGTTGCTGAGGAAGGTCCATATCGCCTGAATGGTGTGGCGGCGACGGTCACTCTTTTGGGCTTTGGTGACCTTCTTTTTGGTTTTCGTTTTTGTTTCTTTAGCCAATGCCGATACACTCCAAACAAATGTGGATGGCTTTTTCTAAAACGATTGCCACTTCCCCTCTGTATGCACCGAACGCCATGAAGCCCACACCTAAAATCATGGCTAAAATGCTAAACCATCTGGTTTTCATGCCTTTGTTTCTACCTCTGCTAAAAGTTTTTCTGTAACGGCTGTCCAGCCCTTCAAATCTTTACCGCCGACATAGGGTTTGCCGACGAAATTACCCTTTGCATCGATGAAGAAGGTGGTCGGGAGACTGGAAACACGCTCTAATTTTCCGGCAAGCGCACCCTTTTGCGGAAGGAGCATCGGGAAGCTTACACCGGCGGAGCCTGCCATTTTCTTGGCTGTAGCAATCGCTTCAGCATTCTCTTCACCGTTTATATCTGCGGTATCCATAACAATCGCAATAACCGAAAGGCCCTTGTCTTTATAAGCCTCATACAACTTTTGTAATTCCGGAAGTTCACGGACACAAGGTCCGCACCAAGTTGCCATAACATTGACTAAGGTTAGTTTCGCATTTTTGAAATTCTCTTCTGTAACGGTTTCTCCGTTTAAGCCCTGCATGGTAAATGTACCGGCAGAAACCGGTTTTCCTGTATTTTGCGTTGTGGGCATTTCCTCCTGTTTTTTGCCACAGGCGGTAAAGCTCAAAGCAAGGAGCATAACAGCCATAAGAATCGCTGTAATTTTCTTTACTGTGTTCTTGTGTTTCATAGATACACTTCCTTCACGTTCTGTATTTTGGCATTATTATATCGGATAATACCCTTTTTGCCTAGGGGTTCGCGGAATTGTTTAAAAATATTTCATAAAAAAGCAGCCCTCGAAGCGAAGGCTGCTCTTTATATTTTTAAGAAAAATTATTCCGTATCGGAAGGCTTTGCATCTGCATCGACAACTTCTGTTTCGGTTACTTCAACATCCAAAACCTCTACATCACCGACGGCTTCATCGGTAATCTCGATTTCAACTTTTTCCGCTACGTCACCATTATGACGACGTTTGTTGAGTTCGTTTAAGATTCTGGTATGTTCTTTATCGGAAAGGGCATATTTCCAAGTCGGGATGACGGAAAGGAACATGCCGATCATAGTCGGGATAGAGCAGCAGAAGAACATAGCTGCACGGTAAGGTGCGAACTGCGGATCTGCCTTAAAGCTTGCGCCTGCCGCCAACTGTTCATTGACCAAACGAACTGCATCGCCGCTGAAGCCGACAATGGCATAAACAAGGCCCTGCAAGAGAGAAGCGATACCGGAGGAAAGCTTCGTTGCAAAGGACTGACCGGAGAAGAATACGCCGTCGGGACGAATGCCGTGGTAATATTCTTCGTAGTCGATAGCGTCTGCAATCATAACAGACTGTAATACGTTTACTGCACCCTGACCTGCACCGGCTAAGGTGAAGAGAACGAAAAGAATCGCAACCCAAAGAGGCTTATGGAGCTCGGAGGGTGCAATCAAATAGCAAACAAATAAAAGACCGAACGGAATACCGCTACCGATAGAGCAAATGTTATAAATATTCTTCTTTTCATATTTTTCACAAAGCTTCGGAACAAGCGCTGTTGTTATAAACTGTCCACCGAAAATACCACCACCGAGAACAATCATATAGACAATGTAATTGGTTGCGCCGTTGTCGCCGTAATAATAGGAAAGAAGCGGCATAGCAACGAGCATCAAAAGCATTACGGGCGCTCTTAAAACACTGGAAATTAAAATCTGTCTGAAGGGCTTATTATCCCACATCAACTTGAAGTTTTCCTTCATGGTGTGGTGCTCTTCGGACTGCTGCACGCGTTCTTTGGTGAAGATACCTGCCATTTGGAACGTAATGGTCGCAATAATAGTAAGTATAGTCGCAATGATGATAAAGCCCATTTTGGTGCTTTCGACAAGGCCGTCGACTTTACCGCTTTCATAAAGCTTTGCGCCGACGGTTTGGGAAAGCGGAATAATGAGCGGTAAAACGAGACCGCCGCCGATACCCGCTACGATACGGCAAGCTGCCAAAATCTTGGAACGATCCTGCTCGTCTTCGGTCATAAGTGCGGTGATGCTCCAAATCGGAATATCACCGACGGTGTAGAGCATACCCCAAAGGATGTAGGAAATGCCTGCCCATGCGATAATCCATGCATTTTGTGCCGCGGAATTAGCGCTGGAATAGGTACCGTTCACGAAGGTTAAAATCGTGATGATACCGATAAATACAGGTGCGAATAAAAGGTAAGGTCTGCACTTACCCCACTTGCTTCGAGTACGGTCTACGATAGTGCCCATCATGGGGTCGTTAATCGCATCCCAAACTCTGGCGATAGCAAAGATAATCGCTGTTGCCATCGCCGGCACAAAGATAACACTTTGCAAATAGTAAGTTAAGCCTACGCCGATGATGTTGAAAATCATGTTCTGACCGAAAAGACCGGTCAAATACATATTACGCTCCAGCGGCGTATAGGTATTCGGATTTTGCGTCTTTTTCTTTCTCAAGGGTTTCCTCTCCTTTTATACAATTTCCTATATTATACTGCAATTTATAGAGTTCGTCAATTTAAATATAAAAATTTTATTTACTTTATTCATTTTATACATTTTATAATAAACTGTTGACTTACTTGTGTGTTTTTTCTGTGGCGCACATTGACTAGAAAGCGAAAATAAGGTATTATAAAGATATGTCTTTTTAAGATGAATTAAAAAAATGAATCGGAGGTTGTTCTTTTGGCAAACAATCCAGGAAAAAAAGGCGGTTCTAATCTCGGTCGCTATTTGAGCTACGGCATCGGTGCTGTCGGCTTAGATTTGAGCTACGGTCTTTTTTATTCTTATTTATCCTATTACCTCTCTAGCGTGCTCGGTTTAAAAGAAGCCTTTCTTCTTTTATTGACTCCACTTGCCAGAATTTGGGATGGCGTCAACGACCCGATGATGGGTACTATCGTGGACAACACACGTACAAAGTTCGGTAAATATCGCCCGTGGATTTTAATCGGTGCGGTTTCTAATGCCGTTGTTTTGTCGCTTCTCTTTACCTCGTTTGGTATGAGCGGCACAAAGCTTTACATCTATATCGGTGTTATGTATATCCTTTGGGGTATGACAAACACCATGGCGGACATCCCCTACTGGTCCATGGTTCCCTCCTTTACCAGTGATGAAAAAGAAAGAAACACCGTTGCAACGATTGCAAGAACCTTCTCCGGTCTCGGTCAAGGCATCATCACCATTGCAACCCCCATTCTCTGCCCCCTGCTTTCTAAGGGCATGGAAGTAACCGACAAGGGCTACAGCGCTTCCGGTTTCTCGAAATGGGCGATTATCTGCGGCGGCTTGCTCATCTTCTTCTCCTTGGTTTGCGTGCTTTGCACAAAGGAAACCAACGTTGTTTACGGCGAAAAACAGAAATTCAGCTTCAAGCAGATTTTCAAGGTAATTAAGAGCAATGATCAGCTCGTTGTATTCATGATTTTCGCCATGCTTTCCAACGCCGGTTGGTATTTAACCAGCTCCACCGCGGTTTACTACTTCTCGGACTCCTTAGGTGCACCGAAAGCACAGTCCCTCTTCCAGACCATCGGTACGGTCGGTTCAGTTTTGGGTCTTTTGGTTATCCCCGTTCTTTCGAAGAGATTCACAAAACGCACGATTTACTCGATTTCGCTTGTGATGTCGATTCTCGGCTACGGCTTAATGGTACTCTTCGGACCGATTTTAAAGATTACGATTGCCATGGATATTTGCTACATTTTGGCTTCCGTCGGCATCAGCTCTATGTTCGTTTCGCAGACGATTTTCCTTGCTGACATTGTAGACTATGGCGAATACAAGAACGGCACGAGAAATGAGAGTATCACCTTCTCGATGAAAGGCTTCTTACAGAAAATGGCCTACACCATTCAGACGATTGTGCTCTTCACTTCGCTCCGTATGATGGACTACAATGCACAGCTCGAAGCAGGCCTCGGCTTTAACGAAGGCACAAAGACTGGTATCGGCATTATCGCTTTCGGCGTGCCGATGCTCTTCCTCTTAGCTTCTCTTATTGTGTTCCGCAAGAAGTTCAAAATCTACGGCGAGCTTGCCGATAAGGTACATGATTACATTACCGACAAAAGAGCTTCGGAAGCCGCGCAAAAAGAAAATAACGCAGAATAAAACAAAAACGGGCAGCCTCTTTGGGTTGCCCGTTTTTTATGCTCTTTAAACAGAAAACGGCGCACCAAAATCGACTCGGTGCGCCGTTTGTTTTTATTTTTTACAATGCTTTAAAATGGCATAAGCGATGCCCACACCGGCGGCTACGCCTGCGGCGATGCCGATTTTTTTGAGGGTCGGAAGTACGGATTCGACACTCGGCGGTGCGTAGGAATACATAAGATATTTACCCTTATTTTGAATATCCTTCGGAGTAAATAAATCCTTATAAAGAAGGGTGTGCGTTTTAAAGGTGTTCGGCTCGTTTTCGTCGAGGTCGAAAATACGCACGCCGCGGTTCATTTTAGGGCCGTAAATATTGAAGCCGCAACCCTGGGTATAAATCAGCTTCGTATTGCCGTATTGGCTGACAAAGCTGTTATTGTGGTCGTGACCGAATACCATAGCAAGAACGTCGCCCTTTTCACAACATGCCGCATATTCGCCGCTATTGACTGCGGGTGTTGCCGGTGTTTCACCGAGGAAGTCGCAGTTGCCGGGCACTAAATAGCGCTCATCCAAATCATAGAATTTACCGTAGTGCTCACGGAAGCCCTGCGCCGCGTTCGGCTTATTGCCCTTGGGCACTTCCTTTAAAACATCCCACATTTCGGGAACGGGAATATGCTGGAACAAAAGAGAGGGCACGTAGTCCCCTGCTTCTTCCTTTAAGGCTTCACGCACCGAGCGATACCACTCGATTTGACCTTCGGTGACGTGGGCGCATTTGCCGTCGAGCGTTGTGGAAAGAGAATCGAGGCAATAAATATTGAAAAGTAATTTTTTGCCGTCTTCGGAATAAATCGGCAAATAGTGGTTGCAAAGACCTTCTAAGCTTTCATCGCCCGCAACGGTTAAGCAGTTTTCGTATTTTTGATACATCGAAAGCTGTTTTTCTTTTTCAATGCCGAACATCTGGTCATCGTGATTACCGAACACGAAGGTGAAGGGAATATTTCTCTGCCATAAGGGACGAATGAAATTATAAATGCCCTTTCGGTAATTGTCTTCGCGGTCTCCGACGAGTAAGGTGACGCCGTAGCCTTTGAACTGGTCGCCTGTGAAAATAACCAAATCAGGTTTTGCTTCGTCAAGTGCCGCTTCGATAAACGCCACTGTATCCGGCGAGGTGATTTCCGTATCTTGAATATCTGCAATCTGCATAATACGGAACTTACCGTTTTTGAATCTTAAATCCGCTGTTTTTCCTGCGGGAAATGCCATAGTTTTCGCTCCTTGTTTTTACCTTATCTATAGAATTATTTTGCTGTCTTTTTTGCTTTTCTGTTTTCTATCTTCTTTTCGATTGCAGGATAAACATATTTCGCAATGAAGAAGTAAGAAATCAAAGCGTAAACAATACCGAAGAGTGCACCGAAAAGAACGTCTGTCGGGTAATGCACCATTAAATAATTGCGCGAGAAGCCAATGAGCACTGCCAAAATCAGCATGGGCACGCCAAGCTTCCACTGCTTATTGAGCAAAAGACCGGTTGCCGCCGCGAAAGATGAAGAGGTGTGGCCGGACGGGAACGAGAAGCTGGACGGAAGACCGACCAAAAGCTCGGGTTTACCCTCTGCCGACACCGCAAAATTCGTGTATAAATCGGCGAACGGTTCAAAGTTAAAGGGTCTCGGACGCGCAAAGATATTTTTCAGCGTCATGTCGTTGACAAGCAGCATAACCAAAAGCGCAAAGCCCATGGTAACGCCTGCTTTTCTGTATTTCTTTGTGCAGAGCAGAATTGCGGTTAAAACAATCCAAAACCAGCCGCCCTCGCCGAGAATCGTGATAATCGGCATAAAGGCATCTAAAAATCTGCACCAAATGTTTTCTTGAATCCATGCAAATACAGCATGATCAAAATTTGAAAAAATACTAAAATCCATAGAATCCCCCCTGATTTCTTTGTATATATAGTATAAGTATTATCATACCTTGCATTTTGAAAAAAGTCAATTCAAAAGCGCAAAGTTCGGGAATTTCCACCGGGATTTGAGAGAGAAAATTTTTGAGTTTCTTTGTACACTTTGCTCGTTTTTCTTTTCTCGAAAAAATAGGCTTCCCGTAAGCAGGAAGCCTATTGAAATTTGAAGGGATCAGTCTTGTCTGAGCGCCTCAATAGGCGGCATTTTCGCGGCTCTTCTTGCGGGATAAACACCGAAGATGACGCCGATTGCCGTGGAGAAGCCAATCGCCAAAAGCACGGTTCTGAACTTCACTGCCAGCGGGATATTCATAATATGCGATACCACCGCGGCACCGAATACGCCGAGGAGAAGTCCGATTAAACCGCCGATTAAGCAAAGGATAATAGATTCCGTTAAGAACTGGAACAAAATCGTAGAAGTCTTTGCACCAAGCGCTTTTCGGATACCGATTTCGCGGGTTCGCTCCGTAATGGAAACGAGCATGATATTCATAACGCCGATACCGCCGACCAAAAGAGAAATCGCGCTGACCGCCGCAATGAAAATCGTAAAGATATTGATAACCGTATCTAAAAGGTCGATATAGGTTGCCATATTGGTTACGATATAGCAGTCTCTCGCGGCATTGTTATGACGAGCACGAATGCGGTTCATCGCCGCACTTGCCGCGCCGTCTAAGTCGTTTTCATCTTTTGCCATGATATAGAGCGTATCGAAACTGTCCTGTGAACCCATAATCTGCATACTCAGCGTTGTGGGTACTAAGAACATGCCGCCTGCAAGATCGGCACCGCCCATAGCCTGCATGTTTTCCATCATTTTATCGGAATCCGCACCGAAGGCACTTGCCATATCGGTAACGCCGATAACTTTAATGCGGCTTACAACATCGTTAAATTGGAAATTGATATATTCGCCGACAACATTCTTTTTGCCGAAGAGCTGTTGTGCGCTCGTAACGTCAATGACGCAAACCGGCCGCCCTGCATCATACTCCGCCTGGGTGAAATATCTGCCGTAAATGCAGTCGCCGCTCATCACATAGCGCAAATCACAGTTACCGCCGATAATCATACCAAGAGAGCTTTTATGGTCGGTGGACATCGTGCCCATCGTCATAGTCATAGGAGAAACATATTCCACAGTGTCGAGGGATTTAATCGCGTCGATGTCCTCTGCCGTAATATAGTCGGACGGCTGTGCTTTAGTAGAATCCACCATAATGCTGATAGCACTACTACCCATTTGACGAATCATACCGACGATGTAATCTCTGCCGCCGTTGCCGACCGTGATAATCGCAATAACGGAAGCAACGCCGATAATAATGCCAAGCATAGTCAGCAAGGAACGCATGAGGTTTGTACGGATGCTAAAGAGCGCGATGCGTATATTTTCTTTGATATTCAAAGCCTCACCGCCTTACGCTTTAATGTCAATTTTATTGCCGTCCTCGAGGGCGGTCTTAGGATTCAAAACCAGTTGCTCGCCAAGCTCTATGCCGTCGAGCACTTCATATTCTGTATCTGTACCTGCGCCTAAAGTTACGGTGCGAAGCTCTACCGTTTTCTTGTCTTTATTATAGATGAAAACGCAATTTTCGCCATCTGCTGTGGTAACTGCTTCTACAGGAATTTTTACAATGTTTTCTAACTTCTCGGTGTCGATTTGCACGTCAACATCGAAGCCTAAGACGATTTTTTCATCCGGCTTTAAGATTTTCACCTTAACGGGTGCACTGTTTGCAGAAGCACTGCTGCCGCCTGTAATGGAGGAAGCAATGGAGCTGATGTCAAAGCCTGCCTGTGCATTGGCGGTGGCGCTGACGTAGGTTACTTCTGCCTCGTAGGTTTTGCCGAGGGAAGAAACGGTCGCCTTTTGACCAACCTTTAAATTCTGCAAATCATATTTGCCGACAGTAAAATCTACATAGAAATCGCCGTAGCTTTCGAGCACCATACCCACGCCGACACCCTTATCTTTGCCTTCGGTGGTGGAAAAAATCTCAGAAAGCACTGCCGCGGCATCCTCATTGCCGGAAGCCATGGAAAGAAGCTTAGATACATCTACCGCGTTATTTTCTGTATTGGGGGTAAAAGTTTCGCCCGCTTTTATGTTGATTTCGGTGACAAGGCCGTCCTTCTCTGCGACCCAGCCTTTTTTGAGTTCTTCGACAAGCGCCAAATAAGCGTCGCGCTCTTTGATTTTCTGTTCCATAACGGATTTGTAAAGATCGGTCATGGTTTCATCGGTCTGCGCTTCATAAATAGGCTTTTGGGTTTCTAAAGAAGAAAGCTGGGTTTCCGCTTTCGCAAGTTCTAATTTTTTGGTGGCTAAATTATCCTTGAGTGCCGCTTCGAAATTGCCTTTATTGGATTCGAGCGCCACCTTGATTTCGGCAATTTCCGCTTCGGTTAAGCCTTCGTTTTGAAGCTTTTCTAAAACCGCCTTGATTTCTGCTTCGTCGAGAGACGGCGTCGGCTGATAATCGGCAATCGCCTTTTCATGCGCCGCAATTTCCTTTTGCAAAGTGGCAATCTGTTTTTGCAATTCGGCGCTTTCCCCCGAAATCTCGGAAAGACGCTTGTGTGCGTTTTGATTCATAGCCGCTGCCTTATCGTAAGAGGCCTTTGCTTTATCTGCGGCACTCTTATAAGCGGCAATCTGCGGATTTAATCCGGCAACGTCGAAGGTGGCAAGCACCTGACCCGGCGTAACACGTTCGCCGACAGCTACATTGACCGTCAACACCTTAACGCCTGCCGCCGCCTTTAAAGCTTTGGTTTGATCGGAGGAGACGATACCCTGTGTGTCAAAGGTGGTTTGCAAATCGCCCCTTGTGGCTTCGCCAAGCTGATAGGTCGGCAAAGCTTCCGGCTTGAAATTCGCATAAATTACGAAAATGATAAGGGCCAAAAGTACAATACTCGCAATGCTCACAACTAATTTTTTCTTGAGTGACCATTTTTTAAACTTCTTAAACAAGTCATCACCGCTTTCAAATTTATGTGTTACACACTATTTATTGGAACTATTATATAATATTGCGGCAGAATTTACCATATATATTTGTAAAGAAATTTTAAATTTTAAACAATTTTCCCTAAAGGTGATTAGAAATGTGTCGTTTTTTGAAATCTTTTGTCCCCCTCCTGCTCTGTCTTACCCTTTTGTTTGTGGGTTGCACAAGACAGAAGAAAATAGACCTGGTTGAATTTTGCAAATGCTATAACGACGTGACCAAAAGCGATGCGCTTTCGGCATCGGAATTTTTAAGAACAGAGGAAGAGGAAAGCGTTTGCTACCATGTACCGCTTTCGCTCGGCGAAAATGGTTCTGCATTTTTGACTTTGAAAGCTGAGGAAAGCGGCGCGCTCAAGGAACTTCAGCTGACGCTTTTACAAGCGGACACTGAGAATGCAGAAGCGGCACTACAGGACCTGTATGCTGTGTTTAAAAACGCCGTTGCCGTTTTGGAAAATAAAACGCCCGACACTTCAGAAGCAACGCTTCAAAGCATCGGGCTGACTGCGGATTCTTTGGTTTTTTCTCCGTTTTATAAAACAGAAACGGCAGGACGCACAAGCTATACCGTGCTGTGCCGTGCAGAGGGGGTTGCCCTCTTTTGCGAGCTGTTATGATTTCGGCTCGGTGAGGGGCGCTTCCTGTTCCGCTTCGTGCGCTTTTTTCTCTTTGCGAAGCTGCTTTTCCAGTTCCATTTCTTCAGAGAACTGTTTCAAAGCTTCATCGGCTAAAGGATAGCGAGATTTGCGCGGGGACTTTGCCGTTTTTTCTTCCTTTTTCCCCTTGCGTTCCTCTTTCTTTCCTTTTTTCTCCTCTTTTTTCGTCTTAGTCTTTTTGAATTTCTGTAAAAGCTCCTCGGAAGCCTTATCCAAAATCGGCTGCGCTACGCGGAGCAGGGTTTGCGTAAGCCCTGCACGCTCTAAGAGCGTGGCTTTTTCTTTGGCTTCTTTTAAAAGCGCGCGCATGAACTGGCGTTCCGTGTAAACACGCACACGGGGAATTTCCAATTCCTCTGCCAATGCTTCAAGCTCGGGAAGTGTATTATAGCCATATTTTTCGAGCATACGTCTATATTCCTTCGGCTTAAAGTAATAGGCTTTGCCCATATAGTGACCAAAGGCTTTCATGGTATCGAGATAGCCCATTTCCATGCGCATTTCCACCATAGATTTGTCGAATTCAAAGGATTCGCCCAGTTCCTTGGGGTCATGGGGGCGGATATAGACAAACTCCGCATTCGAGAAATCGGCACGGTGACCGACACCCTTCATCCCGGAAATATCCACGACAATCAAGCGGTTATAGCCGCGTCGGCGCAGAAAATCTACGGGCGCATTATCATAAATACCGCCGTCGAGATAACGTTCACCGTCGGGGCTGTCATTATGGAGACCCGGGAAACGTGCAGAAAGCATTAAGTAATCCAAAAGCTCACCCTCGGGGATTTCATCGAGGAACACTTCTACCGGCTTAAAGCCAGAGACTTGAAAGGTCACAATACCCAAAGGTATGCCCGAAGCGCGCACCTTATCCTCATGCACATAACTGCCGATGAGGTTACGCGCCGGTGTAACATCCACGCCGCCGTTCCGCAGCATTTCAGTTAAAATCAGCGGCATATTGGAAATACTGAAAAGATTTTCCGGCTCTTTCAGCTCGGTTTGCAGATTGACACCGCTTTTTACTTCCACATTCGTCCAAAGTTCCAGTGCTTTTTCGTAATCGCCCTCGGCAATCAATGCGCCGTTAATCGCACCGATAGAAACACCGGTAATCGCTTCGATGGGAATATGCAATTCACGCATGGCCTTCCATGCACCGATTTGATAGGCGCCCTTTGCGCCGCCTCCTGCTAATACTAAGCCGTAAGGTTTCATTTTATCACCTCATTATGACTGTTTGTTCTTCTTGTGCCGTATATGGCTCCACGGTATTTTCCTGTTTGACCTCTGTAAAAACATAAATAGCCAAACAGAAAAACAAAAGCGCTAAGAGAATCGCTATATAGCGGTTTTTCATTTTTCAATAACCTCAATACCCGAAGAAAGCGGAGCCGCTACAAAAACTTCTTTATAATTCTTTTTCAGCTCCTCGGCACATTTCTTAGCGTCTTCGATATGTTTAAACAGACCGTATATGGTCGGACCACTGCCACTCATCAGGGCAAGGCTTGCACCGTATTCGCGCATGACGGCTTTGATGTGTGGTCTTTGCGGCACTTCGATGACCTGCTCGAACACGTTCTGTGCTTTTTTGCACATCAAATCAAACTCGCCGTTGCGCATGGCGTAAATCATCGCCGCATTGTCGGCATGGCGAAGGCAGGGACATTCATCTATCAATTTATATGCGCCGACGGTGGAAATATCCTGGTCGGGCTTACAAAGCACGAAACAGCAATCCTGCAACATCGGCAGTGGTGCCAAAACACCGCCCTTATCCATGGCAAGTGCTGTACCGCCGATTAGGGAAAACGGCACATCCGCACCGATTTTTTCACCCATTCTTGCCAAATCCCAAAGGGAAAGCCCTGCAGAAAACATATCATTCAGCGCATATAAAACGCCTGCGCCGTCTGCACTGCCGCCTGCCAAGCCTGCCGCCATGGGAATGGTTTTTTCGATTTCGATTTTGATACCCGGATTCTGAATTTCGGTTTCTTTAAAAAACAGTGTCGCCGCCTTATAGGCAATGTTGTGCTCGTCGAGCGGCATACGCTTATCCTCGCTCTTTAAAACGATTTTGCCGGTGTCGGTTTTCTGCACCGTTATGGTATCACAGCAATCGACAGACTGCATCACCATAGAAAGGCTGTGATAGCCGTCGGGCAAGGTGCCCATTACATCTAATAATAAATTAATTTTCGCTGCTGCCTTTACTTTCATATTTTACTTCCTGTTCCTTTATATTTTCGTAAGACATCCTAATTTTTCCTATCTATCATACCGCATATTGGATAAATTAGGAATACTTTTTCTAAAATTTTGTAATTTTTTAAAAATCTTCTATTCATTTCGGCAATTTTGTGTTATGATAAGTGTAGCTATTTTTTTGGGAGGAATTTACACTATGCGCGCTATTATTACAGTTGTCGGTAAAGACAAGGTCGGCATTTTAGCCGCCGTTTCTGATTTTTGTGCAAAATATAATGCCAATGTCATTGAGGTTACGCAAAGCATTTTACAGGATATGTTTTGCATGATTATGTTAGTGGACGTTTCCGCTTGCAACGTTCCTTTCACAGAATTTGCAGATAAAGCGAAAGAGCTTGGCGAATCTTTGAATCTTTCCGTGCAAGCCATGCATGAAGATATTTTCAACTCCATGCACAGAATATAAAATGAGAAGGTTTTAAGCTATGATCAATACACAGGATATTCTCGAAACTATCAATATGATTCGCGAGGAGAATCTCGACATCCGTACCATTACCATGGGTATTTCCCTTTTGAGCTGTGCGGATTCCGATATTCACACCTCTTGCGATAAGATTTATGAAAAAATCTGTCGCAAGGCGGAGCACCTTGTAAAAACCGGTGAGGACATCGAAAAGGAATACGGTATTCCGATTATACATAAGCGTATTTCCGTAACCCCGATTTCCATGCTCACCGCAGTCAGCGGCGGCGACCCCGTGCTTTACGCCAAGACCTTGGAAAAGGCTTCTCAAGCGGTCGGCGTAAACTTCATCGGCGGTTATTCGGCACTCGTACAGAAGGGCTTTGCCAAGGGTGATATGGAACTGATTCGCAGTATTCCTGAAGCACTCGCCGAAACCGAGCACCTTTGCTCCAGCGTGAATATCGGTTCCACCAAGGCCGGTATCAATATGGATGCCGTAGAGCTTATGGGCAGAATCGTCAGACAATCCGCTGAAATCACCGCAGACAAGGGCTGCATCGGCCCTGCAAAGCTCGTTGTATTCTGCAACGCACCGGAAGATAACCCGTTCATGGCAGGTGCTTTCCACGGTGTCGGTGAAGCAGACTGCGAAATCAATGTCGGTGTTTCCGGCCCCGGTGTTGTTCGTGCGGCACTTTCTAAGATTCCAAACGGCAATATTACCGATGTTGCGGATACCGTTAAAAAGACAGCCTTTAAAATCACCCGTGTTGGTCAGTTGGTTGCGAAAGAAGCTGCAAAGCGTTTGGATGTTCCCTTCGGCATTGTGGACCTTTCTCTTGCGCCCACACCGGCTGTCGGCGACTCCGTTGCCCATATCTTAGAGGAAATGGGTCTGGAAAGCTGCGGTGCACATGGCACAACCGCCTGTCTCGCTCTTTTAAACGATGCAGTAAAAAAAGGTGGCGTTATGGCTTCCTCGCACGTTGGTGGTCTTTCCGGCGCATTCATCCCCGTTTCTGAGGATGCCGGCATGATTGCGGCAGCAGAAAGCGGTAAGCTTTCTATTGAAAAGCTCGAAGCAATGACAGCGGTTTGCTCCGTCGGTTTGGATATGATTATCATCCCGGGCAACACCCCTGCAGAAGTCATCTCTGGTATTATCGCGGATGAAGCTGCTATCGGTATGGTGAACTCCAAGACCACAGCGGTTCGTGTGATTCCGGCGATTGGCAAGGATGTCGGCGACGAGCTTAACTTCGGCGGTCTTTTGGGCTACGGTCCGGTTATGAAGCTGAATACCGCTTCGCCGGCAAAGTTCATCCACCGTGGTGGCAGACTCCCCGCTCCCTTACAGAGTCTTAAAAACTAAAATTAAAGTTTTATTGGCTGTCTCTTAGGAGGCAGCCTTTTTTTATTTCTCCTCCGGCACGTATTCCAAAATATCCCCCGGCTGACAGGCAAGCGCTTTGCAAATCGCTTCCAAAGTTTCAAAGCGAATCGCCTTGCCTTTATTGTTTTTTAAAATCGAAAGATTGGAAAGCGTGATGCCGACTTCCTGTGCCAATTCCCCCGCTCGCTTCTTTCGTTTTGCCATCATAACGTCTAAATTTACCTGGATAGGCATGGATTTTCTCCCCTTTTTCCATGATTTTGCAAGTTCCTTCTGAAAAATTGCAGCTTTTTAAAAAGAAAACTGCAAAATTCCAAATTCGTGCAAGATTTTTTGCTTTTCTTTATTTTGCCACATTTTTTAATGTTTTTCAAGTATTATTTTTTGTTTTTCAATAAATTTTATGTTTTACTATGGTGAATTCGCGTTCATTTTTTAGCGCTTTTTCCTTCATTTTCAGTTCATATTTGCAATTTTTCGCCCCATGTTGTGCATATTCACTAGTTTTTGATAAAATCCGAACGGCAATCTCTCAACCCAATTCTATTGACAAACGGGCAAAAAAAGTAGATACTTTATCATGTTGTTCGACATATTATAGATTGATATGAAATCACAAATATGTTAGAAATTCAGCAAATATTTTTCTAGGAACGGAGCGTTTTAATTATGTCCTACAATCCTTATGACAACGTACTCGCAACCGTCGAAAACGCAGCTAAAATTTTAGGCTACGCAAAAGACGAATACGAGGTAGTCAAGTATCCCGAAAGAGAACTTAAGGTCAACATCCCTGTAAAAATGGATGACGGCAGCATTCGCGTATTCGAAGGCTTCCGCGTTCAGCATTCTACTGCAAGAGGTCCGGCTAAGGGCGGTATTCGTTTTCACCAGAATGTTAACAAAGATGAAGTTAAGGCACTTTCTGCTTGGATGACCTTTAAATGTGCAACCGCTGACATCCCTTACGGCGGCGGCAAGGGCGGCATCATCGTAAATCCCTCTGAGCTTTCCTCTGGCGAGCTTGAAAGACTTACCCGCCGTTTTGCTAAGGAAATTGCACCGATCATCGGGCCGGATAAAGATATTCCCGCTCCCGACGTTGGAACAAACGCCGAACTCATGGGTTGGTTCTTAGATTCCTATAACACCGTTACCAGCTCCCACTCCCCCGCAGTTGTTACCGGCAAACCCTTATGCCTCGGCGGCAGCAAGGGCAGAAACGAAGCAACCGGTAGAGGCATCATGTTCAACACCATGTACCTTCTTGAAAAGCACAACATCGACATTCACGATGCAACCATCGCAATTCAGGGTATGGGTAACGTTGGTAGCCAGTCCGCTCGTCTTCTCCACGAAGCAGGCGCTAAGATCGTTGCTGTCAGCGACGTTTCCGGCGGTGCTTTCAATCCGAACGGCTTAAACATCTCTGCAATCTGTGCTTACCTTGCTGAAAAGAAGGGCAACACTCTTGCAGGCTACAATGAAGAAGGTCTCGTTCGCATCTCCAATGAAGAACTCTTAGAGAGCGACGTTACCGTTCTTATCCCCGCAGCTCTTGAAAACCAGATCAACGCTGACAACGCTGACAAGATTCGCGCTAAGATGATCGTAGAAGGTGCTAACGGCCCGACTACCGTTGAAGCTGACGAAATCCTTGAAAAGAAGGGCATTCCGGTTGTTCCGGACATTCTCGCAAACTCCGGCGGTGTTGTTGTTTCCTACTTCGAGTGGGTACAGAACAAGCAGGGCTACTACTGGGAAGAGGACGAAGTTAACGAAAAGCTTCGTGCTAAGATGTACTCCGCTTTCAACGCTGTTTATGACATGGCTAAGGAAAAGAACGTTTCCATGCGTACAGGTGCTTACCTTATCTCCTTAAAGCGTGTTGTTGAAGCTGAAAAAGCTCGCGGCATCTAAGTCCTTTTAGAAAAACACCAAGCGGAACAGAGATTCTCCCCTGTTCCGCTTGATTTTTGAAAAAATTTTCAAAAAAAGCAAAATAACACTTGATTTTACAAGTAAAATATATTATAATATCAAAGCACTCAAAAAGCAGTGCAAAACCGGGGTGTGGCGAAGTTTGGTATCGCGCTTGGTTCGGGACCAAGAGGCCATGGGTTCAAGTCCCGTCACTCCGACCATTGATTATAAAATCACTCAAGTTATGTGAAAGTAGCTTGAGTGATTTTTTTTGCCGTTTTCCTTGATATATCAAGGCTTTTCAGCTTTTTTCAGTTTTGTTCAACTTGGTTCATTTTTTGAAGGAAACGCTCATTTTACCTTCATTATACCCTCATTTTTTAAAGAACTGCTGTCAAAACTGCTGTCATTTTTTCAAAAATTTTAAGGATTTATTCAAAAAAGTGTGTTTTTAAAGTTTTTTTCAAA